>Ga0335075_10019082_pt1 | contig 10155 bp, 8 predicted proteins | sample Lox_Sample_24_FD_206723 | JGI IMG/M metagenome (GOLD analysis project Ga0335075, IMG submission 206723) | Soil microbial communities from Loxahatchee National Wildlife Refuge, Florida, United States - Lox_Sample_2.4 | ecosystem: Environmental > Terrestrial > Soil > Wetlands | place: USA: Florida... | reverse complement strand
GAACCAAGGACCTTCGACGCGATCTCGGAGGCCCTCAAAAACGCTCTCGCCGAGTTCTCCCCGGGCGAATGCGCTAACTATCTCCGCAATGCAGGCTATGCCCACACTTAAACACCGAACGCTCTAGTAGACGCCAACGAGGCAGGAGAGTAAATTCGACGATTCGGCGGCCCCAGCTGACCGGTCGCAACCTTAGATCGCGAACTTTTTCACGACGGCCTCGTCCCATGCGATGCCTGCGCCCGGGCGGTCCGGGATGTGGATCGCGCTCTCGCGAAGCTCGAATGGCTCCGCAAGGAACGGAACGCCCCAGTCGCGCCATTCCAGCCAGTCCGCCGTTTCCGTGACGCGCATCAGATGGGCGGAGAATTCCGGATAGAGATGCGTCGACATGGAGAGGCCCGCGGCGCCCGCGATCGCCGCGGATCGCAGCCAGCCCGTGACGCCTCCGATCCGCTCCAAGTCGGGCATGTAGCAATCCGCCGCGCCCGCTGAGACCGCCTGCAGGAAGTGTCGAGGACCATAGATGTTCTCGCCAATCTGCACTGGGGTCTTGAGTTCGTTCGCGAGTCGCGCGGAGCCCGCGAAATCATCGAATACGACGGGCTCTTCGAACCATTCCAGCCCCTGATCGTCCAGCTGATGGAGCCGGCGTTTCGCGCCGTTGAACGACAGGCCCTGGTTGAAGTCGCTCATCAAGATGATGTCGTCGCCGACCGCTCGACGCACTTCCGCAATGGCTTTCAGGTCGTCCTTAACATTGTCGCGACCGAGCCTGATTTTCAGCGCCTTGAAGTTTGCTTCAGCGATCAGGGCGCTTGCCTCATCGGCTATGCGCTCAAGGGGAATGAGCCAGAGTCCGTTCGTATTGTAGGCGCGGACCGGCCCTACCGTGCCGCCCAGCGCAACGACCAGGGGCAGCCCCATGGCTTTTGCGAGCGCATCCCACATCGCCATATCGAGCGCCGCAATCGCAATCAGCATCACGCCTTGGCGGCCCAAGAGATGCAGCGAGCGCACGGCCTCTTCGAACCGGTCGAACGGAGCGATTGCCTTGCTGCGCTGTTGCTGCGCCATGTCCTCGATCAGCGCGACAATGGATTTGGTCGCGCTGAGGCGGTACGGCTCGAGATAACTATGGCCAATGACGCCTTCTTTCGTATGGACGTCGGTCAGGATGAACGGAAAGCTTCTGAATTCGCCGAGCCTGGCGACAATCGGGCGGCGCAGCGGCAGCTGGATCACCCGCACGACGACCTTGTCCAGCGTCAGCCACACCGGGGGTGTTGGGTTCATGGATTGAATCCTCCCGAGATCAAGCCTGGATGACGTGTTCGTCGCGCGCCGAATGTCTGCCTTTCGGGTAGTCGTCGCTCGCCGCCAATCCCCGCGCCCCAAGAGAGACGCTAGACCAGCGGCGCCGCGCCCCGCTCCACGACGACCTCGATCAGCCGGGGGCCTCGATTCTTCATCGCGCTTCCGAACTGGGCCGCAAATTCCTCGACTGAGGTCGCGCGGCTCGCCTCGACGCCCATGCCGGATGCGAGCTTGACCCAATCAAGTTCGGGATTGTGCAGGTCGAGCATTGAAAAGGCTTTGGGGCCCGCGGCGCCGGCGCCCACCCGGGCGAGTTCGATATTGAGGATCGCATACGAGTGGTTGGCGAAGATCAAAGTCGTGACGTCGAGCGATTCTCGCGCCTGCGTCCACAAAGCCTGCAGCGTGTACATGCCGCTGCCGTCGCCCTCGAGACAAACAACTTTCCTGTCCGGGCAGGCGATTGCGGCGCCGGTGGCGACGGGAACGCCTTGTCCGATCGCGCCGCCAGCCAGCGCAAGATGATCGTGCGGCTCGATATTGGCCGCAAATTGATGAACGCCGCCGCCCGCCGTTGCGCCTTCGTCCGAAATGATCGCGCCATTCGGCAGATAACGAGCGATGAGTTGCCCGGCCGTGAGCGCATTGAGCGGTCCGCTCGGAACGTCGGGCTTCCTGGCCGCGCCGATATGCGCGGGCTCTTTCGGCGCCTTGATCGCGTCCGCCACGGATTCGAGCGCAACCGCGCCATCCTCATGAGGATAAGCGAGATAGAGAATCTTGCAGCCTTCGGGCGCGCACCAGGACGGCTTGTTCGGATAGGCGAAGAAGCTGACCGGCGGGCTCGCGCCGACCAGGATCAGACGCTCCGTTCCCTTCATGAATTCGACGATCTGCTCGGCGAAATAGGGGATGCGCTCGACCTCGACGCGCCCGGCGCCGCGTTGGCAGCGCGGAGCGAACGTGTCGCAGGCGACCCGCGCACCGGTCGCCGCAGCAATACGCCCCGCGGCGCGCAGTCCACGTTCCTTCAGCGCCGCCCCACGGATCAGGATCATGGTTTTCCGGCCTGATCGGAGCGCGCTCACGGCTTGATCGATCGCCTCGTCAGAAGCAATCGCCGGGGTTGGTTTTGGCAGGGCGGGCGCTGAGCGGTCAGCCTCGAGCCATTGCGTGTCAGCGGGCAGGATCAACGTCGCGATCTGTCCCGGATATTGCAGTGCCGCCTGCACGGCTCGCGCCGCATCGGCGCTGGCGGTCCTGGGGCTCGTCGAGGAATGCACCCAGCCGGAAACCGTTCGCGCGAATCCCACGACATCCGATGCGAGCGGCGCGTCATATTGCGCATGATAGGTCGCGTGGTCGCCGACGATATTGACGATCGGCGTCGCGGCGCGGCGCGCGTTGTGAAGATTGGCGAGCCCATTCGCGAGCCCCGGCCCCAGGTGAAGGAGGGTCGCGGCGGGCTTCTCCGCCATGCGGCCATAGCCATCGGCCATTCCTGTCACCGCGCCTTCGAAAAGGCCGAGCACGGCCCGCATGCCGCCGACCTTGTCGAGCGCCGCGACAAAATGCATCTCCGACGTGCCGGGATTGCCGAAACAGACCTCGACGCCCGATGCGACAAGCGTCCTCAGTAGACTTTCCGCCCCCGTCATGTCGGTTCCTCTCCGTCTCCAGGATTATCCCAGCAAGTCACTTGCGGCGGTCAACTTTTCATCCACACCATGAGGTCAATGATGCGGCGCGAAAAGCGCGTGTACGGCGGCTGCATGAAGGTCTGCACGGCCGATATCCAGCCCTCCTCGAACACGGGCCTGAGCTTCGAGAATGTCTCGAAGCCCTCGCGGCCGTGATAGTGCCCCATGCCGCTCGGGCCGACGCCGCCGAACGGCAAGTCGTGCTGGACGACGTGCAGGATCGCGTCGTTGACCGAAACGCCGCCGGAGCGGGTGTTGGCGATCAGGAAGCGGCGCGTCGCGGCGTCGCGGACGAAAGGATAGAGGGCGAGCGGCCGGTCGCGAGCATTGATTGCGCCGACCGCTTCCTGCAGGTCTCCGTAGGTCAGTATCGGCAGGATCGGACCAAAAATCTCGCGCCGCATCAGCTCCATGTCAGGCGTCACGTTGAGGACAATGTGGGGCGGGAGCCGGCGCTTGGATGGGTCGGGTGTCTGGCCTTCGGCGAGATTGATGAGCTTCGCCCCCTTGGCGCGCGCGTCATCGAGCGCCGCGGTGAGCCGATCGTAGGAGCGCTGATCGACGATCGAGGTGAAGTCGGGGCCGTTGATGTCCGGATAGCGCTTCGCGAACAGCCGCTGGCAATGGCTGACGAATCCGTCCTCGGACCCGCGGGGCAGGAAGGCGTAGTCGACCGCGACGCAGGTTTGCCCAGCGTTGAAAGTCTTCGCCCAGAGGATGCGCTCGGCGGCGGTCTGAATCGGGTAGTCCGGCGCGACGACGGCCGGCGACTTGCCGCCGAGTTCGAGCGTCACCGGCGTCAGGTTGCGGGCGGCGTTGGCCATGACCGCGCGACCAGTCGCTCCCGACCCGGTGAAGAAGAGATGGTCGAACGGCAGCGACGAGAACGCCGGCCCCCGGCCGCCGCCGTCGGCAAAGAAGGCGAGCTTGTCCTCGGGCAGGTACTTCGGTGAAATTCCGGCAAGGAGCTCGACCAGGGCTTGTGAATTCTCCGACATCTTGACCATCGCCCGATTCCCGGCGGCGAGAGCGCCGGTGAGCGGCCCGAAGCTCAGGAAGATCGGATAGTTCCACGGTACGATCACGCCGACGACGCCGAGGGGCTGCGGGATCAGGCGATTGCGCGCGCCGGGATAGAGAAGCGCATCGACGCTCCGCCGGCGCGGCCGCATCCAGCGCCCAAGGCGCCGTTGCGCGTCGCGGAGTCCGTCGAGGGCGCCGAAGATCTCGCCGAACAGAGTCTCGAATTCGCTGCGGCCGCCGTAGTCGGCGTCGATCGCCTTGACAATAGCGCTTTGGTTTTCCTTGAGGAGGCGCGTAAGCGCCTTGAGGTCCGCGAGTCGCTCGGCGTGGCTGGGCTCCGGCGCCGCGAGGAAGGCCGCGCGTTGCGCGTCGAAGCGCGCCTGAAATTCGGTGGGGATGGCGAGGTCGGGGAAGGAAAGTCCGGGCGCGTTCATGAGTCACCCTTCTTGTTGTCGGCCGCTTTGCATCCGCGTTGGTTGAAGGCGCTGCGCTCTGGATTGTGGGTGGGGATTCCGGGCGCAGGTGAGCGTCCATACCCCCTGCGTCGCGGCTCGAGTCAATGTGATGGCGCTGGATGCTCTGCGACCTCCGGCATGATCCTACCCATCTCGATTGCTTGGCTGGGAGGCGCTTCATGCATGCCGATGGCGATCTGATCATCGGGCGCCCCGGTTGCGTCCTGGAGCAATCGCCACAGGCGGCGCAGGAGGTCGCGCTTGTAGTCCGGGGATCGGCCTGTGCGCATGACCAAAGTCAACGAGGCCGTTTCAGCGGGCTTCCCGGCAGTAAAGCCGCTGCCCGCGGGATAGTCGTTAAAGACAATGTGGACCCAGTTTTCTGGCAGGCCCGAAACCTGACAATGCGTTTCTGTCAGTTTTTCGGCCAAAGCGGCCTTATCGTTGTCGCCGAGCACACCGGTTTGGGTCGTGATTGTGTAGAGCGGCACGTTGTCAGGTCCCTTGCGCTCCAGACCGATCTTTGTGGGAAAGCCGAACGCTTTTGATCGCCGCGCCCTCTTGCGATTATCGCGTGAGATTGACCTTTGCCAGGTCGATAAGCTGGCCTCCACGCCCATCGAGCACCGCTTTCAACATGAACGCGCCGAACTTGTGGGCTTCATCCAATGTCGTTCTTGGCGGCATCACCAACTCCTGTCTGGCGGTCACGACATCGAGGAGCGCCGGCCCATCGTGCGAAAGCACTTCCTCGAGCGCCGATCGCAGGTCTTGCGGCGCCTCGACGCGAACGCCTTTGATCCCCATTGATTGTGCCATGTCTGCGAAGTTAGGGTTCTTGAGATCACACTCGCTATCGAGGAACCCCGATGCTTTCATTTCGAGCTCCACGAAACCTAGCGTTCCGTTGTTCAACACGACTATCTTGACGGGAAATCCGGTTTGAATGAGCGTAACAAACTCGCCCATCATCATCGTGAACCCGCCGTCGCCGGAAAAGGAGATCACTTGCCGGCCCGGGAATGTCGCCTGTGCGCCGATCGCCTGAAGCATGGCGTTAGCCATTGACCCGTGGTTGAACGAACCAACGAAACGTCGTTGCCCATTCATCTTCAGATACCGAGCAGCCCAAGCGACCGGCGTGCCGACATCGCAGGAGAATATAGCGTCCTCGTCTGCTATCTCGCTGACAATGCGGCTTACGTACTGAGGGTGAATCGTCTTACTGTTGGGGTCGCTCTCCGCCAGCGCATCGAGGTCAGCCCGCGCCTTGCGGTACTCAGCCAACGCCTTGTCGAGATGCGTTGCGTCCTCCTTCTCATGAATCAAAGGAAGGAGCGCTCTTAACGTGTCGCCAACCGTGCCGACCACCCCTAAGTTAAGAAGACAGCGGTTTCCAAGCGCATCGGGGCGGATGTCGACCTGCGCAATACGTGCGCTGTCCGGGAAGAATTGGCGATAGGGAAAATCCGTTCCCAGCATAAGAAGAGCGTCACAGCTCCTCATCGCCCAGTAGCCCGAAGCGAACCCAAGAAGGCCCGTCATTCCGACATCGAACGGATTGTCAAATTCGAGGTGCTCCTTGCCGCGCAACGCATGCACTATGGGGGCCTTCAGCTTGCGAGCAAGCTCGACGACGGAATTGTGCTCGCCGGCACATCCGGCGCCGCCAAGAATCGTGATCCTTGCCGAGCCATTCAGGAGGCCCGCAAGCTCGTGCAACTCTCTGTCGCGGGGCTGAGTCACGGCGGGCGCAGGCAGGAGCCAAGCGGGGGCCCGATTCGAAAGGGGCTTCAGAGCTACATCCCCGGGGATGACGACGACCGCTACTCCTCTGCGGCCCACTGCGACGCGCATAGCGCGCAACAGAATTTGCGGCAGCTGCTCCGGGTTGGAGACAAGCTCCGCGTAGTGGCTGCATTCCTTGAACAGGCTTTCGGGATGGGTCGCCTGGAAATAGTCAATGCCGATTTCAGTACTTGGGATGTGCGCCGCGATCGCAAGCACGGGCGCGTTGCTGCGGTGCGCGTCAAACAATCCGTTGATGAGGTGAAGGTTCCCAGGACCGCAACTGCCCGCGCAGACAGCGAGCTTCCCCGTGAGGTGCGCCTCGGCTCCGGCGGCGAAGGCGGCGCTCTCCTCATGACGAACGTGAATCCACTCGATGGATTTCAGGCGCCTGAGAGCGTCCGTGAACCCGTTCAGCGAGTCTCCAACAATGCCGTAGATGCGCTCGACACCCGCTTGGGCGAGCACATCAGCCATGTAGTCCGCTGCGGTCCGGGTCATCCTCGAATTCCTGGAGATACGTTGCAAGAGAGTTCGAAAGCATTGCTCGCGAGACCTCGCCGCGGGGCCCTCGCCGAGGCTAGCCCGCGTAGGTTTTCAAGATGCGCAGATCCGTAACGGAATATGCCATCCCGAGCCGATACCCCCGACCGACGCGCAAAGGCGCGAGCAAGTGCATGTCCTCGCCTGCTACTTCGGGAATCCGCAGCTCGGCCGACCCAAACCAGACGTCGACGATCGCGAGATCGTCCGTGAGCGACATGGTGAGTTCGTCGACCGACGGCTTCTTCTGGTGTTCAGCCGCGAGTTGCGGAAAATACCGGCGCATCGTCGTCGGGCGATTGAAGACGGTCGAAGGATCCGTGATCTTCTCCTCAAGCTGGATTCGGGCGGTCGCGAGCCGTTCCCCGTGGGCCGCAAGGCTTGCGCCGAAGCGGCTTCCTTTGGCAAGCGGCGCCGCGGCGGGGCTGGGCGCGGCGAAGCTCCGCGTCTGGTAGACGCTGCCCAGTTTCTTTGGGAAACCCTGCGCCCAACCGCGCGCAAAGGCGGCGTCGTTATCGACAAAGATATAGGGGCAGTAGTTGACCGGCGCGCCTTCGTGGGTCGCCTCGACCAAGACGAAGGCTTCGCGATATTGATATCGAGCCGGGTCGGTTAGTTCGTCGTTGGAGCCAGTGAACTGCCAGTCAAGGAACCAGAAGAAAGCGCGCCCCCCGGATTTCTCGTCGGGCGCGAGCCCGGGCGGGAGGAGCGCGGCGACGGCGCTTGGATCAGTCCAATATTCGATTGCGATGCAATCGCTGGAATAGTGCCACGGCGGCAACGTCGCGAGCGCGGATTTTCCCTGCGGCGAGAGAGGCACTGAAAACCCCTTAAGCATCTTCGCGTGTCCTCATTTCCGCGTCGGCCGACGAGACAAAGGTCGCCAGGGGCGCCGGCTGGAGCGCAAGCCTATCCAGCAGAGGTGCTTTGATGAAGGTGCGAAACGGCCTGAAACGGGTTCGATATGGCCAATGCGTCGCACGGATGCGTCTGGCCTGACTGCCTGATTTGTTCTGTCAGTCACAGGCGCTACCCGGGAATCGCCTTGCCGACGATAAGCGTTGCCATCTCGCGCGCCCCCTGTAGGAGCAGATCTCCTCGGCGTCGGAAGCGTCCAATGTCATTGTCGAGGATGCCGTTGGCGGCCACACGGTTTGGGACTGCAAGTATCACTTGGTCTGGGTGACGAAGTATCGTTACCCAGTGCTTGGCGGCGACGTTGGGGCTCGCTGCCGCGAACCGCTGCGCGAGACTGCGCGGGCGCACAAGATGGTGGTGCATGCAGGGTCGATCAATCGCGACCATGTCCACATGCTTGTCGATTCCCCGAGCCTGTCGGTGTCGCGCGCTGTGCAACACCTGAAGGGCCGCAGCTCGCACAGGCTGCTGAGTGAGTTCGGCCTGCTGCGCAAGCGTTACTGGGGCCAGCATCTGTGGGCTAGGGGCTACTGGGTGGTGAGCAGCGGCAACGTGACGGACGACATGTGGATCGACTACATCAAGAACCAGGCTCCGCCTGAACCCGATGACAGCTTCAATGTCACGCGAGTTGCCGCCCCGTCCGCCGAACAGCGGACTGGTCCAGCTTTGAGCCGTAATCGAAGCCACCGCGTTCGGGCGGTGGAGCATTCACAACAGATCCGCGATTTTTGTACCGAATTAAACGTTAGCGCACCACACAATCCTGTCGAGTCCGACGGTTAAGTGCTATCCGACACCCGCACATATGACGGTTGCGGCATTCCCTCGCGTGCGGATAGTCATCGTCGGCTATGATGTCGGCGACGGCTCAGGCGGCCTGTCCCCACGGCTCTCGAAAGCCTTGATCATCAGGTGGCGCATCGCCGCTACAAAAGGTCGCGGCGCGGATGGCCCAGATGGACCCGCACAGGCTCCCTCCATCGTCAAGCGTGCATTCGTGCGCCCTTGGTGATTTTGTCGACAAGCTTCTTTTCCTCGCGCAAGGCGAGGCCTACGACGTTCAGCGATTCAGGATCACGCTCCTTGACGGCGGCTCGGTTCGCCGCGTCGTGGCCTGTCGAGAACATTTCCTCGATATACAGAGAGAGACGCGCGCGGCGTTCCATTGCGCGTCTGTAGATCGTTTTGATGGTCTCGGCGTCTGCGCTCAGCACGATCATCGGCTGGTGTCACATTGTACGAAACGGTGCGACTGAGGCGGTTTTGGACCGAGACCGGTAACTTCGCTGGGGTCGGTTACGGATTGTTAGTTCCGGTGGGCTGATTGCGGCCTCCTTCGATTGAGGAGGCGGCGGTGGCGACAACGGCGGCGGTGGAATGGAAGATCGCAATTGAAGGCACGGACGCTTTTGGAGAGGTTCGCCGCCATGAGATCCGGATCGACAAGAGTTGGGATCGGCTGTTCGATGGGGAAATTGGCCTATCCGTCGATGACGGTAAGAAGATCATGGCCGCCCTTCAGATCGCGGTCGTCAACCAGGAGGCCGACGCCTACACGCTCTTTCGTCGGATCTGTCCCGACTGCGGCGTGCTTCGGCCGGTCAAGGATTACACGACCCGCCGCATCAGGACCGTCTTCGGAACGGTGGAGGTTCGCAATCCCCGCTGGATGCTGTGTCGAAACTGCCATCCGGCCTTCGCCTTCCCTTTCGCGCCTCTGCAGGAGATCTGTCCAGACAGGGCCACGGCTGAACTGACCGAGTTGACGGCCCGGCTGGGCAGCAGGATGCCCTACCGCCAGGCCGCGACCGTTATGGCCGAATTTCTGCCTGTTGAGACTACGGAGACGCATGCGACCGTCCGCAAACGCACCCTTCGAACGGGCGAGAAACTTGAGCGACAGGTGGTCGAGGAAGAGAGAAGAGCGGCCTTGCAGGCGAGGGATCGCAATCAACTCGAACTGGAACTTCCCGGCGATCGCCGTAGGGAATTCCTTATTAGCATCGACACCGCCCACATTCGTAGCGCGGAACCGAAGTCAGGACGTAATTTCGAACTGGTCGTGGCCCGGTGCGGTCGTGGAGGGCGCGGCGAGACCGGCGGCCGCTATTTCGTCACCGCCGGCGCCAATCCATATGCGTTACGCGACCGGACGCTCCACGCTCTCGGAAAAGAAGGGTATCGTGGCTTTGGCGACATCGCGGTGATTTCAGACGGCGCCGAAATTCTGAAACAGCTGCCCCGATCGATGCCGAAACCCACGACTCACATCATCGACTGGTTTCACATCGCTATGAAAATCCAGCCGATGCAGCAGATCGCCGATCACATGGCTCGATCTTGGCCGGATGAGCATGAAACATCTCCTTTACTCGCCCGGCGCCTTCGCGCCGTGAAGTGGCGTCTTT
>Ga0335075_10019081_pt1 | contig 10155 bp, 8 predicted proteins | sample Lox_Sample_24_FD_206723 | JGI IMG/M metagenome (GOLD analysis project Ga0335075, IMG submission 206723) | Soil microbial communities from Loxahatchee National Wildlife Refuge, Florida, United States - Lox_Sample_2.4 | ecosystem: Environmental > Terrestrial > Soil > Wetlands | place: USA: Florida... | reverse complement strand
GCCTGAGACCCCACGCACGACACCCGGTCGGTCGGTGCACCCGGCAAGCCCCGCCACCCGCGCCGGCCGGAGCGCTCAGGCGAAGCGCTCAGGCAATCCGAGCTCGGCGCGAGCAGCGCGCATGCGCAAGGCCAGTTGAGCCTCGACTTCGGCGTCCTTGACGATCTCTCTCGGCGGCACCCCCAATCCAGCGGCCAGGTCGGTGAGCTTGCTCCACGTCGGGTTGCGCACTCCCCGCTCGATGCCGGACAGATATGTCGGGTGCATGTCGGCGGCGTGTGCGAGACCTTCGATTGTCATGCTCCGCGCGCGGCGCAGCCGCCTGATAGCCCGGCCGAGCTCGGCGTTGGTGGGCAGCGCCGTCGGCGTCGCGGCATCTGACGGCGGCTGGCCCTGTCTGGCGGCGGAATCGGAGGGTTGGGGGGATCGCGCGCCCGTCGCCGAGGGAAACCCCCTGCCCCCGGATGGCGTGGCAGGCCGTCCAGCGGACCTTCCGGCAGACTGCGAGGAGCCCGGCGCGGAGGAGGAGGGCGAGGACCCCGACGAGTGCGCTGATGATCGAGCAGCGGGCACACCTGGACGGTCGCTGCTGAGCGTATGCATGACTACAGGTCATATGACCTCTTATGCACAATTGTCTGTCAACATTGTGTCGTCTGTGTGACTTTGGCGGGGATTTGTGCAATGAGTCCGCAAAAGCAGACCATCGTCCATGGGCATGAGGCCGGCCAGGCAGAGCCGTCCCACGAGAGCGCGCCGCCGTAGGAGACGGCGTGGCGCAAAACACGCCCTCCGCGTCACACTCGGAACAGCTGTGAGCGCAATCGCGGAAGGCGCACATGAGGAGAGGTATTGCTATGAAGCTCCCACGGCCGGGAAGGCCGCGGGTAGCATGTTGGGACTGCGATCCCAGCGTAGCCGTGGCCGGTAGCCACAGCATCGGGACTCTGCCGCCGATCGGCGGCGCAAACTACGTAACCCGCCGTTACACGGGCTGGAGCAGGCGAGAGCGGGGCTGAGCCCGAGCACGAGTTCGCAGGGGAACCGTGCCGGTGATCGTCCCCGGCTGGCTCTCGGTGTCGACTTCGGCAACCGTCTGACAATCGTTCTAACATCCGAGCGGATGGCGATTGGAACCGCTCATCGCGGCGCTGTTTCGTCTGCTGGCGGCCGTACACGCTCGCTGCTCGGGTTCGCGGCGGTCCTGATCGTCGCGATCGTCGCGGTCATGGTGGGCGTGCTGGCGCTCTCGGGCGTGAGCCTGGCCAGCGATTCGACCGCGCTCGCACGCGTCTCGGTGGGGCCGCTCGGCGGCACGGTGGAGCAGGTGCGGGCCTACGACCCGAGTGGCCACAGCATCCCCATCGTCGTTCATGACGGGCGCCTGACCCCACTGCGACAGTTGACCCCTGGCGAGCGAGTCTCCGTTGAGGTGACCGTCCACCGTCCGGGCTGGCTGAGCTGGGCGCTCGGCTCCACGCGCACCGAGCACCTGACGCTGACCGCACCCGTTGCGCACGTCAGCGAACAGTGGATGACCGTGCCCTCTGGCGCGGCGGTGCGCGTCCGCTTCGATCGCCCCGTCAGCGCCGTAGCCTACGGCAGCCCAGGCCGGCTGACGGTTCACACGCTGGACGCGAGCGGCAGCTCGGTCTCGCTGGGACCGCAACCGCAGACGGGCGCCACCGAGGTCGCCGCCGCCGTGCGTCCATGGGAGAAGGTGGGCGCGCCGATGCAGGTCAGCTGGTTTCCCCCTTCCGAGGAGCCGGTGATGGTCGCGTTCCCGGCCTCGGGCAATGCGATCTCCCCGTCGGCGCCGATCTCGCTGACGTTCTCCAAGCCCGTAAGCGCTGTGCTCGGCTCATCCCATCCTCAGCTCGTGCCGGCAATCCAAGGGCACTGGAGCGAACCGGACAGCCACACGCTCACGTTCACCCCCTCCGGCTACGGTGCGCCGCTCGGCTCGCGCGTGCGCATGCAGCTCCCCCACCCCGTGTCGGTCACCGCCGGCGCGAGCGCGGGCGACGGGCTGCGCACGACCAGCGCGGTCGAATGGTCAGTGCCGCCAGGCTCGACGCTGCGCCTACAGCAGCTGCTCGCGCAGGCCGGCTATCTGCCGGTGGTGTGGCATCCCGACGGCGCGGAAGTGGCGCGCACCCCCGCCGCCGAGGTGCAGGCCGCGGTAGACCCTCCCGCCGGCCACTTCGACTGGCGCTACGCGAACACCCCCCATCAGCTGCAGGCGTTGTGGAACCCCGGGGAAGCGGGTGTGGTCGACAAGGGCGCGATCATGAAGTTCGAGAACTCCCACAACATGACCGTCGACGGTGAACCCGGCCCGGCGGTGTGGCGCGCACTGCTCGCCGACGCGATCGCGGGCAAGCACTTCGGCGAAGCGTACTCCTACGTTTACGTGCATCGAGAAGTCCCCGAGACGATGACGCTGTGGAGCGCCGGGCGCACGGTCGAGACCTCACCCGCCAACACGGGCATCGCCGGCGCGGAAACCGAACTCGGAACGTTCCCCGTGTTCGAGCACATCCCCGAAGGCACGATGTCGGGCACCAACCCCGACGGCTCGCACTACGAAGACCCTGGGATCAAATGGATCAGCTACTTCAACGGTGGCGACGCGCTGCACAACTTCGATCGCGCCTCGTTCGGCACGCCACAGTCGCTCGGCTGTGTCGAGCTGCCGCTGGAAGCGGCCGCCGAGGAGTGGCCTTACACGACGATCGGTACGCTCGTCACGATCGAAACCTGACAGCTCCCGCGGCAGGCGGTCGAGGAGTCGCCAGCGCTCGAGCCTCGGCTTGAACTCGTCGAGCCCATACCGCCCGGCCACCGCCGAGGCCGGGGCCGCCGCCCGGAGCCACCGCCGGGACCCTTCGCTGCACCCATGCCGCTGCTAGCGTCTGCGACGTCGTGCGCGGGCTCTGCGCCCGGCCGACAGGGGGCCCGTAGCTCAGTTGGTCAGAGCTGCCGACTCATAATCGGTAGGTCGCTGGTTCGAGTCCAGCCGGGCCCATGGCCGCCGGTCAGCCGGCGGATGAGCAGCTAGGAACAGGAGAACGAATGGCAGAGCGGGCAGCGATCGTGACCGGGGCTTCGAGTGGGATCGGCCTGGCGATCGCCCGGGTGCTCGGGCAGGAGGGGCATGCGATGACGCTCGCCGCCCGCCGCCCGGAGAAGCTGCAGGAGGCGACCGCCGGGCTGAGCGGCGAGGGGTATGACGTGCAGGCGATCGCCGCCAACGTCGCCGAGGAGGCCGACATCCAGCGCATCGTCGCCGCCCACCGCGAGCGCTACGGGCGCCTGGACGTGCTCGTCAACAACGCCGGCGTGGGCATCGGCGCGCCCGTAGCCGAGATCCAGACCAAGCGCCTGGACCTGCAGCTGGACATCAACCTGCGCTCGATCCCGCTCTTTTATCGCGAAACCGTCGACATGCTGAAGGCCGCCGCGGCCGAGCACCGCGGGGCGCTGGTCGTCAACACCGCCTCGATCGCGGGTAAGCGCGGGGTGGGCTGGAACTCGGTGTACTCGGCGACCAAGCACGGCGTGGTCGGGTTCACGGAGGCGATGAACAGCGAGCTGAGCGGCGAGGGGATCAAGTCAACAGCGCTGTGCCCCGCGTTTGTGGACACGCCGATGACCGACTTCGTCAAGGGCCACGTCCCGGCCGAGCAGATGATCACGCCCGAGGACATCGCCGAGTCGGTGCGCTACCTGCTGCGCCTCTCCACCATGTGCCTGGTCCCGGAGATCATGTTCTTGCGGCCAGGCGAGTCACTGTGAGCGCCAGTCGAGGCATTACCAGCGACACGGGACGTGTAGGGTTGCGCCGATGAAGCTCGGCGTCCACATCGGCTACTGGGGGCTCGGCCTCTCCTCCGAAGATCAGCTGCAGATCGTCCAGGAAGCCGAGCGGCTGGGCTATGACTCGGTGTGGACGGCGGAGGCGTACGGCTCCGACGCGGCGACCGTGCTCGGATGGCTGGCCGGGCAGACCTCGAAGATCCGCCTGGGGTCGGGCATATTTCAGATGCCCGGACGCTCCGCGGCGATGACCGCGATGACGGCCGCCACGATCGACCAGCTCTCCGGCGGGCGCATGATTTTGGGAATCGGCTCCTCCGGACCGCAGGTCGCCGAGGGCTGGCACGGGCAGCGCTTCGCTCGCCAGCTGCAACGCACGCGCGAGTACGTGGCGGTCGTGCGCATGGCGCTCGCGCGCGAGCGCGTGGAGTTCCAAGGGGAGACGCTCGAGCTGCCCCTCCCCGACGGTCCCGGCAAGGCGCTGAAGCTGACGATCGGCCCGGTGCAGGAGCGCATCCCGATCTATCTGGCGGCTATTGGACCCAAGAACACCGCGCTGGCGGGCGAGATCGCCGACGGCTGGATCCCAACCTTGTTCTCCCCCGAGCACGTCTCCGAGCTGCGGCCGCTACTCGAGGAAGGCGCGGCACGTTCGGGTAAATCGCTCGAGGAGTTTGACATCGCCCCCACGGTCAACGTGTTCGTCACCGACGACCTGGCCGCGGCCCGCAACGCGATGCGCCCGTTTATCGCGCTGTACGTCGGAGGCATGGGCTCGCGTAAGCAGAACTTCTACAACCAGCTCGTCTGCCGCTACGGGTACGAGGCCGAGGCAAGGACTATCCAGGACCTGTACCTGGAAGGCAAGCGCGAGGAGGCGATGGCGGCGATCCCCGACGCGCTGATCGACAGCGTCTCATTGTGCGGGCCGCCTGACTTTGTGCGCGAGCGGCTGGCCGTGTACCGCGATGCGGGCGTTGGCACGCTCGGCGTCACCCCGCTTGCGTTCAACGCGCCGGATCGTCTGGAGCAGCTGCGGCTGGTGGCCGAGCTGGCGGCAAGCTGAACCGATCTGCGCTGCGCTGACGGTGTCATCGCCGCTCATCGACAGTCGCACGCCGGTCGAGGCGGGCCTCGGCGGTCTCGGGCCGGCGCGGGGCACCGGCAACGTGCAGCACGAGAGTCCCAGTGAGCACGTGCCGGCCTCCCCGCCGCGCCGGATTCTGCTCGGCGCTTTTGGCGACCCGGGCCACACCTTCCCGATGATAGCCCTCGGCCGCGCGCTGCGCGCGCGCGGGCACGAGGTGACGTTGCAGACCTGGCGGCGCTGGCAGGCGCATGTCGAGGCCGAGGGCATCGAGTTTCTCGCGGCGCCCGAATACGAGGTGTTCCCGCTGATCGGCTCCGATCACCCGAGCGCAAACGGCCGTCCCGTCGGCGAAGCGCTCGACTTCTACGAGGCGGTCGTGCACGCGACCCGCCACACGCTGCCGCTCGTGCGCGAGCTGCGCCCGGATGCGGTCGTCGCCGACATCCTCACCCTCGCCCCGGCGCTGGCCGCCGAGCTGGCGGCAATTCCCCACGCGACGCTGATCCCGCACGTCTATCCCGAGAACGAGCCCGACTTCCCGATCTACTCGCTCGGCGCGCGCCTGCCCCGCACCGCCGCCGGACGCGCGCTGTGGCGGCGGATGCAGGGACCTGTTCGTCGCGGCGTGGAGCAGGGACGGGTGGAGCTGAACGCAACACGCGCGCGCCTGGGCCTGCCGCCGCTCTCCTACGGCCATGGCGGCACGAGTCGCCAACTGGCCCTCGTCGCCACCTTTCCCCAGCTCGAGTACCCACGGGCGTGGCCATCGTGGGCGCACATCGTCGGGCCGCTGATGTGGGAGCCGCCGTATCGGGACGTGGAGCTGCCGACCACCGGCTCGGCCGGCGGTGCCCGCGAGGATCCGCTCGTGCTGATTGCCCCCTCGACCGCCCAGGATCTCGAGCACCGGTTATTGCACGCCGCGCTACGCGGCCTGGCCGACGCGCCCGTCCGGGTGCTGGCCACATGGAACCGGCGTCTGCCCTCGCGCGCCCTGCCGGTGCCGGCCAACGCGCGGGTCGTGGAGTGGGTGTCCTACGCGCGCACGATGCCCCACTGCGACGTGGTCGTCTGCCACGCCGGCCACGGGACGCTCGTGCGGGCGCTGGCCAGCGGCTGCGCGGTCGTAGCGTGCCCGCACACGGGCGACATGAACGAGAACGCCGCCCGCCTGGATTGGGCGGGTGCGGGGGTGCGGCTTCCGCGGCGGTTCGTTACGCCGCGAGCGTTGCGGCTGGCTGTCGAGCGGGCGTTAGGGGACTCGTCGGTGCGTAGACGGGCGCGAGAGTTGGCGGTGTGGGCGGCCGAGCGCGATCCGGCAGATGCGGCGGCCGGGTTGGTTGAGCGGCTCGCCACCCGCCGAGAGCCGTCGCATTCTGCATAATCAGCCCGATGGATGACGCGGTCGCCCGCTACTGCGCGGCAAGCGAAGCAGGCGACATGCAGGCCCTGGCCGCCACGTTCGCGGCCGACGTGGAGCTGCCCTCGCCGCTGTTTGGGAGCTTCCGGTTTCGTGGCAGCGGGGACGTGCAGGCCGTGCTGAGCGCGGTTTACGCCCTGCTCGATGAGGTCAGCTGGGAGGAGCCCATCGGGTCCGGCCGGACACGCCTCGCGGTCGCACACGCCCGTTTTCTCGGCATCCACATCGACGACGCGATGATCTTCGAGCTCGACGCCGAGGATCGCATCCGCCTCATCAGACCGCACCTGCGGCCACTGTTCGCGACGATCGTGTTTGCGCTGGTGCTCGGTCCTCGCGTGGCGCTGCACCCTGGTGTCGTGTTGCGGGCGCTACGCGCGCATTGAGCACGTTCAGACGGAACGCGGGCCGACTGAACTCCAGGCCGGGACGGAAAATCAGCTCCGGGGGTGGGACTCGAACCCACAACCTAGCGATTAACAGTCGCTCGCGCTGCCATTGCGCCACCCCGGATCGTGCTACCCGGGAAACATCCCGGATGATTAGCATTCTACGTTCTACAGCAGGTGATCCATCCTATCCCCAATCTCGATCTGGCCAACCTCAACCTCCATGTGACAGTTAGCACACAGCAGCACACACTTCGCGGCCTCTGCCCTGAGCCTGTTCAGGGATCGTGCAGCACGCATGCTCAAAGCAAATTCCTTCCTATCCCGATCCACATGATGGAACTCTAGAGCCGCAGCGCACTTGTTGTATCCACAAATCTGGCATGCCCCTCCCGCTTCATCGACAAGTATCTGCTTGACCTTGCGCCTTCGCCGGGTAACAGCCTCAGAACGACACTTAAGACATCGGTATCCACCGCCGTCTTCCCTACAACTGAAATCGGTCAGACCATGATGCCCACACTCGCGCACGACAATCCGGACCTTCCGATTCCCCTGCAGACGCATCTCATCACGCCACTGACCTCGCCGTGTTCTGAGCCCATACTCCCTCAGCCAATGCCGCACCGTAGTCTTGCTGCGTCCGACGGTCTCGGCGATCTGAGTGATCGATGAGCCCTGTTCCACTAACCGTTCCAACTCATCCCGACTCAGCCCTCCCCGCGAAGCATGCTTCTCCCGGTTGGCGGCCTTCAGCTCGTATTTCTGAACCCAGTAGGCCACAGTCGCTTCGTGCCTGTCAAACCGCCGCCCGATCTCGGCCAACGACAGTCCCTGCTCCAGCATCTGCTCCAACGACGCGCGATCCATGCACTCCATTCTCCTCGCCGCCCCGGCCGGAAACGCCCGAAAACACGGTCAACTCAGCGCCAACTCTGTGACAACTTTGTGTCCTCTGGCCGGCGCCATGCCTGAGCATCACGACCATGCCTATAGGCAATCAGCCCGAGCCGGCATCCACCCAACCTCGACGACTGTCGCGAGATCGACATCGACCCCACCTCCGTCTCTCCCAGCCCCTCCCCCTCGCTCACCCCGTCTCCTGCAACGCCCGCTCATACGCCCGGTCAAACTCCCGCTTGACCTCCGCCCGCCGGCGCGCGAGCTCGCTCACATCGCCTGACTCGCGTCCGCGCGCGCGGACGATCTCGCGGTCGATGCGCGCCAGCTCCAGTTGCATGCGTTGGGACTCGAGCATCGCGGGCGCCGGGACCTCACGGCCGGCCTGGACGATCAGCTCCGCGATCGCCGCCCCCAGCTCTGGATCGTCGGTGGGCAGGCCCGCGCCGGGGTTGGCAAGATGCTCGCGCAGGTGCGCGACAGCCCGGCGCAGCACACCGCTCGTAAAGTGCGCCTCGGGGTCCAGTTCAGACAGCGTGCGCGCGCCCTGCAGCGGGTCGGCGATGCACTGCGCGAGCAACGCCCGCTCGGTGCTCTCGCCACGGGCCGCCACGCCCGTTGTGCTGGTGGTGGTGGAGGAGGAGGAGGAGGCGACTCCACCGGCGCCGGTCGCCGTGGACATCCCCGTGGCTGTGGAGCCTCCCGTGGCGCCCGCCTGAACGCCGATCCCCGCTCTGGCGCCCGACCCGCCGACCCCGCCCGTTCCGCCGCGGGAGAACTCCCGCCCGCCTGATCCGCTCGGGCGCGCCACCCGTGCGGCCAGCGCCCGCTCGGCGAGGCTCTCGGGCAGGTCCAACCGCTCGGACACTGTACGCACGAGCTCCATTCGCAGCGCGCTCGGTGGGATCGTCGCGAATACCGGCCGCAGCTCGTCGAGCATCCGATCGCGCCCCTCGGCGCTCGAGCGATCGCCCGCGTCCAGCACCCGCTGCACTCGGAACCGCACGAACGGCACCGACGCCTCGATCGCCCGCTCGACCGCCTCGCCCCCCTCGCGCTGAACGAGCTCAGCTGGGTCGACTCCCTGGGGCAACAGCACGACTCGCAGCTCCAGCTTGCGCTTGGCCGCGACCGCCGCGGCACGCAGCATCGCCTCCTGCCCGGCGGTGTCGGCGTCGAGCATCAGCAGCAGCGTTGAGGTGCTCTGCCCAGACGACACCATCCGCGCGAGCTCCCCCACCTGCTCTGGAGTCAGCGCCGTGCCCATCGAGCCGACCGCGTTGCGTATGCCCGCCTGGTGCAGGGCGATCACGTCGGTGTAGCCCTCGCACAGGATCACCCGCCCAGCGCGGGCAGCGTGCGCGCGCGCGAGATGGGAGCCATAGAGATGGCGCCCCTTGTGGTAGATGGAGTTGTCGGCGGTGTTCAGGTACTTGGGGCGCCGTTCGCGCTCACCGCCGCCGCCAGCCGTCCCGCCGCCGCCCGCGACGCCACGGCCGTTGCCGCCGCCACTGCCACTGCCACTGCCACCCGACCCCTGCCCGTCGCCGGCCTTGGCAGCCTCGCCGCGCTCGAGCTCCAGCACGCGCGCCCCGAACCCGAGCACCCGCCCGCGTGTGTCCGCCAGCGGAAACATGATCCGCCCGCGAAACCGGTCGTATACCCGGCCGCGGGCCTGCTGAGAGCGCTGCACGAGCCCCGCCTCATACAGCTCTGCCTCGGAGAACCCGCTGCGCAGCGAGGCGCTCAACACCCGATCCCACGCGCTCGGGGCATACCCGACATGAAACTCCCTGAGGATCTCCTCCCCCAGCCCCCGCCCCGCCAGGTATTCGCGTGCGCGCGCGCCCTCCTGCGACTCCCACAGACAGCGCTCGTAGTAGGCGCTCGTGCGCGCGACCAGCTCGAGCAGACGCTCGCGTCGGCGCCGGCGCTCCGCCTCGCGGGGATCCTCGCGCTCGCGCTCCAGCGCGACTCCGTAGCGGTCGGCCAGCAGCTCCAGCGCGCCCGTGAAATCGACCGACTCGGCCTCCTGCACGAACGTGAACAGATCTCCGCCGGCCTGGCAGCCAAAGCAGTAGTAGACCTTCTGCACGGGGTCGATCCCGAACGAGGGCGTGCGCTCCTCGTGGAACGGGCACAACCCTTCGTAGCTGTTCTGCCCCGAGCGGCGCAGGTCGGTACGCGCCGAGACGAGCTCGACGAAATCGACCGCGTCGCGCACGCGATCGCGAGACTCGTTTGTGTACCAGGCCATCAGCGTCTTCTACAGCCAACGCTACCGCGCGAACGCGCGCGGCACCCGCAGCGCGGTGTACTCGCGGATGCAGTAGCGGTCGGTCATGCCCGCGATGTAGTCGGTGACCCGCCGGGCCAGATCGGTGTCGGTTTCGCCGGCCCGGCCTGCTCCGGCCCCCTCACCGCCCGCCGTGATGCCGGCTGCGCTGCGGCCAAGTCTCTCGGCCTCGCCGGCCCCACCGCCGCCCACCCCCTCACCGCTGCCGCCCCCGTCCAGCACCGGCAGCAGCTCCGGATGC
>Ga0335075_10019080_pt1 | contig 10155 bp, 11 predicted proteins | sample Lox_Sample_24_FD_206723 | JGI IMG/M metagenome (GOLD analysis project Ga0335075, IMG submission 206723) | Soil microbial communities from Loxahatchee National Wildlife Refuge, Florida, United States - Lox_Sample_2.4 | ecosystem: Environmental > Terrestrial > Soil > Wetlands | place: USA... | reverse complement strand
GTCGTCTCGCCCCGCCGGCGCGACGTGCAGCGCAGCGTCCTGTGGAGCGGCGACGAGCTGACCGGCGAGGCGATCGCGGAGGCGGTGCAGGAGCTGGGCCAGCGCGCCCGCGAGGCCATGCACGCGCCGGACGCCGAGCTCCGGGTCGTGTACGAGCTCCGCTACCGGGGCCAGTCGTTCGAGCTGCCGATCGCGGGCGAGGCGGGCGCCGAGCCGGACGATCTACGCGAGGCCTTCGAACGCGAGCACGAAGAGCGCTACGGCTACCACGACGCCGAGCAGCAGCTCCAGCTGGTCACGATCCGGGTGACCGCGACCGCCGAGGGGGCCGATGTGGAGCTCTCCTCCCCCGCGGAGGATGCCGATGAGCTAGAACGCTCCACGCGCGAGGCGACCCTGGACGGGGAGGCGATCCGGCTCGAGGTGCTGCGCGGGATTCCGCCCTCGGGCACGCGGATCGAGGGCCCGGCGGTGATCGAGCTTCCCGAGTCGACCGTTCTGATCCCCCCGGATTGGACGGCCGAGGTCGACGACACCGGCACGACCCGGGTCACGCGGCGATGAGCATCGACCCGGTCGAGCTCCAGGTCCTGACCGGCGCGCTGCGCGCGGTCTGCGAGGAGATGGGCGCGGTGCTGATCCGCTCCGCGCACTCGGCGAACATCAAGGAGCGCCGCGACGCCTCGACCGCGCTCTTCGATCCGCGCGGCGAGATGGTCATGCAGGCCGAGCACATCCCGGTCCACCTGGGAGCGATGCCGGCGGCGGTGGCGGCCGTGCTCGACGTGGACCACGCGCCCGACCGTTCCTGGATCCTCAACGACCCATACGCCGGGGGCACCCATCTGCCCGACATCACCGTGATCACGCCGCTGTTCGCGGGCGAGGAGCTGATCGCATTCGCGGCGAGCCGCGCTCATCACGCCGACGTCGGCGGTCCCACGCCCGGGTCGATGCCGGCCGACAGCCGCACGCTCGAGGACGAGGGGGTCGTGATCTCCCCGCGCGTCCTCGACGAGGCGGCGATCGCCGAGATCGCCGAGCAGATGCGCCAGCCCGACCAGCGCAAGGCCGACCTCCGGGCCCAGCTGGCCGCGGGGCGGGTCGGGGGGCGCCGGCTGCTCGAGCTGCACGAGCGGTTCGGGGCGGACACGCTGAAGCAGGCGTTCGGCGAGGTGCTCGACTACGCCGAGCGGCGCACCCGCTCGTGCATCGAGGAGCTCGACGACGGCGCCTACGAGGCCCGCGACGTGCTCGAGGCGCGCGAGGGCGATCTGGAGATCGTGCTCAAGGTGACGGTGCAGGGTGACGGCATCCGCCTCGACTTCACGGGCACGGCGGACCAGCACGAGGGCAACCTGAACTGCCCGCTCGCGGTCACCCGGTCGGCGTGCTACTTCGCGATCCGTGTCCTGACCGATCCCGACATCCCCCCCAGCGCCGGCGCCTACCGCCCGCTCGAGGTGATCGCTCCCGAGGGCTGCCTGCTCAACGCGCGCTCGCCGGCGGCGGTGGTCGGCGGCAACGTCGAGACCTCCTCGCGCGTGGCCGACGTGGTCCTGGCCGCGTTCGGGCGCGCGCTCGGCCAGGGCACCATGAACAACGTCACGCTCGGCACCGAGGACATCGTCTACTACGAGACGATTGGTGGCGGTCAGGGGGCGTGCCCGGACGCGGACGGGCCGAGCGGCGTGCACGTGGCGATGAGCAACACGCTCAACACCCCGGTCGAGGCGCTCGAGCTCGAGTTCCCGATGCGCATGACGCGCTACGAGCTTCGCCGCGGCTCGGGTGGAGCTGGAGCGTTCCACGGTGGTGACGGCGTCGTGCGCGAGCTCGAGGCACTCGCGCCGCTGCACTACTCGCTGATCACCGAACGCCGGCGCCACGCCCCGCCCGGCGCGGACGGCGGCGAGGCCGGAGCGGTGGGCCGCAACCTGCTCGACGGGGAGGAGCTCCCGGCCAAGGCGATCGGCGAGCTCAAGGCCGGTCAGCGACTGCGGATCGAGACCCCGGGCGGGGGCGGTCACGGCCGGCCTGGCTGATCGGCAATTGTTCGCATCTCGAACAACTCTCCGCATGCCGGTTTCATCGTCCCTTCCTGCGGATAGAAAATTGCGGATGCCCGTGCACGCAGGTTCACCGACTCGTGTCGTTTGCCACGACTTGGACGTAAACCCATCGATTTGCGGTGACATTTGGCGATTTGCGATCTCTCGCGTACAATCGCTCACTCCCGTGCTGCAGTTGCACTGCGTGGCCCGCGCGGGACTTCCGTTTCATTCAAACCCCCGTTCCCTCTAACTAATACATGCCGATTGCTTTCAAAGAATGGGCCGTGACCGTGCGGGCCCTTGCCGAGGGTGAGCAGCTTCTGACTCTCCGCAAGGGCGGCATCCGCGAGCCCGACAAGCACTTCAAGCTCGACTACGAGCGATTCTTCCTGTACCCGACGTTCGACCACCAATGCGTGGACCTGGTGCGCGAGTCGCACCTGCCGGAGTTGTCCCGCGCTCTCGAGGAGGGCGTGTGGAGCGACGGCGAGCCACCCCCGCACGCCCTGCGCCGCGGCGCCGAGGTCCCTCAGCCGGATCGCGTGCGCATCCGTGCCTGGGCCGAGGTGGCCGCGCACTACACGATCACCGACCGACGCACGGTGGACGCGCTCTCGCCGTTCTACGTGTGGACCACCGACTACGCGGAGAAGCGGCTGGCGTGGAAGCGCCGTCATCCTCTCCACGTGATCCTGCTGCGGACCTACCGGATTCCGCGGCCGGTCACCGTCAAGGTGCGTGACGAGTACGGCGGCTGTCGGTCGTGGCTGGAACTCACCCGCGACCTTCCGTTCGAGGGCACTCCGGTGCTCTCTGACGACGAGTTCGAGCGGGCATCCGAGGAGATCGCGTCGATCGCCTCGGATCGCGTGCCGGTTCTGGCCTGACGTCAGAAGGCGTCAAGCCAAGCGCGTCAGTGGCATGGGTCGAGTCGGGGTCGCCGTCCTTCCGGGCGCGGCACGCCTCGATCCATGCCGATGACGCCGATCGCGTCCTGCACTCGCTCGAGCGCACCCGCGAGTACCTAGCGCAGTACTTCCCGCGCACCGTCGACGGGATCTCGGTTGTCTTCCACCCGAGCGTGGCGTCGCTCGCGGTGGCGCGGCCACTGCTGCCCCTGGCCTGGCTCGCCGCCGCGCCGGCCGCACGCCGCTACCTCGCCGGCTGGTGCGGACCGCACGAGCTGCACGTCCTGCTGCCCGACGCGCTCGAGGGGCGCGCCTCGACCGTGCCGGGCTCGCGTGAGATGCTCGACCACGCGGTGCCCGCGCTGTACGCCCGGCGGGTGATCCTTCAGAACAACCCGGACGTCCCCCGCCGGCTCAGCCCGCGGCGGGTGAGCGTCGAGATGCGCTGGGCGTGGCTGCTCGAGGGCACGGCGCGGTGGTTCGGGGGCCAGACCGCGCACGCCCGGCCGGCCATCGCGCGCCGGCTGCGTGACGGACGCCGCCCAGCCTTCCCGCCCGCGATGCGCGACGCCGCGCTGCTGGGCGGAACCGTGATCGATCTCGTGGTGGCCGAGCGCGGCGAGCAGGCGACGGCCGAGCTGGCCTGCCAGCTTCATCCGCATGGGCCGCGGGGCGCGCTGCGCGAGGCGTTCCGGGGCCGGTCGCCCGCGCAAGCCGAGGAGGAGTGGCGAGCGCACCTGGCGCGGATGGCCGCGAGCCACTAGTACCCCGAGTCGCGGCACTAGCTCGCCTGGCTGAGCACCCAGACGAGCACGGCGCCGATCACCAGCGCGATCAGCAATCCGATCAGCAAGCGCCCGGGCGCGACCACCCGGGCGCTCGGCTCCTCCTCAGAGATCAGCTCGCCCTGAAGGAGCACCTCGCGCGCCGCCGCGCGCGCCGTCTCGGGCACCATCACGTCGCGCGGGCCGGCGGCGAGGAAGTCGGGCACGTCGAAGCCGGCCGTGCGGCGCAGCATGCTTGGGATCCCCTCCTCGAGCAGCAGCCCCTGGATGAATTCCGCCTCGGCCTGGTTGCGCGCACCGGCGACCCGGACGGGCGGACCCTCGGTGAACTGCGGCTTGACTTTGCGCGCGCGCTCGTGGCGCTCGCTGACGTCCTCGAGCTCGGCGCCGTCACCCTGGACGAGCGGCAGCTTGCAGTCAGGGCAGAACCGTTCGTCCTCCGCGTACGTGACGCCGCACGCCGGGCAGTTCACTCCACCACCAGTTCGGCGTCCGCCACCCGGCCGTCGTCGATCCGCCAGGTGCGCACGTCGGGCTCGCCGTTGGCGAGTCCGACGATGATCCACAGCACGCCCGGCCACAGCTTCGCGAAGTTGATGTCGGTCTGCGACGGCCGCGGCTCGGTTCGGGTGTGCGAGTGATAGATCGCGCCGAGCTCGAGCCCGGCCTGCTCGATCCGGTTGTGGAGGTCGAGCTGTTCCTCGGGATCGATCCGGAAGCGCAGCGGGCTGGCCTCGGCGTTGACCGCGCGATACACCTCGACCGCCTGGCCGTCGCCCGTGCCAACCATCCCGCAGCACTCGTTCGGCGCCTCCTCGCGGGCGTGGGCGATCATCTCCTCGTAAAGCGTGCGCGTGATCTTCATGGCCAAAGTCGAGGCTAGCTCAGCTTGACCCGGTCACGAACGGCCACGGCACCGACTTCACGTAGATGCCCGGGTTGCGCAGGCCACTGATCACCGTCCAGTGCTGGGCCTCGCACGCCATGGCCTGGGCGCTCAGGGTGACGAGCTCGGCGCTCCCGAGTGTCTTCAGCGTGGTGAAGTAGGCGCCTTCGGCCACCGACTCGAGGTTGACCAGCAGCTTCAGGCAGTCCGTGCGCGAGTGTACGTCCGAGAGGCTGCCGGGAACGTGATGCTTGGCCAGCAGGGTTTCGCCGCTGGTCAGATCGAGCGGCGAGGTATCCGCGCTCGCGCCGAGCGCCTCGAGCCGCGTCGCCACGGCCGCGACGTGCTCGAGCTCCTGGGCCAGGAACTGCCTGAGCGCGGCCTCCTCGCCCGCCGCGAGCGTCCCGGAGGCGAGCACCTGCCGGTAGGCGAGCACCATCAACCGTTCGACCTGGAGCACCTTGCCCATCACCTCGCTGTCGCTCGGCACGCCGGCGGCGGCGAAGGAGGAGCCCGGCGTCGCGGCGAGCCCACCCGCGGCGGCCAGCGTTCCCGCGACGAACTGACGTCGAGTCGGCACCGGGTCGCCCTCAGTCCCGGCCGGTGACGAACGCCGACGGAACCGCCGGCTGGTGCAGGGCGGCCCGAACCACGGCGAGGTGCTGCGCGTCGTTGGCGAAGATCGAGGCCACCTGCTGCTTGACCGTTCCGGGACGCAGCCGCGGGATGGCGTTCAGATAGGCGGTGATGAGCGCGCGCTCGACCGTGTGGAGCACCCCGAGCACCTCAGCGGAACCGTGCGGCTGGCCGAGCGGATAGCTCGGCCGCGGCTTGATCGGCTTGCCCCCCGCCGCCCGGACCAGCCCGGCCAGGTCCCCGGCGTGCGAGAGCTCGTCGTTTAGGAACAGCTTCCCGGCCTTCACCGTGGCCGGCGGCAGCAGCGGCGTCGCGGCCGTATAGGCGGCGATCGCCCAGTGCTCGAGGTCGAGCAGATGATTGAGCAGCTCGACGTCGGAGCTCAGCACCGGCTGCGCGTTATGCACCTGCGCCTTGATCGACGAGCCGCCGCAGCCCGTGATGAGCACGCCAGCCAGGCCCGCGCCCGCGGCAGACAGAAGACCCCTCCGAGAGGAGGCGTCGGCCTCCCGGTCCTCGCTCACCACCAGACGGTGGAGTCCAGGTTCTCGATCTCCTCGAGCGGGCGCGTGTAGATGCCCGAGGAGAGGTACTTCCAGCCGTCGTCGGCGACGAGGAACACGACGTTGCCCTCATCCAGCTCGCCGGCGATCCGGACCGCCACCCGCGCGATCGCCCCGGAGGAGACGCCCACGAACAGACCCTCCTCGTCGAGCAGCCGGCGCGTGAACACGATCGCGTCGCTGTTGGTCACGAAGATCTTGCGGTCGAGCAGCGACAGGTCGATGATCGGCGGGATAAAGCCGTCCTCGAGCGAGCGCAGGCCCTGGACGGGCTCGCCCTGCATTGGCTCGGCGGCGACGATCTTCACCTGATCGCCGAGCTCCTCCTTGAGCCGGCGGCCGTTGCCCATCAGCGTCCCCCCCGTCCCCAGGCCGGCCACGAAGGCGGCGACCTCGTCGAGCTCCTCGAGAATCTCGAGCGCGGTTCCGTTGTAGTGGGCCAGCGGGTTGGCCTGGTTGCCGTACTGGTAGGGCATGTAATACGAGGCATCCTTCTCGGCCATGTCGAGGGCCAGCTCGACCGCCCCGTTTGACCCCTTGGCGCCCTCTGAGTAGACGATCTCGGCGCCGTACATGCGCAGCAGCTCCGTCCGCTCCCGGGTGACGTTCTCAGGCATCACCACCGTGACCGGATAGCCCTTGCGGCTGCAGATCATCGCCAGCGAGATGCCGGTGTTCCCCGAGGTCGGCTCGAGGATCGTCTGGCCCGGGCGGATCAGGCCCTTCTCCTCGGCGTCCTCGATCATCGCGCGGGCCACCCGGTCCTTGACCGAGCCGGTCGGGTTACGGGACTCGAGCTTGGCCCAGAGACGGACCCCGGGCTTGGGGCTCAGACGCTTGAGCTCGACCAGCGGCGTGTGCCCAATCGCCTGGACGATGTCGCCGTACCGGCCCCCGCAGGGCTTGTTCTCAAGGCGCTCGGCGGCCATTGCTTTACAAAGCATAGCGAGGCAGGGGCCCAGCGTCGGGCCCCCGCCTCAACTCGCTCAGTAGCTCTGCGGATATGGATTGGTGCCCGTCGGCGCGGGGTTGCTCGGCGCCATCGCGCCGGCCGGCGTCGGGTCGCCTGGCACCCCGACGTGCCAGGTTCCGCCAAAGCCCACGATGCCCTCCCCGGTGGCGTCGTCCTTCTTGCTGTCGGGCGCGAATGTGTACAGCGGATGCCCGGCCAGCACCGCCTGGTTGAACCCGTTCCGCGCCCAGGCCGTCAGCTTGCCCTTGATCCCGGCCGCCTTGGTCAGGCTCTTGGCCGACGCGGCGCTGACCGGTGGCCACACGCTGAAGCAGCTGTTCGCCTTGGTGCACTCGGGGTGCGTCTTGGAGTCGCCGGTCAGCCAGTAGACGGCAAAACCCTTCCCGTTGACGATGATCGACTCGTGCTTGGTCTTGTGCGCCGTCATGTTCGTCACGGTCGCGTTCTTGGCCACGTTCAACGTGAAGGACTTGGCGATCGCCATCCCCGCCATGGCCAGTACTGCCGCGCCGGCGAGACCGGCCACGAACAGCACTGCGGACTTGCGCATACGTTCAGGCTCCCTTCGGTCGTTTCCTACGACCTAGGGACGCCGGGCGTCGGCCGAGTCTTCCCGGTTAGAGCGATCCGCCGGCCATCGCCGGCAGGATGACGAGCGTGTCCCCGTCGCCCACGGAGGTGTCGAGCCCGTCGAGCACGCGGACGTCCTCGTCATTCAGATAGACGTTCACGTACCGGTTGAGCCCGCCGTCGGAGGCGAACAGCTGGGTCTGCGTCTCGGGATGGGCGTCGGCCACGGAGCGCAGGATCTCGCCGACCGACGAGCCCGAAGCGTTCAGCTCCTTCTCGCCGCCCACGGCCGGGCGCAACACAGGGGGAATCCGGACAGTCGCCATCGTCGGGGTCAAACCCTAGTGGGCGCCGGCGCAGAACGCCTCGTAGTCGGGGAACACGCCGAGCTCCTCGTCGGCGATCGACTCGGGGTCGCGCGAGCAGATGGGGCACTCCGGATCGCGCCGGACCTTGACCTCGGTGACCCGTGCCGCCAGCGCGTCGTACATGAGCAGACGGCCGATCAGCGGCTCGCCCTCACCCAGGATGAGCTTGATCACCTCGGTCGCCTGAAGCAGTCCCATCGTGCCGGGAAGCACGCCGAGGACGCCGTTGGCGCCGCACGACGGCGCGAGCTCGGCCGGCGGCGGCACCGGGAACAGGCAGCGGTAGCACGGCCCGTCGTGGGGCTTGAACACCGACAGCTGGCCCTCGAAGCCGAGGATCGCGGCCGACACGACCGGGATCCCGAGCCGGACGGAGGCGTCGTTGAGCAGATACCGCGTCGGGAAGTTGTCGAGCCCGTCGACGACGATGTCGTACCCGTTGATGATCTCGACGATGTTGTCCGGGCCAAGCCGGACCGGGTACTTCTGCACCTTGACATCGGGGTTGAGCGCGTTGATCGTCTGCTCAGCCGAGTCGACCTTGGAGACGCCGATCCGCTCGCTCGAGTGGATCACCTGGCGCTGGAGGTTCGACAGGTCGACCTCATCGTTGTCGACGATCCCGAGCGTCCCGACGCCGGCCGCGGCCAGGTACAGCGCAGCGGGCGACCCTAGGCCGCCGGCGCCGAGCAGCAGCACCTTGGCGTCGAGCAGCTTCTGCTGGCCGTCCATGCCCACCTCGGGCAGGAGCAGGTGGCGTGAGTAGCGCTCGCGCTGCTCCGCGGTCAGGGTGCGAGGCGTCTCGACCTCGTAACCGCGATCCTTCCAGAGCGTGAAGCCACCGGTCATCGACTCGACGTGCTCGTAGCCCAAGTCCTCGATCAGCGTCCGCGCGGCCCAGGCCGAGCGGTTGCCCGAGGCGCAGTACAGGACGACGTGCTGCCCACGATCGGGGATCGCGCCCTCGATCCGGGACTCGAGATAGCTCTTGGGTACGTGCATAGCGCCGGGGATGTGGCCGGCCGACCACTCCTCGGGCTCACGGACATCGACGATGACCGCACCGTTGCCGACCTGCTCGCGGACAGCGGCCGGATCGACCTCGTCGATCCTGCTCTTGATTTCCCGGAGAACTTCGGCTCCAGACGGCATCAGCGAAAACTCCTCAAAGGCGGTAGAGATTCAATACTTCAAAGAGTATAGCGGTGCAGAGCTGTGACTGGGGTGCTTTTTCCAAGGCTGACGGACCCCGATGACGACGAGGCTATCCGGATCGGCGAGGACTCCCTGAGCTACCGCGAACTGGCCGGGGCCGCGGCGGGCGTGGTCGCTGGCCTGAAAGGCACTCGGCGCGTCGCGGTGTGGGCTCAGCCGGCGCTCGAGGCGTGTGTGGCGATCGTCGGATCGCTCGCCGCGGGCGTGTCGGTGGTGCCGCTGAACCCGGGCCTCGGTTCGCGTGAGCTCGAGCACATCGTGAGCGACTCAGAGCCCGAGCGGCTGCTCGCCTGGGAGGGCATCGACGCTCCCGAGCAGCTATCCGCGATCCCCCGGCTAAACGTCGATCTCGGCGATCGCGGCGATCACCTCGATGACGCCTTGGGCGAGGAGGACGTGGCGTTTGTGATGTACACGTCGGGGACCACCGGGCCGCCCAAGGGCGTGCAGATCCCGCGACGGGCGCTCACCACCAACCTCGACGCGCTCGCCGAGATCTGGCAGTGGACCGCCGAGGACCGCGTCACCCACGCCCTGCCCGTGTTCCACGTGCACGGGCTCGTGATCGGCGTCCTGGGTCCGCTGCGGCGGGGCGGCCAGGTCGAACACGTTGGTCGCTTCTCGCCCCCGGCGCTCGCCGGCGCCCTTCGGCGAGGCGCCACCGTGATGTTTGGCGTCCCCACCATGTACACGCGGATCGCCCGCGAGGCCAGCGAGGACCGCGAGCTGGCCGAGGCGTTCGCCGGCGCGCGGCTGCTCGTGTCTGGCTCGGCAGCCCTCCCCACCACCGTCCACGACCGGATCAGAGAGCTCACCGGCCAGTCGATCCTCGAGCGCTACGGAATGACCGAGACGCTGATGAACGCGGGGGCACGGCTCGGTGATGAGGTGATCGCGGGACGGGTGGGTCCGCCCCTGCCCGGCGTCGAGCTACGGCTGCTCGACGAGGCCGGCGAGGTGATCGACGCCACCGACGACGAGACGATCGGCGAGATCGCCGTCCGCGGTCCCAACCTGTTCGAGGGCTACCTGAACCGGCCCGACGCCACCGAGGAGTCGATGCGCGATGGGTGGTTCATGACCGGCGATCTGGCCACCCGTAACGAATCGGGGTCGTTGAAGCTCGTCGGACGAAAGAGCACCGACTTGATCAAGTCGGGCGGGTACCGGATCGGCGCCGGCGAGATCGAGGGCGCG
>Ga0335075_10019079_pt1 | contig 10156 bp, 7 predicted proteins | sample Lox_Sample_24_FD_206723 | JGI IMG/M metagenome (GOLD analysis project Ga0335075, IMG submission 206723) | Soil microbial communities from Loxahatchee National Wildlife Refuge, Florida, United States - Lox_Sample_2.4 | ecosystem: Environmental > Terrestrial > Soil > Wetlands | place: USA: Florida... | reverse complement strand
CTTGACCCGGCCACCCAGTGGCCGCGCATCGGCGCGGCGAATGACTCCTCCAAGCCGCACAAGGACTCATTGGCTCGCAGACGCTCGCGTGCTGGGTGGCCGGGTCAAGCCCGGCCATGGTGAGAATTTTGTAATTTCAGTGCCGATGCGCATTTCGGGATCGTCAGGGATACTAAAGTGATTCACCTTCGCCGGAATCCGCTCTACTCACCATGGCCGGCCCCCGAGCCGGCCACGGTGAGGGAAGTAGGTGGTGTAATTTCAGCAGCGTCCGCTCTACGCGTCACCTGAGCGTCCCTCTGCATTCCTCCCAGCTCCATGGTTCCGTGCCGCCGTCGGCCGTATAGCCGAGGCGCCGCATCACTTCGGCGTGGTCGCGAAACAGTCGTTCGCGAAGGCTGTCGTCGAGTATCCCTTCCCACGAGCGCATCCGGCCGGAACGGAAGAATAGTGATGACGTGTCCGGCCGTTCGCGGAAGCCGTGTTTTATTTCATCCTGCTGCAACTGCTCGAAACGCGAAGCCTCCACCGCACGGGAAACGTCCGCGGCTGTGGTCTCCAGCCCGACAGCACGCGCAAACCGGAGAAAATGTGGCACCGGTTCGGCGAGCAGGTCCTCGTAGCGCGCCACCGTCAGGGGATACGGTGCTTGATCGAGCCACGACGTCACGTTCTGACTCCATGTCCCGAAATACTGTTCGAGCCATTCCGGAAGCACCGGCGACATCCCCGGAACCGCTTCCTCCGCAAGAAACTCGACGGCCGTTGCGAGGCTTATGCCATAATGCCTGGCGCTTGAGACGGCCACATCGAAAGGATGGCGCGTGAGATACAGGGCAGCGCCTACGCAATCGGGCGGAAAGAGCCATTCGCCCGCCTTCGTCCGCCTTATGTTGTCGTGAATCTTCACAAAAGGGGGAATTGCGGATTCGGCGGCGACCTGGCGATACATATCCGGAAGCATGTTCTCGATTTCGTCTCGTTCAAGATCGGCGGCATTCACCGGATAAATGCTGTCGAAAAGCAGGCGCCGCCCAAGCCCCTGAAATCGTTCGTCCAGTTCATTGATGGGAAAATCCACGCCTCTGCGGATTCGCTCCAGGACAATTCGCGTCCAAGTGTTGCCCGATTTCGGAAAACTTCCCACAAGGATCAGCTTGCCATTCATCGGATCGCCTCGGAGAGGAGCCTTATGACACCAGACAGCGATGACTTGCGGGCGCCTTCGAGGAAAAACGACTGACAGCTTTCAGCTACCTGTCTCACGAGACGCGCATGCGCGGCCCGACAGCCCAGCGGATCAATCTGGCGCGGCCGATAGGTGTCATCGCCGATGAGGGTCATGGCGGCTTCCAGTGTCGGCCGTTTGATAGCGGCCTCGGTGCCGAGCCAAAAATGCACCACGACCGAGAGCCTGGTCGGCGTCGTGGCCGCGGGTACGGGAACATAAAACTTTTCCAGACCTTCCCGCACCCGAACGTATTTTTCCGGATCGAGCTTCAGGGCTTCGCAGGAATTTCTCCACAGTTGCACGCTGTCGTCGCTTGCCCAGGCGATGGCCATCGTTTCGTTCCAGGTTATGCGGGTGAGGCTGTCGGCCATGAGCTTCCAGCCGGCACGGCACAGCGCGGCGGCCAGTGTGGACTTGCCCAAAGGCGAAGCCGCACAGATCGCCACGCATTTCCAGTTGGGCGCCACCAGCGTCGCGGCGTTCAGCGGCAGTTCGCCCCGCTGATGGATCAGCGTGCCGCGCGCGCTGTTGTGCAAGAATAGCGCAACCGCTTTGCGATCCGCATTTTTCGCCACCGCAACCTCGATGGAGTTTCCATGACTGATGAGATACCGCGCGATCCCGGGTACTTCGAACAGCAGCACACCGGGTGCGGCCTGCGTCAGCGGCCCGATCCGGACTCCTCCAGGCAAATTCTCCGGCAAGGTTTCTACTTCGCGCATGAAGGCGCCTGGCACACCCGGAACCGGGCCGTTAAATTCTGACGCCGACGCGAACGACATTGCCTGCCCGAAGGAGCGAAACTCAGTCCGCCACGCTTAGCGGCGCACAGAGAGCCACGCAACCTGATGCGTGCTATGGACGGGAAATGGAACACGAGAGCCTATCCCAGGATCTCCGCCGGAAGATGGTTCTTCAGCAGGCGGCGGCCCAGTTAGAGCGTGGCGAGTTGCATCAGGCGGAAGCATCACTGTCGCGCGTCCTCGCTGAAATCCCCGGTAACGCGCAGGCATTGCACCTTTTCGGCATCGTGCGGCGGGCCCAAGGCCGGCTCGCGGAAGCCGAGGAACTGTATCGCCGCTCCCTTTCCACCGCGCCGGAGCAAGCCCAGGTTCATTACAATCTTGGCAATCTGCTCAGATCCTTGAACCGGCTTGAGGAGTCCATTGCCGAGCAACGCGAAGCGATCCGGCTGAAACCCAACCATAGCGAAGCCCACCTTGCTCTGGCACTCGCTCTTTCCATGACGGGCGATCATGCCTCCGCCGAAAAGAGTTGCCGCGACGCACTGCGCCTGCAGCCGAACTACACCGCCGCCAAGCTGGCCATCGCCGGTGACCTGTGCGCGCTGAACCGGCCAAAGGAGGCCGAGCGGATACTTCGGCAGGCACTTACACTGGGTGTTCGCGAACCGGCGCTTGCGGCAGCGCTCGAGCACAATCTCGGTCTCGCACTGAAGCAACAGCGACGCTTCCTCGAAGCTCTTGCCTCTTTCGACGCTGCGCAGGCGAAGGCCCCGGAACTCCCCGTTGTGGACTACAGCCGCGGAAACACTCTGCAGCAATTGGGGCGCCTCGAAGAGGCCGCCCGGGCCTATCGGCAGGCGTTGAAACGTGACCCACGCCACATAGATGCGCTCGCATGTCTGGCTCTGGTTTCCGCCCTGCTCACTGATTTTGCCGCGGCGCAAAGCTTTGCAGCGCAGGCGCTCGAACTGGATCAGGTGCAGCCCATCGCGCGCATCGCCCGGGCAATCGTGGCCATCGAAGCGGGTCAGTTCGCCGAAGCGGAGACGACGCTTGACAACGCGCTGAAAAAAGCTGCCGTCGAGAACGACCGGCAGGCCATGTTTGCCGCCGGCTTTGCTGCCGACGCCTTCGACCGTCACGGCCGCATCTCCGACGCCTTCGCGGTCTACAGCACGTCCAACGAGATGCAGAGACGGATTCACGCCTCCGAATTCGAACCCGCCCGCGTCATCGGCGAAGTCACGCGTCTCACTGATTACTTCCGGAAATCTCTCCCCTGGCCGCCTCATCGCTCAGTCGCACGTGCCAAAGCGCCGGCGGGCCACGTCTTCCTGCTCGGGTTCATGCGCAGCGGCACCACCCTGCTCGAGACCATACTGGCAATGAACCCGCGTGCGGCACATATCGACGAGATCGAATTTCTGTCGGATCCGTCTCGCCGGTTTCTTCTGAGCTCGACGGGGCTGGACCAGCTTGCAATGCTCGGCGACCGCGAAGCGGACCAATGGCGGAACGCATACTGGAAATCGATCCGCGACGCGGGCCTGTCGGTGGACGGCAAGGTTTTCGTGGACAAGATGCCGTTCAATACGCTCAGGCTGCCGTTGATCTCCCGTCTCTTTCCTTCCGCGAAAATCATTTTTGCGATAAGAGATCCACGCGACGTCGTCTTCAGTTGTTTCCGCCGCCGGTTCAATCCGTCGCCCTACAGCTTTGAATTCTTTCGCCTTGACGACTGCGCGCGTTTCTACGCGGCCGCGATGGACCTCGCGGAGCTCTATCGCGAAAAGCTTCCTCTCGACCTCCGGGAACACCGCTACGAAGACATGATCACGAATTTCGAATCTTCCGTGCGGGCCGTCTGCGATTTCATCGGACTGGAGTGGAGCGACGCGATGGGCGATTTCAGCACTGCAGCCCATGCGATCGATCGCACGAGCGCCAGCGCAGCGCAGGTGAGACGTGGGCTCTATGGCGAGGGAATTGGTCAGTGGAGGCGCTACAGCGATCAGCTTGCCTCGGTGTACCCCATTCTCGCACCGTGGGTAGCGCGCTTCGGCTATCCGGCGGACTGATCCGGAACAATTGCCGCGGCTATTGGCGCTGGCTAAGTTGGCGCGATGAGCGATGCCCTTGCCGCAGTGCCGGCCCCGGAGATCGAAGCCCGTGTGCGTTTGGCGCAGGCTCATCTCGACCGCAAGGAACTCCACCTCGCCGAACAGCTTCTCTTCGAAGCGCTATCGGCAGAGCCCAACCACGCGGCGGCCCTGCACCTCATGGGATTTGTCCGGCGGCAGCAGGGTGTGCTTGCGGAGGCCGAGGCACTTTACCGCCGCTCGCTCGAGATCGATCCCGACCAACCGCAGGTTCATCACAACCTCGGCAGCCTGCTCAAGGCGCTCGCGCGCCTTGACGAAGCCATCGCCGCCTATCGCGAAGCGATCCGGCGCAAGCCCAATTATGCCGAAGCCCATCTCGACCTTGCTCTTGTGCTCTCTGAACGGGGGGAGAACGAGGAGGCCGAGAAAAGCTGCCGCGCCGCTCTGCGCATCCAGCCGAATTACCTCCTCGCCAAACAGACTCTGGCGGCTGTGCTGTGCGCGCTTGGACGCTCCCGCGAAGCCGAGCGGCTGGTTCGTCAGGCCCTCGCGCTCGGTATTCGCAATCCGCGCCAGGCTGCGGCCCTGGAACACAATCTGGCCATCGCGCTCGATCAGCAAGGTCGGCACGCGGAAGCCCTCGCGCTCTACGATGGCGCAAAGGCAAAAGCTCCCGACATGTCGTCGGTCGACTACAATCGCGGCAATGCGCTCCAGCATCTTGGCCGGTTCGAAGAGGCTGTTGAATCCTATCGCCGCGCCGTAGCGCGCTATCCGCTCGACATGAGCGCCCATCAGGAACTGAATGAACTCCTTTACCGCCTGGGCGACGATGAGGAATTCCTTCGCTCCTACGACCAAGCCGCCCTGCTCTACCCGGATGTCGGGGAGATCTATCTCGAAAAGGCCAAGCTTCTTTATCTGCGCGGAGATTATGGCGCGGCGCGCGAACTCTTCGAACGCGCGCGCGCATTCCTTCCCGACTCCATTGCAGCACAGCACGGCCTGGCCGTCGTTCTTACACATCTGAACGAGCCCGAAGCCGCGGCCACGTTACTCGAATCTCTTGTTCGCGCCGTGCCGGGCAACACGCAATTCTGGCGCAACTATGCACAGGCTTTGCTCGCGGCCGGAGATCCGCGAGCCGCGCTCGCCGCCGCCGAGCAGGCGCTTGCACTCGAACCGGACAGTCAGATCGCGCTCGCCGTATGGGGCCTTGTACTGCGCGTACTCGGCGACGCCCGCGAGGAACGCATGAACGACGTGGAAAACCTGGTGCGGGTCTATGAAATTCCACCGCCCGGCGGGTATTCCTCGATGGATGATTTCAACCACGAGCTGAATGAATTTCTTGACGGATTGCACCGGGACCGGCGGGAAGCCATCGATCAGACGCTCCGCATGGGAACGCAAACGCCCGACAATCTCTTCGGCAAGGGCCACGGACCGGTCGAGCTTCTGCGCGCCCGCATCGACGACGCGATCGCAGATTATATCACACGGATGCCTGACGATGCCGGACATCCCTTGTTCCGGCGCCGCGCGCATAATTTCGAATATTCCGCATCATGGTCTTCGCGGCTGCACGACTGCGGCTATCATACAAATCACGTTCATCCCAAGGGCTGGATCAGTTCGGCCTATTACATCGCCCTCCCGGACGCAGTGGGGAAGCCCGGCAGCAACGAGGGCTGGATCAAATTTGGTGAACCGAACCTGCCCTGCGGAATTCGCGATGCAGTGCGCCGCGCCGTGCAGCCGCGCGCCGGCAGGCTGGTCCTGTTCCCGTCCTACATGTGGCACGGAACGATACCATTCCACTCGGCCCAGTCGCGCACGACAATCGCGTTCGACGCGGTACCCATTGGATGATGAACAGTCACGAGTGGTCCCGGTCCGTGGCGCTTGGTGCACCAATTCCGTTTGCGGTTATGGACGGAGCTGCGGGCGACGGCGCAGCCATTGCGACAGGAGCCATTTCTCGCCCGTTGCGGGCGGCAAACCGGCATGCAGCGTATGCGGATCTGGCGATCCCGACTCGTCCACATTCCAGAACAGAAGCGCGTCACCCTCGCGCCCCTTGTAACGCCAGCCGATTTCCGGGAATTCCGTTTCCCCGCCCTCGTAGCCCTCGTTGAGATACAGAAGAAACGTCGCGACACGCTGACCACCAGAGCGAAGATCGTTCGCGTATCCTGGTACGGCGGAATCCAGAAAATCAAAATGCGGTTCGAATTGCTGTCCCGGCGCGTAATGGAGCACGGCGGACGCTTCAAGCCCGTCAAGCTCCAGCTGGGCGGTGGCAGCAATGCGCGCCCGCACAAGCATCAATATGATGTCGGATTGCGCGACATCGAACGCGACGGAGCTGTTGCTGCGCGCCTGCTCGATGCGCCCGCCGCCGCTCTCCTGGTCATAAACCAGAGCGCGAGCGATGCGCGGGCGCGCCCGCGCGACAAGCCACTCACAAATTTCTTTCGAAGCAAAGCCTTCGATGACACCGATGCGCGGTGCTTCGGACACGCTGCGCACCGGCAGCGCCGCTGTGAAGGCCGCAGGATTTTCAACTGCGCGGATTCTGCCAAGAAATGATAGCTGCTCCTGCGCCGGCTCCCAGCCGCGTTCCGCAGCCCGCTCCAGGCATTCACGCGCTATCTCCCAGCGGTCAGGAAGGCGGTGATCCTGGGCCGCAAGCATCCCGCAGACATAGGCAGCCTCGGCGTCTCCTTTATGGGCGGCGGAACGGATCATGTTTACGCCGTCGCGCTCGACCATCGGAGGTTGGGTGAGGAGGCTGATCGCCAGCGACCGCAGGGCTGCGATGCTGCCCTGTTTGGCAGCGCGGGCATACCATCCTCGCGCCAAAGAAATCTTTTGCTCGGCCTCGCAGCGTCGGGCGAGCGCGATCTGGGCCTCGCTGTCTCCCCTCTCGGCCCGCCGCTCCAGATCGTCGGCTTCCATGATCGTTGAGCCCCTCACACCGGAAGACACGGCGGATCATGTCTCCCTTGTTCGCGCCGGTCCAGCCGTGCAGTTTTCGACCACGAGGGAGAAAGCCGTGGCCGACCCAGCCGACAACGCCGCACGCGACGACCGCTATGTGATTGCCGATCCGGCCTGGTTTCCGGAAGGATTTGATCCCGGCCGCGGCGAAATCCTGTTCGTTGCAACCGATCGCGGGCAGCTCGCCGAGCAGCCCTTTCTGGATGGGCGCTGGGATCGCGCGCGCAACCCCCAGACGCGCATCAGCACGCGATCGCTGTCGTCGCGCCTGTCGCACACCCAAGGCGAAAAAAGGCTGATCTGGCATACCGGCTTTTGCTGCTCGACCCTTCTGGCCAAGGCGCTTGATCGCCCGGGATGCAACCTGTCGCTCTGTGAGCCGCAAATATTGGTGGACATCGCCGAAGCTCGGCGCACTGGAGCCTTATCCCGAGAGTCGGCCCCGGCCATTGCGCAATTCGCGTTCTTTCTTCTTTCCCGCCCGCTTGCTGCGGGCGAGCGGATTACAATCAAGTCGTCGCCCGCCGCCAACAGCCTTCTTCAGCACATGACGGGCGGTACAACCGACCCTATGTTATTTCTATTTTCGGACTGCCGGTCCTTTTTGGTATCGATCTGCAAACTGGGCGAGGATGGCCGCAAATATGCGCGCCGCCTTTTCCTGGCCTTGCTTGCCGACGGTCATTCCCAGGCGCAGTGGCCGGCCGGGAAGCTTCTCTCGCTATCCGATCTCGAACTGGCCGCTATCGTCTGGCACATGCAAATAGCCGAATTTCGGCGCGCACTCGCAGGCCTGCCGCCGGGCAGCGCGGTCTCGCTGGACTGCGACGCGCTTCTCGCGGCGCCGGAGGAATGCCTGCAGCGGCTGGATGAATTCTTCGCACTGGGAATTGGCACGCAGGCCTTGCGGGACATCGTCGCCGGACCGCTCTTTCGCCGCAACGCAAAAACGGGCGAAGATTTTTTCGATGCGAGCAGACGCCGCGCCGAGCACGACAACATCACCAAAGCGATGGGACGCGATCTCATCCGGATTGTGATGCAAAGCTACGAAATCTGCCGCACGACGCCGCAAACAGCACCGCTCCCGCATCCGCTTGTGCCACTCGACAAGAATTATGTCCTCTGAACTCCGGGCGTCACGGTCGCATCGGTCCTGCGCCGTACCACTCCCGCTCCACGTTGAGCAGCACAGTGACAAACTCGCGCTCGGCCCGTGTCAGGTAGGGATTCCAGATGTCGATCATCATGATCACGCGCAATTCGTCGCTGTCATTCCAGGCCTCGTGCTCGATCGTGTCGTCGAACACCCAGGCCTCGCCATATTTCCATTCACGAATCTCATTGCCGACGCGAAAGCGGCAGCCGGGCGGCGCGATCAGCGGCAGATGGACGACGAGCCTCGCATTGGTCACGCTCGAATGCGGCGGAATGTGCGTGCGGGGCGAAAGAATGGAAAAAAGGACCGTCGGCGCATAGCCCGCGCAGTCCATCATCGGAATTGTTTCGAGAACGGCTGCGGTACGGGGACAACGGGCACAATGGGCATCGATGCGTTTGCCATGCTCCCACAGAAAAAACGCGCTCCAGCGCGGCGAGTGATTGAGCTCATCCCACTGATTGATCGGTGCGCCGTCCGGATGCGAGACATACGGGCGCATTTCGCCTGAATCCTCGCGCAGCACGACCGTCAGCTCGTCGCGGATCACATCGGCCGCCGCTTCGAGATGCGGAAGCCAGGGAAATTCTGAGTTGTCATAAAATTGGATCGCTGGCAGGCGGGGAAAATGCAGCATGCTCGGCTGCTGCGTGTAAATCCGCTTGCGACCAAGCTGGATTGCCTGACATTCGTCGAATCGCTCGAGCGACACGCCTTGGTGTTTCTCGCGCAACGGCGCGAGACGCGCGTTCAGCTCGCTTTCAAGCGCGGCTGCATTGTCCTCCACGGCTCGACGCGCATGACGCAATCTTTCGCGCAGTTCCGTAGGAACCTGCTCGGGTGGCGGAGCGATCGCCAGCACATCCTTGTAGATGCGCGCGGCATGATGCTTTTGTCCGTTGCGTTCCAGCAAAAGTCCCTTCGCAAGAAGCGCGGGATAAAAATAGGGATCGATCGTCAGCGCTGCCGTCAGCGCTGCCATTTCTGCCGCCCCATCTCCCGTCGCGCGAAAGACAAAGGACAGATTGAGCGGAACCGCAGGTTCCCTGGGCGCGGCGCGCGCCGCGCGTTCGAGCAAATCACGTGCGCGCGCCAGATTTTTGCGTATCAGCGCGTCCTGACCAAGATGGAAAAGCGCTTGCGGATGTTCCGGCTCCGCCGCGAGCACGCGCTCCCAAAGCCGTGCCGCTTCGTCAGCGCGGCCTTGGCGCATCGCATCCTGGGCTGCGGCCAGGACTGGGCGCAAATTCCCCGATAATAACTCCGACATGCCTTCGCCCCTCGGCCGACAACAAGGTTAGGGGCGGCAGCAGGCCTGGGGCAAGAGAATATGACGAGTCAGGCGCAGCCCTACATCTACTGACCGGGGAGATTTGTGGTCCGGAGCTCCACCTGGCCGCGGGGAGCTGTGTCAAATGCATTCATGAGCGCGCTCATGGCGGGGCTTCGCATCACGGTCGAGAGACCTTCGGCCGCACGTATGCCCGCGGTCGATCCGCTCAGCAGGTCCGTAAGCTCATCAATGAAGCCTTCCTTCTCCGGATATTCTTTGAACACCAGCCTGACGTCGGGCGAAACACCGAGCGCCGTCTTCACGGCGCCTACGGCCGTCCAGAACGTGCCCAGATCGTCCACCAATTGCCGCGGCTTGGCATCTGCGCCGGTCCATACGCGACCTTTTGCGATCGTTTCGACCTGGGCCAGCGTCAACTTTCGGCCTCGCGAAACCTTCTCTTTGAAGTCCAAATAGACCGCGTCCGCTTGCGCATTCAGGTTTGCAAGCTGTTCCGGCGTGAAGGGTTCGACAGCGGAATCGAACAGCGCATTGTTGCCTACGCCAATATCGCCGGCTCCGATCCCGATCAGCGCAAGCGATTTGCCGAAAGATACTTTGCCGGTCAGCACGCCGATCGAA
>Ga0335075_10019078_pt1 | contig 10156 bp, 17 predicted proteins | sample Lox_Sample_24_FD_206723 | JGI IMG/M metagenome (GOLD analysis project Ga0335075, IMG submission 206723) | Soil microbial communities from Loxahatchee National Wildlife Refuge, Florida, United States - Lox_Sample_2.4 | ecosystem: Environmental > Terrestrial > Soil > Wetlands | place: USA... | reverse complement strand
CCCGGTTGAGGATGTTCTGCAGGTGGCGTTCGGTCGGGTAACCGGGCCGGATGCCGGGTATGTAGCCGCCCTGTTTGCGGATGACGTCGGCCTGCTGGTGCGGGTCGAAGGTAATCCCGGCGTAGAAGTAGGCGAAGACGATGATCAAGCCGCCGTACAAAGCGATGTACCAGAGGCTGCTCGGCTTGGCCAGGTTGTCGCTGATCCAGGTCTGCACGTCCTTGCCCCAACCCGTGCTGGGGAAGATGTTGGAGATGAGAAGGGGGAAGTACAGCACCGAAGCGGCGAAGATGATCGGCACCACGCCGCCGGTGTTGAGCTTCATCGGAATGTAAGTGCTCTGGCCGCCGTACATTCGCCGGCCCACCACTCTCTTGGCGAACGTGACGGGTATGCGCCGCTGGCACATCTCCACGAACACGATGGCCACCAGGAACACCAGCGCCAGCAGGATCAGGAAAGAGAACTTGGCGGCGCCGGCCGACTGGAGCAGGGCATTACCTTGCGTCGGTAACCCGGCGATCACGTTGGTGAATATCAGGACAGACATCCCCTGGCCGACGCCCCTCTGCGTGATCAGCTCGGCCAACCACATAACGACGACGGTCCCGGCGGTGAGGGTAATAACGATGAGCAGCACACGCGGCACGGTGAAGTCGGGGATCAGGTCCACATTCAGCGGCACCGACGTGCCGAGGAGGCCGCCACCACCGTTGTGGAAGGCGTAGGCCAAGCCCGTCGATTGCATGATGGCCAGAGCAATGGTCATGTACCGGGTGACCTGGGTCAGCTTGCGCTGGCCGCTCGGGCCCTCGTCCCGCCATTGCTCGAACTTGGGGATGACCACCATCAGCAGCTGGACGATGATCGAGGCTGTGATGTAGGGCATGATGCCGAGCCCGAACACGGCCAACTTGGTCAACGCCCCACCCGAGAACAGGTTGAGGTACGAGATGACGCCGCCGTTGCGGGCCGCCGCCTCCAGGGACTGGACGGCGTTGAAGTCCACGCCGGGGGCGATGATATTGTCGCCCAGACGGTAGACCGCGATTATGAACAGGGTGAAGATGATCTTGTTGCGCAGGTCCGGGATAGTGAAGGCGGCTCTTAAGTTCCGCAGGCTGGTGGGCATTGGCATGACGGCGGCTCTTAGTTCTCCTCGGTCCTAGCGCCCCGGGTCGGGACAGCGTGGTCCGGCATGACTTGGTCCCGGGCCATGCTGACGGCGGTGGCGCACTCGCTACTCACTCTCCTACCAGTCCTAGCAGCCTGCGCTACCGACTGGTGAGCGCGTTGCCCTTGGCGGGCGGGCGGCCGTGCCCAAAGGGCGGCGGAAGGACGTGTGTGGAACCACCGGCGGCCTCGATGGCAGCGGCGGCGGAGGCGGAAAAAGCGTGCGCCGAAACGTTTACGCGCCGGGTCAGCTGGCCGACACCGAGCACTTTCACCATGCCCCGTTTGTGGACCAGGCCGGCCTGGCGCAGGACTTCGGGGTTGACCTCGGAGGCGCCCAGACGCTCGAGCGCGGTCAAGTTGACGACCGTGTACTCCACCCTGAACGGGTTCTTGAACCCCTTCAATTTCGGGATCCGCTGAGTGAGCGGCAACTGACCACCCTCGAAACCCGGCTTCGGGTTGTCGCGCGCTCCGGCGCCCTTGGTGCCCCGGCCGGCTGTCTTACCGCCCTTGCCGGCGATCCCACGGCCCACACGACGGCGGGCCTTGGTCGAGCCGGGCGCGGGAGCCAGGTCGTGGATCTTCATTTCGCCATTTTCCCATCCGTTTGGCCGGCTTCCTCGACCTCGACCAGGTGCACGACGCGCGCCACCATGCCGCGGATCTCGGGACGGTCCGGCAAGACAGCGGTCCGGCCAACCCGGCCCAGGCCAAGCGCCCGCAAAGTGCCGCGGTGCTTGGGCTTGACCCCGATGGCCGACCTGACTTGCTTGACCTGGATGTGGTCCGGCTGGATATGGGCCTGGGCCATCAGGCCACCTCCGAAGGCAGCCGCGGGGCACGTTCGGCGTCCTGGTAGGCCCGCAGCACCCCCGCCGGCGTCACTTCCTCGGGCGACAGCCCTCGGCGCCGGGCTACCTCGTCGGGCCGCATAAGCGCCCGCAGGCCGGCCATCGTCGCTTGGGCCACATTTATGCTGTTGGACGAGCCCAGGGACTTGGCCACGACATCATGGATGCCGGCCAGCTCGAGGATCGGGCGGGCGGCCCCACCCGCGATCACCCCGGTCCCGGGGGCGGCCGGTTTCAACAGCACGCGGCCGGCGCCGGCTTCTCCGATCACCGGATGGGTGATGGTGGAACCGGCCAGCGGCACCTTGAAAAGGCTCTTCTTGGCCTCCTCTATGCCTTTCTGCACGGCCAGCCCGGCCTCTTTCGCCTTCCCGTAACCCAGGCCCACCGTGCCTGCCCCGTCGCCGATGACCATGAGGGCGGCGAAGCTGAAGCGCCGGCCGCCCTTTACCACCTTGGCGACCCGGTTGACCTTGATGGTCCGGTCCTGGTACTGCTGCTGATCAGCCATTTTTCTAAAACTCCAGTCCGGCTTCCCTGGCCCCGTCGGCCAGGGCGGCAACTCTTCCGTGGTACAAAAACCCGCCGCGGTCGAAAGCTACCTGCGACACCCCGGCCGCCTTGGCCCGTTCGGCCACGAGCTTTCCCACCGCCGCCGCGGCGGCGCGGTTCCCCGTAGGCCCCGCCCCTTTGACGGCGCCTTCGAGGGACGAAGCGGCGGCCAGCGTACGCCCGGAAAGGTCGTCGATCACCTGGGCCACCACATGGCGGTTGGAACGGAAGACCGCCAACCGGGGACGCTCCGGCGTGCCACTTACCTTTTTCCTGACCCGGTGGTGGCGCCGGTTCCGTGCCACCTGAGTGCTTTTGGCGTTGCTCATATCAACCTCTCGGCCCCAAACCCCTTGAGCGGGCTCACTTAGCTGCCTTGCCGGCCTTGCGCCGGACCACTTCACCTGCGTAACGGACGCCCTTGCCCTTGTAGGGCTCCGGTGGCCGCAATTTGCGGATCCTGGCCGCCACCTCGCCCACAACCTGCTTGTCACTCCCGCGTACCGTGATGCGAGTGGGCGCAGGCACCTCGAAGGTGACCCCCTCGGGGGCATCGACTGTCACCGGGTGGCTGAAGCCGAGCGCCAGCTCGATCGAGCCCGGCCCTTTCGGCGTGGCCCGGTAACCGACCCCGACGATCTCGAGGTCTTTCGAGAAACCACTGGTCACACCGACCACCATGTTGTTGACCAGCGTGCGGGTCAGCCCATGCAGTGAACGGCTGCGCCTCTCGTCGTCGGGCCGTTCTACCAAGAGCACTTGACCCTCTTCGCGGACGGTGATGTCCCCCGCCACTTCATGGCTCAACGTGCCGCGCGGCCCCGTCACGGTCACGGAACGACCGTCGAGCAATACTTTCACCCCGTTCGGGACTGGCACGGGGTTACGACCTATACGAGACATACAAAGCTCCTCGTCACCCGACCGTTACCAGACATAGCAAAGGACTTCGCCGCCCACTCTGAGCCGGCGCGCATCGCGGTCGGTCATGAGGCCCTGGCTGGTCGACAGTACGGCAACACCGAGGCCACCGAGGACCCGCGGCAATTTGTCAGCCCCAGTGTAGACACGAAGGCCCGGCTTGGAAACGCGCCGCAGGCCCGAGATAGTCCGGCTGCGGTCTGCGGTGTATTTCATCGTTACTTCGAGCGTCTTGCCCGGCCGGGTTTGGTCGTCCGCCACGTTGAAGCCCGCGATGTAACCCTCGCGGAGGAGTATCGCCGCGAGTGCCTCCTTCAGTTTGGAGGAAGGCATCTTGACCACCTCATGATGGGCCACATTGGCGTTACGCAACCTGGTCAGCATGTCGGCAATGGGGTCAGTCATCGTCATGGCGCCGCTGCCTCCCTACCAGCTCGATTTGGTGACGCCGGGGATTTCGCCGGCGTGGACGAGCTCACGTACGCAAATGCGGCACAAACCGAACTTGCGCAACACTGAACGAGGTCTCCCGCAGCGCCGGCACCTGGTATAGGCCCGCACTTTGTACTTGGGCTTGCGCTGCGCCTTTATAACAAGAGCCTTTTTGGCCATCTAGCTGTTGCTCCTAAGATTCGCTGGTGAATCGTTCGCCGCCCGGCGCGAAGGACCGGCAACGGCTCTCATGGAATGACCTGGAGGCGAAAACTGCCGCCTCGTCCAGCTTTTGGCGCCCGAACCAGGGACGGCCAGTCTCGGGAAGGAGCGCATCACGCCGCCCCTTCTTTGCGGAAAGGAAAGCCGAAAGCATCAAGGAGGGCCATGCCCTCGGCATCCGTCCTGGCCGTGGTCACGATCGTGAGGTCCATTCCTCTGGGCGCATCGATCTTGTCGTAATCGATCTCGGGGAATATCAGTTGCTCGTTGACCCCGAACGTGTAGTTGCCCCGGCCGTCGAACCCCTTCGGCGACAGGCCCCTGAAGTCCCGGATACGAGGAATGGCCAGGGAAATGAGCCGGTCGAAGAACTCCCACATGCGGTCGCCCCGCAGGGTTACCTTGGCGCCGATAGCATTGCCCTCGCGCAACTTGAAAGCCGCAATCGACTTTCTCGCCTTGGTGACGACCGGCCTTTGGCCGCTGATCACCGTGAGGTCGCGCACCGCGCCCTCGAGGAGCGAAGGCTGCGCCACGGCCCGCCCGACGCCCATATTGAGGACGATCTTTTCCATGCGGGGGACGAGCATCGGGTTGGGCAGGCCGAGCTGGCTCTGAAGCTTGCCGCGCAGTTCGTTCTTGTACTGGGTGTGCAGACGCGGCGGCTCGCCGGCTCGCGGCGGGCGGCCGGGCGCCGCCTTGATGGCGGGAGCAGAGGAGCGTCCCCCACCCGCACCGCGGCCGCCGGCCTGGGCCACCGGAGCAGCCCGGCGCGCCGTAGTCGCCCCGCGGGCCGAACCCTTCGAAGACTTGCTGGATTTGCCTCCGGCCTTGCCGCCCTTACCGGGAGAACCTTTGCCTGACGGCATCAGACCACCTCCCCACAATTAGCGCAAACCCTCTGTTTGGTACCGTCCGGGGAGAACTTGTAGGACACGCGGCACGGGGTATGTTCCTTCGGGCAGACCAGCGCCACGATCGAGACAGGCACCGGCAAGTCCTTGTCGATGATCCCGGCCCGCTTGCGGATCTGCGTGGTCCGCTGGCTGCGCTTCACCCTGTGGACACCCTCAATCTGCACGCGCCCTGTCTTCGGGAACGCGTGCAGAACCTCGCCGCGCTTTCCCTTGTCCTTTCCCGAAAGGACGATCACGTGGTCACCCTTGTGAATTTTCATCCCTACAACACCTCCGGAGCGAGCGAGATGATGCGCATGAAGCGCTTGTCCCGCAGCTCCCGTCCTACTGGCCCGAAAATGCGCGTCCCGCGAGGCTGCAGCTGGTCGTTGATGAGCACTGCGGCGTTCTCGTCGAAACGTATATAACTCCCGTCAGGGCGGCGCTTTTCTTTCCTGGTCCTGACCACGACGCACTTCACCACGTCGCCCTTTTTGACATTGGCACCCGGGATGGCGTCCTTCACCGTGGCTACGAAAATGTCGCCGATCGACGCATAACGGCGCCGCGACCCGCCGAGCACCTTTATACAGAGGACCTCGCGGGCCCCTGAATTGTCCGCAATGCGAAGCCTGCTTTCCTGCTGGATCATGGCGGTGGCTCCTTACCTGGCCCGCTCTAGGACGCTCTCGACCCGCCACCGCTTCAGCTTCGACAGCGGCCGGGTTTCGACAAGACGGACCCGGTCGCCCACGCGCACGTCGTTGGTTTCATCATGCGCGTAAAGCCTCTTGGTGCGCTGGACCGTCTTGGCATACCGGGGATGGCGGACCCGTTCGATCACCACGACGACGGCGGTTTTTTCCATCCCGTTGGAGACGACAGTGCCTTCCCGTACTTTGCGCCTGGAGGTCCGGCCGGCGTCGCCGGCCGCCGGGGCCGGCTGAGCGGGCGGCTTGATTTGAGCGGCAGGCTTGGCCGGCGCAGACGTCTGCTGCCCGCCGCGGGACGCGGCCGCGGTCGTCCCGGGGCCAGTCGCCTCCTCACCAGTGACGTTGTCGGCGGGCACCTCGTGTGTAGGCGAAGCCGCCGGGCCGGTAACCGGTTCCTCGTTCTCCGCGGCCGCCACCTCGGCCTCGCTGGCCGGGTTTTTGTCAGACATCACTCAGCTGCCCTTCGTTCGGCTCGCCGGGACGGCCGGCTGGCTACGGCCGAACTGGCGCTCGGTCTGGACCGTGAGCACCCGGGCCACCTCACGCCGGACATGGCCCAGCCGGGCCGAGTTGTCCTGCTTGCCCATAGCGAGCTGGAAACGCAAGGAGAAAAGCTCCTCCCTCGTCTCTGCCAGGTGGTGCGCCAGTTCTTCGTCGTTCATATCCCTGAGTTCTTTTGCGCTGGCCATCTAGACCTCGATCTCCTCTTGGTGCGCCCGGGTAACGAACCTCGCCTTGATCGGTAGTTTCTGGATAGCCCGTTCCATAGCCGAACGAGCCAGCGTCTCCGAGACACCGGCCAGCTCGAACATGACCCGCCCCGGCTTCACTACCGCGACCCAAAACTCAGGGTTGCCTTTGCCGGACCCCATCCGGGTCTCAGCCGGCTTGGCGGTAACGGGTTTGTCGGGGAAAATGCGGATCCAGACTTTGCCACCGCGGCGCACGTGGCGGGTCATTGCGATACGGGCGGCCTCGATCTGACGCGCACTTATCCAGCCGGGCTCGAGCGCCTGTATCCCGTAATCGCCAAAGGTGACTTCGGTCCCGCCTTTGGCCAGCCCGTCCATACGGCCGCGCTGTTGTTTGCGGTGCTTTACCTTCCGGGGCATCAACATTTCTGGTCAGTCCCTCGGGAAATGAGGCGTCTCGTGGTGCTCGCCCCGGGTGCGGCGTTCGATCTCTTCTTCTTCCTGCAGGAGCCTTTCCAGTTCGGGGTCGACCTGGACGATCTCACGTTCGGAGGCCGCCGCGGGCTCCGCCGCCGTCTCTGTCGGCGCCTCCGCAGCTGCGACGGCCGGGACGGCCCCCGGCTCGCCCATTTCGGGCCGCCTCCGGCCACCGCCGGCGGACACAACCCGGCGAGTGCCACCGAGCCCGGAAGCCTCGCCGACGGCCATGGCCGCCTCGCGGCTGATCTTTTCCTCGCTCGACGTCTTGTACGGCAACACGTCGCCCTTGTAGATCCAGACCTTGACCCCGATCCGGCCGTAGGTCGTCTTTGCCTCACGGAAGCCGTAATCGATGTCGGCCCGCAAAGTGTGCAGCGGAACACGGCCCTCCCGGTAGGACTCCCGCCGGGACATTTCTGCGCCTCCCAGGCGGCCCGAGCACTGCACCCGCACGCCCATGGCTCCGGCTTTCTGGACCGTCTGGACGGTGCGTTTCATCGCCCGCCTGAAGCTGACGCGGCCGGCAAGCTGGTCGGCAATGCCCTGGGCCATAAGGGCGGCGTCGAGCTCCGGCTGTTTGATCTCCTGGATGTTCAACGTAACTTTGGGGTTTTTGGTGATCTCGGCCAGCTTCGTGCGCAGCCGGTCGGCCTCGGCCCCGCGGCGCCCGATCACGATGCCCGGTCGTGCGGTATGGACGTCGACCCGCAAACGGTCCCGCGTGCGTTCGATCTCGACGCGGCTCACGGCCGCCCGTTCCAGCTCCCGGTTGAGGTACTCCCGGATGTGGATGTCCTCGATCAGGTAGTCCTGGTACTCACGGTCGGTGAACCACCTCGACTTCCAATCTGTGGTGTTCCCGAGGCGGAACCCGTACGGGTTTACCTTCTGGCCCATCGGCTAAGTGCCCTTCTTTTCTTCTTCGTCTGGCTCTTCTTCTTCGTCTTCTTCGTCCGGGGCGCCCTGCTCATCGGCGTCATCGTCCGTCGATTTGGCCTCCGTCGGTCTGGCGTCAGTCGGTCTGGCGTCAGTCAGTCTGGCGTCAGTCGGTCTGGCGTCAGTCGGTCTGGCGTCAGTCGCTTCGGCCTCGGGCTCTACGTCGGTGCGAACCTCGAGCTCGCCCTCCGGCTCTCCCGCTTCCAGCTCGGCCTCGCCTTCGCCCGCTTCCAGTTCAGGTTCGTCCTCGCCCGGCTCGAGTTCGGGCTCTTCTTCGGCCACTTCGCCGAGGAGCGCGCCTTCGGCTGAGGTCGTTCCTTCCGTCTCCAGTCCTTCTTCCGTACCGGGGGCTTCCTCCGCCGCCGGAATGGTCTCGGGGTGGCGGCGCTCCCTGCGGTTCTGGCCCTCGACGGCGCCGGCGCCGGCGCGCCGGGTGGCTTCCACACGGCGTGCCCGCATGGCCAGGTTCTCGGCCCGCCGGCGAGCCTGCAGCCTGAACAGGCGGTCTTCGGGCAGCCGGTTCACGATGATCGTTATGTGGCTCGACCGCTTCCGGATCCGCGCCGACCGGCCGCGAGCACGCGGGCGCCAGCGCTTGGCCGTCGGCCCCTCGTCCACAAAGCAGGCCGAGACGTACAGCTCTTCGGGGTCGAGATGGTCGTTGTTGGCGGCATTGGCCACGGCGGACTGGAGGAGCTTCCCGACGACGATGGCGGCGTCTCTTTCGACGAACCGGAGCAGGTCGGACGCCTCCTCGACCGGCTTACCGCGTATCACGTCGATGACCTGGCGCAATTTGTACGGGCTGACCCGTGCGTAGTGCAGCACGGCGCGGGTGCCTTCCCGCTCATTGGTCTTCGGCCCGGGCATCAGCGTTTTCCTTGCCGTTCCTGGCCGGCGTGGTAACGGAAGGTCCGGGTCGGAGCGAACTCTCCCAGTTTGTGGCCGACCATCGACTCCGTTATGTACACGGGTACATGCTTACGGCCATCGTGGACGGCAATGGTGTGGCCGACCATGTCCGGGATGATCGTCGACCGGCGTGACCAGGTCCTGATGACCCTTTTTTCGTTCCTGCCGTTGAGGTCGTCAACCTTGCGCAGCAGGTGACCGTCGACGAACGGGCCTTTCTTCAGGCTTCGGGGCATCGCATTACCTCCTGGCGCCGCGAGCCCGGCGGCGACGGATGATCAAACGGTCAGAGGGCCGGTGAGCGTGGCGGGTACGGCCCTCGGGACGGCCCCAGGGTGAGACCGGGTGCCGCCCACCCGAAGACTTGCCCTCCCCTCCACCCAGCGGATGGTCGACCGGGTTCATGGCCACACCCCGGGTCTGCGGGCGTACACCCTTCCAGCGGTTCCGGCCCGCTTTGCCGATCTTTATGAGCTCGGCCTCCGCATTGCCGACCTCACCGATGGTGGCCCGGCAATCGATCGGCACCCGGCGCATCTCGGTGGAGGGAAGGCGCAGGGTGGCGAAATCCCCCTCTTTGGCCACGAGCTGGACGCTCGACCCGGCGCTGCGGGCGAGCTTGCCACCGCCACCGGGCTTCAGCTCGACGTTGTGGATGACCGAGCCGACGGGGATGTACCGCATCGGCATGGCATTTCCCGGCCGGATCTCTGCCCCCTGGCCACTGCGCAGGACGTCACCCACGGCCAGGCGGTTGGGCGCCAGTATGTAGCGCTTCTCGCCGTCGTGGTAGTTGAGCAGGGCGATGCGGGCGTTGCGGTTCGGGTCGTACTCGATCGACGCCACCGTCGCCGGGACGCCGTCCTTGGCCCGCTTGAAGTCCACCAGACGGTACTGGCGCTTGTGGCCGCTACCGCGGTGACGGGCAGTCTTGCGCCCGTAAGCGTTGCGCCCGCCGGTCCCGGGCTTGGGCACGGTGAGAGAACGTTCGGGACGCCGCGCCGTGAGCTCGGTGAAAGCGGAAACGGTCTGGAACCGGCGGCCGGCGCTCGTGGGCTTGCGTGAACGGAGCATTCGAATACCCTCAGCTTGTCTCGAACAACGGGATCGACTGGCCGGGCGCCAGCGTCACAATCGCTCGCTTGGTGTCGGGCCTCTTGCCGAACGTCTGCTGGCGCCGGTTGCGCTTGCGCTTGCCGGGACGGTTCAACGTATTGACATTGGTGACCTTGACGTTGAAGACACGCTCTACCGACCGGCGGATCTCGATCTTGTTGGCCTCAGGCGGGACGACGAAGATGTAGACACCCTTCTCGCTGAGGGCGTAGGACTTCTCTGATACGACCGGCCTGACGATTACGTCCCTGGGGTCA
>Ga0335075_10019077_pt1 | contig 10157 bp, 2 predicted proteins | sample Lox_Sample_24_FD_206723 | JGI IMG/M metagenome (GOLD analysis project Ga0335075, IMG submission 206723) | Soil microbial communities from Loxahatchee National Wildlife Refuge, Florida, United States - Lox_Sample_2.4 | ecosystem: Environmental > Terrestrial > Soil > Wetlands | place: USA: Florida... | reverse complement strand
CTCGGCGTACATAGCGCACCCAGAGGTAGTGGAGGTAGCGAATGGGTTTCGGGAGCATGGCATAGAAGCGGAGCTGGGCGGCGCCAGGGTCAGTGGCTTCGCCGGTGCGGAAGAAGGAGCGATAGGTGGAGCCGCCGTCGGCACAGAGGAGCATTGACGCAACTTGGAGGCCATAGGCGGGTGTAGCGGTGGACGGGAAGGATGAGGTAGGGACGTCGACGACAGTATGGCCGGCCTTTTTGAGGGCAGAGGTGCAGAGTGACAGTGCGTGGGTAATGGCTGGAGAGGGTGGGACGACGCCGTCGGATGTCATAAGACCAACCCGGAGGGTTGTGGAAGAGCCGATGGCGGTATAGTCTGAGTCTCGCCAGGGAATGGGGTGGACTGTGTAGTCAACTTCCCAGGGTTTCATGCCGATGAAAGATTTGGTGAAGTAGACCAGGTCATCGAGGGTGCGAGCCATGGGAGAAAAGACACTGGGTACTCCCTCTTGGCCTGGCATAGACGTGTTCATACCCGTTTTCGGCCAACGGCCCGTTGAGCAGCGGAGAGAGTAGACGCCGGACCATGCTGCTGGGGCGCGGACGGACCCAGCCACGTCACTGCCAACGCCAATGCGGGAGCCGTTGAGGGCGAGAAGTGCTCCTTCCCCACCGGTGCTGCCCCCAGGGGAGTACTTGGGATTATGTGGGTTCTTGGCCACACCCCAGAGTGGGTTGGTGCTCTCAAAGGAAAGCAACGTGATAGGCAACGCGGTTTTGACGTGAGGGATAGCTCCGGCTTTTTTCAAAAGCTTCACAATAATCCCGTCTTCGGGGTAGGGTTTGTTCGCATGCCTCGAATAGCCAACAGTCACATCGAAACCGCCGACTGCGATGCTGTCCTTCAGTGATACTGGGATCCCGGCAAGCGGGCCCTTGAGATTGACATCCTGTACGGCCCACGTCTCTGCTTCAGGGAGCATCAATTCCGTGACACAATTTGTCTTCTCATGCGCTCGTTTGGCCGTTTTGCCATAGGTGCGGAGGATATCAACAGGGGAAATGACAGAATTTTGTACATCTCGAACGAGTTCGGCGATTGGACGGGAGAGTATAGATCGATCTGCAGAGGTCAGAGGTCCATTATATACTTCGGGAAGAGCTTCAAAGCGTGCCGCGCGTTGTGCTTGCTTAGATCGGCTGTCTTTGTTAGCAACACAGTCATGAAGGCACTCAGTGACGTACCAGGCACGCCGATGCTCGAAGTAGTCAAAGGGTGGAAGCATCTTCTCAAAGGCGAATACGCTAGCAAAAGAGACTTCGAGTTTGTCTTGATAGGAAGAGAGCACATAAGAAACAAACAAATTTGAGCATCAGCGTCGACCTGGACAGTGATACCCAGTCACGCGCCCTGCGTACGGGGAGACCACCGCTAGCGCATGCGGAGAAGGTACATCTGAGTGAAATGAGCGCCGAATCGGGCGTCGTTGGGCGCCACTGCCCTGCAACCCCGCTAAACAGGGGTCTCTCTCCCGAGGGCCAAATCTCTGTGCGGTGCGGGGGGCTGTACGCCTAGCCTCGGGATATGCAATGCCAGACGCCTGCTGACGGTAGAGAAGTCTATCGCCCGCCTCTCGGCTCCGCTGCCAGTCAATAAAAGAAAGAATAGGTAAATGGATCCTCAGGAAACAAAAATTGATGATGAGGGTGGGACTCGCTTGCGTTTTGGTTAGACAGTTATACAATCGTAAGAGTTTTTAAGACTTACAACCCACAAAGATCCTGGAAGCTGACATTTCCCTATTAAACAGGCTTGTTCTGATGTCAACTGTGCCCCAGGCGACTTTTTATATGCGCCCCATCACTACCCGCGAGTCACGGCAGGCAGGATCCCCATATACGAAAAGCCTTCGGTCCCGGTCCACCTATTCATCTCTCCGGATTACCACAACCCCAGCCTCAAAACCTACCGTCCATAAAGACATACCAATCTCCGTATGAAGCTACCGTGGAGCCTGCAAGCGAGGACATTATTCCATCTGGGGTAATGACTGCCTGAAACTTATACCCCTGGGCTTTCTTATACCCTGAATAATACTCTCGCCGATTATCTGTAGGTCGGCAAATCTGGTTGATTATTCCACCAACCTAGTCCTATACTCGATCTCCTCCTCCCTGTCGCTCCATGGCCCTAGCAAACTATTCCATTCGTCGCTGTGTCAGCCGCCGTCTGGCGAAGAAGAGCTTATTTCGAAAGCACTGGAAAAGGAAGATAGCAACGTCGTTAAAGATCGTGGATAATTGCGACCGCGAGCAACCAAACCAGTCCATCATGTCGTCAAGGCGTAAGGGCCAGGACAGGCGCGCAAGGAATATACATAGAGCTTTCTGTGGTGAAGGATGGTAGCTATAAGACCACTGGATGTCTTGCAGATGCAGCAGAGAGGCGGTATTCGGCCAAGCTCTGCAACGGTAAATCTCATCCTCATTTTATCCATTCCCCTGACGCCATGGCTAATGTCTACTGGAACCGAATATAGGATGAAGGTGGCCCATATGCCTGCCTCCTGTCGCGCCTTCTATGTTGCCTTAACTGTCGTGACCGCAAGCGCGGCCTATTCAATCGACCTGTGACCCATTCTGCCTCAGTCTGGTCTTCCGGTTCGTCATCCTTCAGAGCCACTGAGAGTATCTGTACCAGGCCTAGGATAGCTGCTTTGGCAGCAGGGGTGGCCCCTACACAGGCAGCGCCAGCGTCGGGGGCGGCGGCGGCGGCGGCACGTAGAACCACTGGGAATTGTTCAGCTGGTGTGTTATAGCGCCATACATCTGATCTTGTCTGATAATGGAGCTGGTTTGCTGCTGCACTTGGTGGCGTGCAGGTTTGTGCCTAATTAGGCCTGGGGTGTCCTTGGGTGTAAGATTCGATGTCCCCACCTGTTTCATCCCGTCTTCCCGTCTCTCGGGTATTGTCAGTATTATCGTAGTCCCTGGCTCTTGCTTGTGTACGACGCGTGATTCTGTGACTGTATGTACAATAGCCCCTCAACACGGCGTTGTAGCTCCTGCTGAGCATTGTGGCGAATAGGTCACGCGTCGGTTGCCACTTGCAGGCTCATACACTCGTACATTCGTATAGTTTGGCTGCATATATACATATGTGGGTGCAATGGATGGTACCCATATCCCGGCGCATGTCTCTGGAGAGTCCTACTTTGCCCTGGAGGAACCGCAAGGGCGGGCTCTCCCAGAACGTAATCATAGTCTACAATTTCGACATACAATTCCGCTTCGTTCTACCTGGATGGGGAAGGCTCTACGCACGATCTGCGAGTCCTCAGCGATGCTACAGGTGAGCCAGGACTGAAGCCTCCTCCGGGGAAGCACATCCTCAGTGATGCGGGCTATACTAATGGAGATTGGATCTTGGCACCGCTTCGGGGCGTTATATATCATCTCAGAGAGCAGTGGCAGTCTTCGCCGAGGTAAGTATTGCCTAATTATGCCCTTATCCGAGTAGCTTTTTACATGACGTTGTGTAGATCAAACTCGGGGGTGTCAAGGATCAAGGCTCGAGAACGCGGATACAGCTTCAATATAAGATACATTATATGGTAGGTCATTCATCGATAAGGAATACGTCGCTTGCACGACACCCACCTCGTCTGTCACTGATATACATAGGTTTCAGTACATGCGATACATGGTTCGAAAGGCAGTAATATCCAATTATCATGCCATGTGGACAGCGCTCCATCATGTACCACAACGAAACCCCCTCTTCAAACCAGACATTGCGGGCATACGGCAATAGACACAGGCCACTAAAAGCAACTCCCAGATGTGTAAATCGCTCGCTTAATCCGATATTATGGCGCACTTTTTGCTAAGAGCAATGAAATTCGTGGAAACGTCTCATTCATCACGGAACAGGTTGATAATGGGCTGGGCACCAAATTCGAGGATGTAGTCTCGATCTTGCTGCCAGATCAAGCACAAAAGAGAGAACGGGCATAAAAGTCTTCTGTTGGCTTCTTGTTGGACGAATATGTAGATGGGAGGTGAACTGCTCATGGACTTGAATATGGTCCGTGTGCAGTTCCAATGAACTCTGCACTACTTCCCGCAAGTTCCGGCGAGTCAGGACTATGGTGAATGTGGTCGCTGGCACGATGTTGCTGGACGAATCCTACACTCGAAGGCCGATCATCGCGAAGATCGGGCGCATGTGCACCCAGAGCAGACGATGACTGCTGGTCATGGTAGGTGTAATGCAGCGCTTGGTTCTCAGCATCATCGTCCATTCGTAGAACGCTTGATGCAATCGACTCGGCTCCGGTTGACATGCGGTTGTTCCTACTATTGAAGGGTTTTGCGCTAGCAAAGGGAAGCCTACCAGAGGTCGAAGGACTCAAGGCGCGGTTGACGGGACCCTCAACCCCAGGCGGAGGGGGCCAGTAGCTGTGGCTTTTCCTAACTTCTTTTCCTTTAGGTATTGAATACTCTGATGACGCTGTGCGAGCACTCCATCGTCTAGCATCTTGTGACGACCTGCGCGAGCTTTTTAGGGGCACGGCAGGAACTGGAACAGAGGCTGGAGCTGGAGCTGGAGCTGGAGCTGGAGCCGGAGCCGGAGCTAGAGCTGGAGCAGGAGCAGAAGCTGGAGCTGGAGCTGGAGCTGGAGCAAGAGTTGGAGCTGGAGCAGGTCCGGTGGCTTTAGAAGCAATTGAACCGAGACGACTGGGCAATTCAAGGCCTCCTCCAGTGTCTATTGATGGAAGCGAAGGTGCGATTGCTGATATCCTTGAAGGTAGTAACTCAGAATCAGTATAAGGCCCTCTGACACTGCCCTCAAGCTCAGTATCTCGTCGGTCTGACTGCCCGTTCGCATCTTCACTTTGCACAATTCGGTTCGGCCCTTCGTCGTCATGGTAGTGCTCTTCCTCAGCATCGTGGTAGCTGTCTTCCACCGTGCTCGGGCGCTCACTAGGAGTCATCAACCCATGTGGTGGAGCTCGAGCACTTCTTACGACTTCGAAGCCTTTGCCCTTCTCTTTCGTCTTGCCACCGAAGATGCCTTTGAACCAGCCTGTGGCTGACGATACCGGTCCAGTGGGGTCAGCCGGACCTGTTTTCAATCTTCTCGTGCCGCTTGAGAGTGCAGGCCCGCGTACCCCGTAGTAGAAATCAACTTCTCGAACAGCATAGTCGGTTTTGGTTCGAGGTAGCTCATTTGCGATGTCATCAATTTCATCCTTTCCTGACTCAGCATGAGGTGGAGCCGGTGTTCCCTTACGTGAGATAGAAGCACCCTCTCCGGCATCTACCTGGGGAACTTGCTCAGGCTTTTGTGGATCTGGCGTCTGTTTTGAAGTATCCTCGCTTGTCAATGAGCTCTGTTTACCAGCCATTCCAGAGAGGATGTTCATGGTTGGCCTTCTTGGTTTACGATAGTACGGGTCAGTAGATCCTACTTGCTTGAGGCTGGCTATACCGGTCGGAGAGACGGCTCCACTATAACGTTGGTGCAATGGCCGAGAAAAGGTACTTGCAGCGTCATGCGTTGACGGGCTTCCGTTTGTATAACCAGCACTGGGGCTGGCTGGATCGTAGACCTGGCTGGCATGTCTCTCGCCTCCCTGCTGGTTCAAAAGTAGGGTGGAGCTGGCCGACATGCTTCGTATTCTCGAGGGCTCAAGTTGCAACGATTTCGAATCGAGGTCGGGGCTGAGCAAAATGGCACCAGAAGCCATGCTGTGACGTGAAGCAGCATCTTGTCGCGGTACTCTTTTGGAAAGCTGGCGCATTCCGAACACCCTCGCCAGACCACCTCGTGAAGGTGTTCCCCCGTCTTTGCGTGCGCCTGCACCAGCCAGTCGAGCAGCAATCTCCACAATTGTTTGTATTGCGTTGAGGAAGAAACCAAATACAAGTGCTGCAGCATGCAAAAGGAGGATCGCATATCCAATCCACCCTTTGGTGCCTTCGGTAACATCGAGTGCAGGAAGAAAGGCGACGCTAAGGAAGATGATGATCAATCGTAAGATCGCGAAGAAAGTGTGGTAAAGGTTCATTGAAGTCGCCGAATGGAAAGGTCTGATTGCGTTCAGTGCCAACGCGAGAATAATTTCGCAGACGGCTAGTAATACTAGTTGGGCAATTCCCGATGCCTGGACTGCTCCGATGGCGATGCCCCGTAGAAATCCAATGAGGATGGGTACGAAAGCGAAAGCCGCCTGTTCATCGCAATATGTGTTGTAGAGTGGGCCCCACAGAAGCACAGTTGGTAAATCGTCGAACATAACTGATCGTCGTTTTGTCTTCGTGAACAAATATAGGAGCCATGCAGCAAAGGCGATCACTGCAACGAGAACCACAGCCGCGATTGCGACGGCATATTTCGGTCCTTGTGATGCGATTGCAAGCTGGAACATGGATAGTGAGACCAGAGGAAGCAGAAAGTAGACGAAGACAACTCGAATGACGTTGCCTGCCGTAAAGGGCCAATTCGTTGACCGGAGATCTTCGGGGGGATTTCGCTTGATGCGACGGTGCAGCCATCTCAAAGCAAAGCCAAGTTGGGTCAGAACCAACACAGCCGCGATGATGACCATAAGCCACACCATCATTCCCGCCCAGACATCCCGCACTGAAGTCATGCCAATAAGCTGGCTCATCCGGTCAAGACCATAAGTGCCATTGGATCTAATGTCGTACACTCCATCAACAACGCTCTGAGTTCCATTGCCTTTGGAGACGAGACTTTCGTTGAACATGAGAGCGGACCAACCGACCTGGCTAACGACCGGTTGGTAGTAACCAGGGTAGTTTAGCGTTAGGCTGCCGGTGAGAAGGACAAATTGGATGTACTGTAAGCAGTCGCCAAAGCCAGGCGTGACCAGGCGAAGCAGGTCCTCATCACGGCCATAGTTGGACGTCCAGCGAAAGGTGTCTTTTGAGCCCCATGGACTACGGATTGCGGCGAAGATTGTGGCGAAACCAACAATGATCAGTATCGCCAGAGGCAGATATCTTAATGTGTTGCGCAACGTTCCACCCAGCCCTGGCGTGATTGTAGCTGACACGCAGGCAAGCTCTTGAGCGTTCGCATCGCCCGAGGTAACTCGTAATGTTGTACTAAATGACGTGAATGCGTACGAAGACCCGAGCTCGTGGGCGATCGAGAAAGCTGGAAGTCTTGCAATATCGGTCTGGTTGACGTAGAAAGCTGGACCCAGAGGGCATGGACCATGCACGCTAGAATTGCAGAATCTAGACGCAGCCTGGTATGGTGTGTATGTTAGGACGCCGATCTTTGTAAACATAGTCGTATACTTGTTGTTAGACACGCTCAGATCGATAATCTTACCCACTGTATCGTTCGGGTTGGACCATTGTGGATCGTTGGGCGCCGGGTATGGTTGTATTGTCGCCAGTCCGCTGACATTGCCATAGACCGTCACGTTGAGTGGGAAATTCGGATCCGAGGTATTGAACGTCGCCGAGAGGTTGTAAGGAACGAATTGAAGCAATTGGGGGCTCGAGTTTATTATGTTGCTGCTGAGACAATTTTCAAAGTTCAAGTAGGCGGCCTGTGCTGAAGAAGCCAACAGACCCAAAATGGTGAAAACGAGTGCAAGAAACAAAGGTGCGCATCCTGTTGAACTACAGTGGAGGGAAGATGGGCTCCGTAGGGGACGTCGTGGAGTGTTTTCCGATGCCATCAAAGGGTACCGTCTTATCCTGTTCGTCGACCTTGATAAGCTGTTTGACAGAACTTGTGTCTCAGTATTCCATGCCATCTCCGCTGCCAGCCTCCCAGCCAGGGAAGGCTTCAGCTGTGCGCCTATCCAGATTGTCCTATGTCGACCCACACCCAAACCCGAAGCCTCGTAACACTTCACTAGAGCTCCTCTCTCCGAAAGATCGTCGACGGACAGCCGACCAACGCGGTAGTCCGGGGTCTTGTTCAAGAGCGTTTGTGACGGTGTTATTTGTCGGTAGCGAAGGGAGTATTCGGTAACGGTTGGGGAGCGGTGAGTTTGCACCGAAATGTCGTCGGATGAAGCGGGAGGGTTTTCGGAGGTCAAGGCATTTCACCGCCAAAGGACTCGTGACTGGAGATGGTTTGGTGTAAGCGAATGGACGTCACGAATTGTCAAGCGAGACTGTGTTGATTGAATTGAAATGGAAGATGGCGTCTAAGGCAGCGTTGCAAGATCGAGCCTGAAAATCCTCTCACGCGAACCCAAAGGGTTTGGCTTGGGCACCAAACTGCGCTGTCTGGGCTCTGTGGATCCCGCAAAACCCGCTCCTAATCCATGCCTCCTCCCGAGGGATTTCGGCATTTCATCCCAAACCAATCGACGCCCCAATTCCCCACAAGAGTTGTAAGGATAAATGTATGCGCAACTATTCCTGACTCTGGTCAGCCGTCTGTTGTTACTACTATCCAACTACTAACAATCCCAGAATCTATTAAAGGCTTCGCATCCCTGAAATCGTATTGCTGTTGGCTGTGACATAGAGCTCGAACAGGCTTGGTTGAGAGAATGTTAGCTGAAGCGAGCGCCTGGACCGTCACAATTCCCCCAAACTCCTTTCGTCTCGAACATGTCTCGAACAAAGTGTAGGGCTCTCGTTGTTGCAACGTGACGCCACTCGGCTCTACACGACATCTCATACGACCAATGGCATAGATCTATTTCAATAGACGAGGTGAAGCGTGACGAGGGTGGCTGTGCAGTTCAGGTAAGGGCCCCTTGCTGTCCCTTAAGGCGAAGATCAACGCTAGTTTCAACTAGTTTACCCAACGGCAACCCAAAGGAGAAAGTAGACATGGGTTTTGTCATGGCGCCATTGCGGCATGACGACGCATTGTTGTGGCTGTCTTGCTCTTACCATCTAGTCGTCAAAGACAGATATTGGTGCAATGAATCCACCACCACAGTAGGCCTGAAATGTTAGGTAAGTTTACAATCACATATTCACAATTCAAACTCTGAAAATGTTTGTTCGTTTCACCCAGTCCCCGCAAACTCTTCAAAAACGTTGTATGGCCGGAAGAAAGTCATGGTACGCCTGCCCGAGTAGCATGGTATCTGGAGGTAGTAACGGCCTCTTGTAATACTTCCCGTCACTCCTCCACCTTCCCCGGTGTCCTAACAAAATTGTTTGACATGATCTGCACAACAGCACAAGGAGCTAGTCGGATATTCTGGAACAGCTTCAGATGTTGGGGACGTAGCCCCTTGGAATATGACTTCGAGAGCCGCAGCAGGCTTATGTTGAGAGCCCCCCTCCTTGAGTGTGGGTTGGAAGCAACGGATGCGCCGCATCTCCGATGAGTACTGCTTTGTCCCAAGTCATATTATCTGGCGGATCATGGTCCATTAGAGCGTAGACTTTCACAACATCTACTTTCCTGTGGCCATATTAGCTCCTTGCCCGGGATCGCGAAGTATTCGGTGATTGCTGATACGACGTACTTGAACAGCGCTTGCACCGTTGGATGTGTGCCTTTGAGATAGTCAAGTACATCAGCCATAGTCGCAGGAGAGTACGAGTCTAGGGAGCGTCACCAGCGTCCGGTGTGACAGGATCTCGTTAACGTACCATCCCTACTCTCCCTATCCTCCATGTTCCATCGTGTCGGATGCATAATTATGCAGTTCAGAAGCTGTTCTCCTTCCGCACGAATTCTTACGGTACGTAATTGAGCCACATCAGGGCAACCAAGTTAGTCTCACCTTCTGCAAGGATATGTCTCACAAAATTACGCCTCCATACAGGCCGTCGCCAGGAATGAAAGGAGCTATGAAGCCTTCAGGTTCGTTTTCAAACAGCGCAGATGTCTACGCTCATCGCTTCTAGACTACTATGTTACCGTCACCATTTCAATGTATGGGCCACGCTTTTTTAGGCCCTGTTATTGTTCCGTGCTATCCGCAAAAATAGACTAAAGTCAAGCGGTCCACAAAATCTGGGCGCCAGCGTCACGCCAGCGTCACGCCCATGCCCAAGCTTCATTTTGCGGAAGATGCCCCTAGCGGCCGTAATCGCTGAAGCTGCCATGTGCAAGCAAATTACAGCGTAATTAAGCTTCTGGGGAAACGTCCTTACACCTTGTCTTATTTTCTTGTTCTTCCGCTCTCGCCGCCGAATTGCCCTCAATAC
>Ga0335075_10019076_pt1 | contig 10157 bp, 10 predicted proteins | sample Lox_Sample_24_FD_206723 | JGI IMG/M metagenome (GOLD analysis project Ga0335075, IMG submission 206723) | Soil microbial communities from Loxahatchee National Wildlife Refuge, Florida, United States - Lox_Sample_2.4 | ecosystem: Environmental > Terrestrial > Soil > Wetlands | place: USA... | reverse complement strand
CCCACCACGACCTTGGCCTTGACCTTCACCTCCACGACCCCTCCCGCCTCGAAATGGCCTGCCATCTCCGCCTCTGTTACCTCCCCCGCCACCGCCACCGCCACCACCATGCCTCCCCGGCCCCATGACGAAATTAATCTTCTTCAACGGCCGCTCTACCCACTCCAACCCCTTCAACCCCAACTCCACCTTTCGCTCCTCAGGAATTGTCCACGCCTGAAACGCATCCGCCGGGTTCTGGCACCCACGCAACTCTACCACCCAAGCCTTGACATATTCCGCCCGAGGATCATAGTCGAAAGCCTGCTTGACAGGATTGAAGATGCGCGCCTCGCCGCGAGGATCGTTGCCCACGCCGGCGACGTACTGCCAGTTTCCCCAGTTGTTGCTGACGTCGTAGTCAACAAGCATGCTCTCGTACCACTCGGCGCCGAGGCGCCAGTCGAGCTGCAGGTGCTTGGTTAGGAAGGAGGCGACGTTTTGCCGCGCGCGGTTCGACGTGTAGCCTGTGAGGTAGAGCTCGCGCTGGCTGGCATCGATGAGGCCCATGCCTGTTGTGCCTTCCAGGAAACGCTCCAGCGTCCTCTTGGCTTCGGGGTGCTGGGAGGGGTGCTTCCAGGGGTAGCTCGTGTCTGCCCGAAAGCCGCCCAGGCGGAAGAGCTGGTGGCCAAACTTGCGTGTGCAAAGCCGCATGTAGTCTCGCCATAGAAGCTCGAAACGGACGGCTTTTGTTCCTTCATTCTCGCCTTTGCCATAGCCTTCTGCTTCGGCGCCGAGTTCCGTTTTGGCGTCTTCGAAATTCAGTAACGCGAGGTGGATTTGGCGTGCAGTGATGCACCCAAGAGCGAGCCAAGCAGATAGTTTGGTAGAGAAATCAAGGCCGAGCAGCCCGTTACGGGAGGCCTTATAACCGGTCATGGAAGAGGATGTAATGAGATGTTGAAGGCGCTCTTGCGCAGGTCTAGAACCGCCGTGGAAGGGATGGGCAGACTCAGTGCCGGGAGGCATTTGGGGAGGTTTAGCTAGAGATGTCCCCAAAACCGGTAACACAAGCGCAGATTCTAGATTCGAGTAGGAGGATGGGATGATGAAAGGCGTATGTTGAACTGGGATTGAAGACGGTGGCGGCATTGGTGGTAGAGAAGACTTGGTAGGTGTAGGTAGAATGTCACGGGGAGCGTCTCGCAGAGGTTCCACAGTCTTGCGGAAGGTTGTGAAGACATCTGGAAGATCTTTAGGGTCACTAAAAGGCAAATCGCGGCTGCTTAAGTATTAGCTATATCACTTAGGCCATTTTGAGGGTTATCAAAAAGCACAGTAACCTCGTCGCACTTTGGAGGAGGACTTACTCGTCAATGAAATATTTCTCATCCTTGAACAATTGGAACTCGATATCCATCCCCTCGCATGCTTTCCTTACATCCCTCTCTTCCTTTTTTTCCTCTGCTCCCTCTTCTTCCGTCATCCATACCCCACCGATCTTAATTCCACCTTCCTCCTTTGAAACACTCTCTAGCATCATTTTTATCACCTCGTCAACCACCCCTACCCTAATCTCCAAGCCACTTCCCACCTCTTCTAGCTTCTCTTTCAAGTCCCATATACTCTCAGCGAGAAACTTGGCACGGTGCGGCCCACATCGCCAAAACCCCCCCACCGCAGATCTAGCCTCTGGGTAGGGGCTTTTCGATTTCGAATTCTTAGGTAGGAAGCCAGAGACCTCGAGCTGCTGGGCCGAGAAGACATATATAGGTAGGAGGTTGGTGTATATTGAGGATTTCTGCTTCGTCAACTCATGAAAGACGGGATTGTCCTCGAGACGCAGGTCACGCCGCATGAGGTAAACCAAAACATTTGATGCAGACATTTTTGCAGCGCTAAAGGGCCGACGGTACGGTACAGGCCTCGGTTCAAGATGACCGCGCAATGCTGCGATGCATGCCTTGAGGTTGGGTGGTGTGAAAGCTTGTGATATAACCTTTTTACTCCTGTCCTAAATGAGGGCGAGAGAGCTGACCTACTAGTACCCTATACGCAAGGGAGTAGAAGTCCAGACTCTCTTCGATAGTCAACAAGGGCCTGAATAGTTATGATGCGGTGAATGCAATAGGTGGAACAACAGAGGAAGATATATGAAGTGCATTACAAGGTTGGTAAATAATAAAGGGAAGACGGTAGTGACTATAGCGCACGGCACAGCAGATACCAGTGCGCTGCCGGGTTAAACTAAGAGATGAAAGCGTCATATATGAGACAATAGGGTTCATCAGTCATGCATAATCATTATTAAATATGACTTGGGCGGTCCTGGCCGCCGGCGCGCGAAAAAGTTGGAGATGTACTAAGTACTAGCCTCGATCGATCCCTTACCCTACTGCAAGCCCCGTTAGCCACAGCCATAACATGGCAAGGTAACTGTCATAGGAAAGTGTAGATGCTAGACTATAAAAAATGCTTCTAATCCGGTTCTACCATAGAAGCGCATCGACGGGTGTGTTTGCTCCGGGGTGCCTGTCATCAGCATTCAATGGTAGCTGAAAGGGTTCCTCAATCATGCCCGATTCAGCTGTTCGGGGAGTCAAGTGTCGTCATCGTGAGCTATGGTGGCCACGATGGTCACACCGAAGCATCTGTTTTCCTTCCATTACGGCAACGGAAACGATGATCTCTGCAGGCAATGGACCAAGGAAGCTGACATGCGCAGCGCGCAGGGGCAACTGCCCAAACACACGCCCTAGCTCCAAAGGCTAGCGCGCGATCTTGAGATAAAGTTGTTGCTCTCGCCTGGGGTCGTTGAGATCTGGGCCGGCCCATTGCCTTTTTTGCCCGTCGGCCCACGCGCTTTTCATGCTGTGTTGTGACACTAGCTAGCGTCCATGCTCCCGGTGATCGTCCCAGGTCCACGGGTCCGCTCCTCGACATCTGTTGTGTTCTGCTTGCAGCATCCCGTGTACGACACGACATTTTTTATTGTGGACCTCACCACTGGATTGGTAGTGGTCCGCATCGGCTCTACCGTGAAATGACAGAGAGAGAAGTGAAAGATTGGAATGGGTGGCGGTTCCCATGTAGCCATAGTGCGACAACCCCGCCAATTCCGAATCATCCCCCAATAATAATTGTGCTCTCCTTAGTAGAGAGCATGAATTCGCCCGGGGATCGGGAGCTTGATCCGTTTCCTGAATGTGGACATTTAGGGGACAATATGTCTTTCAGGAGTGAGTGAGAAGATGAGACCAGGAATTTTCGGTGGCCGCGTTGCCTGAAGGCTAACACTGACGAGACCCTTGTCAGGCACTCTCGCAGATGTCAAACTTAATAATGCCGGCATCCCAAAGTGGAACACTTTAGGAAGGATGTACGGCTCCTACATGCTGACATATCCTAACGTGAATTCTGAGGTCCTGAATCTCCTTCAAAGTCCGTGAAGTTCAGCATTAGTGGAAGAACTAAGTTAAACATATATTGGGATCCGATCACATAATTGAACACATTTATGCAAAGACATATTAGAAATGATATAATAATGTTGGCATAACATGCAGCGGCAAGGCGTGCTGTGAGGGGAGATGTAGATTCTCAAACTTAGCTTATTAATTTGGTCAACTTGCTCTGGAGAGAAATATTGTAACTAGACTACTTGGCTTCGACATATTTAAATGATCTCATTCATTTAAGGGGTTATACATGCAATTCTCGTTCAGTATCAACTATTCATTCTGTCCCCTTTGAACAAAGGTTAGCAAAGAACCAGATCAGCACACAGCCCGATGAATGCCATCAGTCATAGGCCGCTCCCCACCCTTGCCCTGTCCCTCTTCTGCCTGCTTCCCTTTGCTCGATATTTGCTTCTCTGCGGTCGTGTCATGTTCACCCTGTACGCACCCTAGATCACTTGGGCTAGCCTCCATTAATCTTGTTGTGACAGCACAAATATCAGCAATGAGCCTATCCAGGAGATCAAAGCTCATGGATTCCCGGACAACTATTCTCAGAATCTCCGTTTTCTCTTCGTCCGGGGGAAGAGGATAGTTCGGAATAATATACTGCTTCGCTCGTAGCAAGTTCGAGACCGACTCTTGCTTGATATGTGGGAACTCTTTCTTGAATTCATCTGAAAGTCGGAAGGCAACAACGGGAAGCCCAGGGTTGTAATCGGCTGAAGTCTCATCTTCTTTGTGGAATTCTGCTTCACTGATGCCCTTGAATCCGTACTCGCCTTTCTTGCGATGTATGTCACTGACGCAGGTGTACCACCCAGTCGCTTCAAGAGACTTGGACAGAAGCCGAGCATTGGCAAGACAATTCTCCATGATCTGCTGGTAGCCTTTGAAGCCCAGGTGGATGAGATTGTAATACTGCGCAATAACTTGAGCACCAGGTCGGGAGAAGTTCAACGTGTAGGACTCTTCGGTGCCACCAAGGTAGTGAAGCTCGAAAACAAGATGCTTGGGTAGGAGCGACTCGTCTCTCCAGATGATCCAGCCAATACCCGCGTAGACAAGGCCAAATTTGTGTCCCGAGGTATTGATAGACTTGACTCGGGGAAGCTCGAAATTCCTGCGTTGCTCGTTATACAAAACTCAAAAAGGATAAAAAAAAAGGGCCGTACCATTTGGGACCGCCAACCTTTGCGTGAGTAAAAGGAGCAACAAAACCACCACTTGCTGCATCAACGTGAATATCTACGGAATTTCCGCTTTTAGCTTCATATTCGTCCAAGATCTTAGAGATCTCTTCCACTGGCTCATAGTGGCCGGTGTAGGTGCTGCCCAGAATCACAAAAACTCCGATTGTATTCTCGTCGAGATTTTCCTTTACTAGTTCAGGATCTAGCCGGAACTGACTCTTTTCGGACACAGGTAAGATTCTGGCCTCCACCTCGAAGTATCTTGCAAATTTCTCCAGTGCCACTTGAGCATTGGCGCCCATAATGATGTTAGGCTTCAAGGTATCTTTACCAGCTGCCATGCGCTTCTCCTGCCAGCGTCTCTTCATGGCCAGACCACCAAGATGGATGGCTTCGGAGGATCCAGTGGTTGCAGAGCCGATTGCACGCTCCCCTTTCTGGACACCCCAAAGATGAGCGATAATACTAACACAGCGGGCATGCATCTGCATTGTTGTTAGTATATAGTCTGTGTGAATTGATTGGTAATACTTTCCTGCATCATAGCGGGATACTCATCGACATCTGACATGTTCTTCGAGAGGTTCTCGATCATCAATTGCTCGGCCTCTGTTTCCATGTATGTTCCCACAAAGCTAATATCTTAAGTCAGATATAGGGTCGTCATAGTAAATTAGAAGCTGCCACAAATTACCTGGCCAAGTTCAGATTCGGTCTGCCATCTAAATCAAGTTCGTCCTTGAGCATCTGGTGCACTGCATCTGCGGGAGTGCCTTCATAGGGAATCTTGAACTTAGAAATCTCCCGCTTGCTAGCATATCGAGTCGAATAGGGTGTTAGATGTGAAGTGCCACCGCGCGTATGCACATGCCTCTTCCCGGCCTTTGACATATGCATGTCATGGAGGCCCTTAATGATCTCATCTGGATCGACCTAAGCAACATCAGCATTTTGAACATTCAAACTTCTAGTTCAGAGAGCTTTGCTCAGAAGGCATGGAATATATGAAGTTAAATCACTTACATGGCGAGCTAGAGACATATTTCTTATACTTATGACGGTGTCAGAGCTTGTAAGTGAGATATGGTATAGTCAAATACTGAGACGTATGTGAGTCTTCAAATGCTGAACTAAGTGTAGAATTCGGAGAGATATCTGTTGAATGTAGACTCTTCAAGTAATGATGGAACCGGGGAGGGGTTTAAATACTGATGGATGCTAAAAATATATATTACTTTTTGTGAATTGACACGCAGGAAATCGTGTTTCCTTGGAGTTGGCCAATTGGATGTAAACCGCCAGTACTTTGCATGCACCGACCCATTTCTATGTATTGGATCCTTTTATCATTTGAGTATTGTTCGGCACCGGCTTCAAGCCTACGTCATAGTCAAAGATCGCTTGAAAGTTTTGTTTTTGCCTCTTATGGATGGTCTCCACAATTAAATGCTGAACAAGTCCGTAGTCTGTTACGGGGAAAGATGTTATTGCACTTTCAATATGCACGCTGTTCTACTCTCTGCCAAAGAGGCTTTGACAGCTGAAGTGCTAAAGGGCCAATTGTTGATCGTGATCGATCATCGTGCTGAGAGCAGTTGCGGGGGAATGCCGGTCAGGACAGTACCCCTGTCACAAAAAGGGTCACATGACAAGAGCTGGGAACTAAGGATTACATGATCTATTGACTAAATAGGTAATCTAAGCGAGCCAGGAAACCTCCTTTTCTAGCTCGTTCGTAGTTAGATATTATTAAGAGCTTTTCCCACCTGATCTTCCCTGATTCGCGAGCTCCCCGTGACAACCCCGCAATTCCGTGATACAGACTGGGAACGTTCAAAGCATCGACATGAAGCAACTCCCCCACACTTGAGAGGCAGAATTGGCATTCAGGTATCCCAAATCCATCATGTAAAGCCGCCCACAAATCTCTCGAGGATAAAATGGTAGGTAACGAAATGCACTAGATCCAAAGAGGGGCAGTGGCATGGGAATGTCGGGGTGAATAACCTCCGACACACGCTAAGCAGTGGGCAAGTGGGCGAATGGGACGTGGACAAACCCCTCACGATGATGCTCGTAGCACGGTGGCCGCGCAACCATCCGTTCCTGCCTACTTACGAAGCTCCCATTAAGGTCAAGGCTTGATTTTCCTCTCTTCAATGTATCATTAGTCGTATCTGTCAACCGCTCCTGCATCTGAATTCAAAGCTCTCGTTCCTATCCCCAACCCCCCTCGTCTTCTAGGCGTCTCAAACAGGGTACTGTTACCGCAACAGGAGGTGATATAAGAAGGCGCCATCGAATCTTACCGAAGCTTATATTTGTGTCTGCACATAGTCATACCATCTCCTCCTTCATAATACCTTCTTCAACACCACCACATCTATAAACGAAGTCAACATGAAGCTGTCTACTCTCTTGCCGCTCGCGGCCCTCGGCAGTACATTCGTTATTGTCGATGAAGCTGTTCTTAATCAGATCGCCATTGAGTCCAAGGATACTTCCAAATCATTCATCGACAAACTCCCAAGCAAGGATGATGTCGTCTCCCACGTCGAGGATACATATGAACAAGTAGCGGCATTCTCTGGGAACGCTTTGGACAAGGCCTTTCATGCCGTCAGCGAAGCCGAATCATTTCAATGCCATTCATCCTTGACAGCTTTTGACCCTCAGGCTTGGCTTAGCACTGCCACCTCGTCGTTCGACGATGACGAGAAGACAGAGACAATTGACGCCTTCGAGGCCTTGGAGGCTATAGAGGACCACCCCAAGAAACCCCATCGCCGACCTCATCATAAGAAGCCGCATCATTACCACAAGCCAAACATGACCGTCTGGGAGCTGATCAGCAAAAGCAAGTACACAACTAAGCTTGCCAAGTTGGTCGGCGAGTTTAGTGATCTTGTTGATATTTTGAACGGCACGTCCGCCAATATCACACTTTTTGCTCCTACAGATGCTGCTTTCGAGAAGATCCCACACCATCATAAGAAGAAGCCATCGAAGGAGTTAATCAGGAACGTACTAGCTTATCATATTTCTCCTGGTTTCTATCCTGCTCATCGCCTCTTCGTCACCCACACCCTCCCGTCAGCGTATAATGAGAAACACCTTGGCGGCGAAGCCCAGCGTCTTCGAGTTGGTTTTAGTCTTTTCAAGGGTCTAAGTATCAACATTTTCAGCAAGGTTATCGCTGCTGATATTGTAAGGTCTCCAAATTCGTGTTTCCCTTCATAACTGACACGCTCATAGTTCGCTACGAATGGTGTCATTCATGGCGTCGATCATATTATCCTGCCGCCGCCTCCTGCCTTGAAGATAGTTGAATTGCTTCCTGGGGAATTTAGCACCCTTCAACTTGCTCTCGTCAAGACAGGCTTATTCGACACCATCAAGGACAGTCCGCATACTGGCGGTACTCTCTTCGCACCGTCAAACATGGCGTTTAAGAAGCTTGGCCCCAAGATCAACGCCTTCTTGTTCAGCAAGTATGGCGAGAAATACCTCAAGGCACTCCTCAAGTATCACGTGGTAGTGAACGAAACCCTGTACTCTGATGCCTTTTATAAGGCCAAGGAGTCAAAGGAACTCGTTGACGATATTAGTCCTGAGGCAGTTCCCAAGGGCCGCTTTCATGTCGACCTGCCCACCTTACTTGATGGCAAGAGCTTAAGCATTGATATCGCTCGCTTCGGCGGTTTGATCACCATCAGGATTAACGGCTTCAACCATGTTGCTGTCCAGGATGGACTTGCTAGCGACGGGGTTATCCACGTTGTGAGCAATGTGTTGATCCCACCTAAGACCCACGGCGGTGTTGCCTACCAAGGTGAGGAACTCACCGTTGAGGAGTTGAAGGAAAGACTTGACGCCCATGTTGAGCCAAAAGGCGGGTGGGAATTGTAGGCCAATGTATAAGCTATATAATCGTCATGATCGCGTTTATATGGCGATGAGATTTGGATGGAGCATCAGAACACGCTTGGAATGTCAATGTATCTCCATGTAAAGTAACTAAAAGCATGAATTCACTCCTTTCACAAATAACATGCCACATCTCAGTAGTGATCATGAGCCCTCATCGATATTGCTTTCAACTTCTTGCCCCATTTATAATCAAAATAGAAAATAGGGTCTTCAAGAAAATTGGCTGGACACGGGGTACGCTTGATGCAATAGGAGGGATCATTAGGGTGACTCAATGTTCCTCTAGAAATGAGACCTGTATTGTGATCAGATATAATACCCTCATGGCAACAATCGTGCCGTATCTATATATTGTACGTCAATAACGCCATCCATAAGCCTATCAAAATCCCTCCTCTAATTTCTTCAACTCAATCGGCTTCAACGCCGCCTGCGGAACCTTCTTAGGCACCACAAACAACCCATTCGCCTCGACGCAAATCTTCCCATCAACAGTCTCCAACCTCCCCGCCGCGAAGCTCTTCCTGTCCGTCGAGCCCTCCGCCACCGGCCAAGCCCTCACAACATGAAACGCATTCGTCGCCGTCGTCCGCCTATAGTTGAACTCCAGCCTTGCAGTCATGCCCGTCTGGACCGGAAACCTCGCTATCGCGCACCGCCCCAGGCTCTCATCCAGCACCGTGGCGATCAAGCCGCCATGCACGACGCCCGGCCACCCGGACAGCGCGCCCCCGAGCCAGACGACGCTGATGAACTGGCCGCTCGAGGGGTGGTGGAAGATGCGCTGGTAGCCGCGGAGGCCGCGGGCGCCGCCCAATGGGCCGCTTGTTATGTGGCGGAGCTTCTCTTCGGGGGTGAAGGTCGAGTAGGCGTCCCAGGAGCGCCATTCGGGGTCTTCAGAGAGGGCTTGCACGATGCTGAGTTTGGCGGCGCGGCTGTGGATGTAGGCTGTCAGGGCGGCGTCTTCTTCGGAGCCGGGGGTGGGGAGGGGGGGAGGGAGGATGACCAGACGGATGTATTGGCCTGTGAGGCTGCCGATGAGGAGGAAGAGGGTTGCATAGATGTAGGGGCGTAGGGAGCGTTTGGGTCGTGGGGAGGGAGGAGGAGAGTATTGTGGTGGGATGGAGTAGTTGGGGTCTTGTTGGAATTGGTGGTGTGGAGGGTTATAGGGGCCCTGTGGATGTAGTCGAGGATCTGCTGGTAATGGAGGTCTCCAGTCGCGGGGGGGAGGAGATGCGTAAAAGCGTAGAGGAGGACACGGTAAGTGTCTGGGATAGAGACGTAGGTATGAGGTGATGGAGAGGGATTGCGAATTTCTAGTAGATGCTTGTAATAAGCCAATCAATGGCGGCATCGCTTTTCGTGGTATTCGGTCAATCATAGTGAGTGTTGAGAATCATTGAGACGGCTTAGGTGAGCTAGTGAAAGATTGAATGAAGCTCGCCCAGGGTGCCTCGGTTGACAAGGCTGAGAGGCCGATGGAAAAACTATCACAGATTACAACTTTAAGCTAACGATATATTGATTGATTTGGAAACCTTCCTGTAAATAATGTCATCTAACTCCATGTGTCAAAAGTATCCAATCTCAAATGGAG
>Ga0335075_10019074_pt1 | contig 10157 bp, 9 predicted proteins | sample Lox_Sample_24_FD_206723 | JGI IMG/M metagenome (GOLD analysis project Ga0335075, IMG submission 206723) | Soil microbial communities from Loxahatchee National Wildlife Refuge, Florida, United States - Lox_Sample_2.4 | ecosystem: Environmental > Terrestrial > Soil > Wetlands | place: USA: Florida... | reverse complement strand
CTGCATACCACCGCCGCGCTGACCACCGCGGATCTGGACCCAGGCACCGATCTCGATATGCTCGACGCCTTCGAGGCGATGATCCCGAAGCTCAGGTACCGGCATCCCCACAATCCCGAGCACGTGCCCGATCACATCCTCTCCTCCATCGTCGGAACGGCGCTCACCCTTCCCGTGCAGAACGGCTCGCTCGTGCTCGGCACATGGCAGCGCGTCATCCTGGTGGAACTGGATGGTCCGCGCCGCCGCGAGCTGACGTTCGAATTCCTGAAACCGAGTTAGATCTTGGTGGAAAAGCCGGGAGGGTTTGACCCTTCTTCGGCGCGAACCGCGGCTTCCGCCGCCTGGAATCCCATCTTCGAGTGCGTCCCGTCGCAAAACGGCTTGTTCACCGACGCGCCGCAGCGGCACAGCGAAATGGCGGCCTTGCCGGAAAGATCCCACTCGTGCCCCTCTGCGTCCACCAGCTTGATCGGGCCTTCCACGCGATAAGGCCCATTCGGACGAACCGTAATTCTCACTTCAGACATGCGTAACTCCTGGGGTTGGAAGATCTGTACGGCTCTTAGTCTACCAGGTGCGGCTGCATCGGCACCGTTTCGGTGGACGAACCGGTCGCGGCGAGCTCCGCTCCCTCCATCATCACCAGAGTGAGAGCGAGGGTAGCCAGCGGCGGCAGCAGGTAATCGGAGAAACTCAGCCCCGCGACCAGGCCGGGCACATGGCCTGCCACGCCCGCGATCCCGCCCACAGTCACGATGAGATAGTCGAATCCGAGTTGCGCCAGCGCCAGCAGCCGCAGCAGCGATGCGAACGTTGCGCGCGGCTTGCTGAATATCAGCAGAACGCACGCCGGCATCAGCAGTACGTAGTTGTAGAGCAGGGCCTCGCTGGTCGGGACGAAGCAGATGGTGATCGCCAGCACCAGACTCATCGCCCGCCCAAATTCCAGCGACGCCGCGGCGGAACGGCGTGCCCGCCACAGCGGCAACAGAGCTGCCGCTGCCAGCGCCAGCGTTATCGCTGATCCTGGCCAGTGGCCCAGAACATGCTGCAGCGGCATCGCCGTCTTCGTCACTCCGGTATAGTTCCGCAGCGACGCGCGCCAGCGGGGAAACCATCCGGGAGCCAGAGCCTCCGCCGCCCCCAGCTGCACGGCCATCGTCACCAGAAATGACGCAATCAACGCCCACTGGCGCCGGATCACCGACCACACGAACAGCGCCAGCAGCAGCGGCAGCAGCAGTTGCGGCTTGATCGTCGCCAGCGCCAGAAGAATGCCGGCCGGAATCGGTCGGTTGCGTGCCAGACAGTACCACGCGATAAAGATGCAGGCTGCCACGGGCACCGTGAGCTGCAGGACGCGGAATCCCCACATGGTCGGCCATGCGGCCAGCGCCAGCAGCACAATGATGGCGCGAGCGCGCACAGACCAGGGCAAAGGCAGAGCACTGAGGCACAGCCAAAATCCCACCGCCAGAAAAGGAACGTTGATCGCCAGAAAAACCAGCCGCGTCGCCTCCCAGGAGAGCGGGGCCAGCGGCGCCAGCAGCGGAATCACCGTCGCCGGATACAGAAAATTCTCCGGGTTCTCCTTCGCACCCGGCGCCAGGGGATGCCCGTAGAACGCCGTCTGAATCTGGCCCAGCACCGCAGACGAGTACGGATCCTGCCCGTGCAGTGCGGCCCGGGTTCCGATCCATCGCGGCAACAGCCCCGTTCGCGCGCTCGGAATCGAGCGATTCACGATGTGGATATACTCGAGCGGCGCAGCCGCCACGACCGCCAGCAGCAGCAGCAGGGCGGCCCGCCGCAGCTTCCGCGGTGCTCGGGCGACTGAGGAATCCGATGTCAAAGACGAGTCTCGCCGCAAGTATAGAACCAGCCGCCGCGCTGCGGAGATAGCACCATCGGGCCAGCCGGCTTCAGGCCGGCGATGCGGCCGTCGCAGGCGCCGCACGACCTGTGGACGCGCGCGCCCACAGATACCATGCCAGCCATCCCGGCGCCGTCCACAGAAACAGCGGGGACGTCACGCCCACGCTGAATGCGTACGGCTGGATCAGCATCACGAGGTACAGCAGGCCCAGCGCGCCGAGAATCCTGCGCGATCGCGTGCACGCGGCCGCAGCCAGTATCGCGGGCATCGCGACAGACTGATCCGAAAACCAGCAATACGGAGCCGCAACCAGCGACACCAGGATCAACAGGTTTCCGTCGCCCATCCAGTCCCAGGTGTGCCGCCGCGGCCAGAACCACGCCAGCGCCCACACCGAGGCCACTGCCACCGGCGCGAATGCCAACCACTCCCGGCCGGGGGTCAGATGATTGCGCAGCTCGACGCTCAGGCAGGGAATGTACTGGCTCGACACGCCGGAGGCTCGCGCCCATTGAAGATACTGGCTCCACGCCTGCGGATCCAGCGCTTCCGTCACCAGGCCGCTCGCAGCCATCGCCACTGCCCCCCCGGCCAGAATGCGCCACGTGCGGGTCACCGCAATCCACGCAAACAGCACAAGCGCCCAGGGCACGAACAGATGCGGTTTGAGCATGCAGAACCACAGCGACGCGCCCGCCCAGAACGGCCGCGAGCGGTGCAGGCGCAGAAACAAAACCAGCCCCAGCAGCGGGAACACCGATGTCTGCCCCATCACCACGCATTGCAGCGCCGGGGGAAACGCAAAGGCAAGCCATTGCACATGATTTCCCGGCTGGCCGAGCGTCGACCAACCAAGCCGAGCCGAGAGCCACGCTGCCGCCAGCATCATCAGCGACCACGGCAGAGCGCCGGCCAGCGCCGGTAAAAGACCAAGGGGCCACGCAAGGATCAGGCCCCACGGGGGATTCCGCATGTAATACGAACCTTGCGCCTTGAATCCCGCCGCATGTTCTACCTGGCTCACCATGGCCGGGTCCCACGGATTCAGGTGGTGCACCACCTGCTGCCCCGCAGCCCAGTAGAAAACGTAATCGCGAGAAACCGACAGCGATCGGTCGAACGGGATTACGCACAGGTACAGCGCGGTAAACGTGACGATCAGCCCGCACGCAACGGCAATCGTGATGCCGGCAAAATCCGTGTCCTGCGTGCGAGAGGCAGTGGGAGCGGCCATTCAGCCAATTCTACTAATGGAGCCCTTCCTGGGCGATTCCACTTTGCGGGGAGACATGCGCTCCATTCCCTACGGCGCCTTCCTCGAGTAGATTGCGATTGGCTGGCGCGCCCGCCAGCAGATACCACACCAGCCATGCCGGCGCTGGCCACAGATACCAGGCAGAATAGAGCCGGCCGACCAGAAACACCTCCAGCGCCAGAACCAGGCACATCCCGCCCCAGGCCCCGAGCAGCCGCCGCGAACTGGTGCGGGAAGCAGCAAACAGCAGCGCCGGAAGCGCCAGGCACTGGTCGTTGATCCAGCAATACGGCGCCACCACCAGCGAAACCAGCATCAGCAGCCCGCCCTGATCCAGCCAGTCCCACGATTGGCGGCGCGGCCAGAAATATCCAATGGCCCAGAGACACGCAACACCCGCCGGCACAAAATCCAGCCACGCCGCCGACGGCGCGATCCAGGCGCGCAGCGCCACCGCCAGGCAGGGAACTGCCTCGTGCGAAATCCCGGAGTGCCGCGCCCAGCCAAGATACTGCGCCCACGCCGCCGGGTCGGCTGCAGTAACGGCCAGGGAAGTAACAGCCAGGGCGGAAATCAGGCCGAGCAGCACGCGATATCCGCGCGCAAACACCACCCACACCAGCAGCGCGACGCCGAAGGGCAGGAAGAGATGCGGCTTGAGCGTGCAGAACCACAGCCCTACCCCTGCCCAAAACGGTCGGCTGCTGTGGAAGCGCAGAAACAGCGCCAGGCCGAGCAGTGCAAAGATGGAGGTCTGTCCCATCGCCGCGCAGATCAGCGCGGGCGGAAAGCTGTAGCCAAGCCAGTCGATTGGATTGCGCGGTCGCCCGAAGATCTTCCAAAGCAGGCTCAGCGCCGCCGCCAGCACGCCCAGCAGAAGGAGCGACCAGGGAAGCGCATCCACCCGCGCGCTGAAGAATCCCAGCGGCAGCATGAGCGGAAGCGCCCACGGTGGATTTCGCATGAAATACGCGCCATGACCGGTGAATCCGGCAGAGCGCTCCAGCACGCCCATCGCCGCCGCGTTCCATGGATCGCCGTGCCGCACCAGCTGGTGACCCGTAGCCCAGAAAAAAGCGAAATCGCGCGCCCCGGCGAACTTGTGGCCCAGCGGCAGAATGGCCAGGGCCACCGCCGTCGATGTGAGCGACAGCCCACATGCAACCACCATCACGATATCCGGCAGGCTGGGTCTGGCCCTCGCGCCACCATTGCCGCCAGGCTGGTTCATGCAGCGGATTGTATCGGTCGAGCGGAAACGGGTCAGCTAAAAACTTACTTCGCGCACCCTCGGCACCTGGCCAGAATCGCTTCGTGCAGCCGCTCCTGCAGATCGTCGGGCAGCTCGTACAGCTCGTGCTTGCGGTAGATCTCGATCGTCTTGCGTGTCGTGTTCAGCGTGATTTCGCAATGTTCGCAGCAGCGCAGATGCTGCTGCAGCTCGGCGCGCAGCGGGCCGGCGATGGCCGGGTCGAGCATTTCGTCCAGCTGCTGCAAAAACTCTGTGCAGGTCACTTCACACCATCCTGAGCCTTCCCGCGGGTTCCCTTCCTGAAGTACCGCGTCAGCCGTTCCCGAAGCTGCAATCGAGCCCGCAGCAGCCGCGACTTCACCGCCGGAACACTCAGACCCAGCGATTCCGCCGTCTCTTCCGTCGACAAGCCTTCCACGTCCCGCAGGACAAAGACCACCCGGAAGCCCGGCGGCAGCCCCTGGATCGTCTTGCGCAGAATATCGGCCATCTCCGACCGCCCGTACAGCGCCTCAGGATCCGGACTCCAGTCGGCCAGATCGCGCGGCATGGAACCCTCTTCGGTTTCCACGTCCTCGTCGATCGAGACCATCCGCCCGGTGCGGCGCTTCCGCAGGCGCATCAGCGCTTCGTTCACCGCGATGCGCACCAGCCAGGTATAAAACTTCGAATTCCCCTGGAACTGGTCGAGCTTTTCGTACGCTTTCAGGAACGCGTCCTGAACCACATCCTCGGCGTCTTCGCGATTCTGCACGATATGCTGCGCAATCCGAAACACCTGGCGCTCGTACTGCCGCACCAGCTTCTCGAACGCGGCCATATCGCCCCCGCGCGCCCGCTCTACCAGCAGAACGTCGGGATGAACTTCAGCCGTTCCTTGTGATTGGATGGAAGTAGACATGAATGGCTTCAGAATTTCAGGGTACGCGGTGCCGGGGTCCCTTCATCATTCTAAACGGCCAGCCCAACGCGGAGCAAAGCACGGCAGGCCCGTCTGGCTGGCCCTGGTTCTGCTCGGCCTGCTTGCCGGTTGTCGGCATACCCCCACTTACCGGGGGCAGCCGAATCTTGTCATCCATATCCTCATGAAGAAATGGGCCATTGTCCCCAACCGGGTGGTCGTGCCCCAGGGCGCCAAAGTGGAACTCATCGTGACCACAACGGACGTGGAGCACGGCATCGCTGTCCCTGGCCTCGCCATCAATGAGCCCGTGCAGCCGGGTTGGACCACCGTCGTCCGCTTCCTCGCGCAAAAGCCCGGAGTTTATCCGATGCACTGCAGCATCGCCTGTGGCCGCGGTCACGACCAGATGACCGGCGAGATCGTCATCACCCCCGCGCCACCGGGTGCGGTAACCCCCGTGCATAATTAGGCACTTTTTAGCGCGCATCCCGCCTTTCCCGGCAGCGTTTCGTCATACTCTGATGACAGAGGGCGGGATGTTGGTCGGTGAGCGGTGCGGAACAGGCAACGGGATGAGTACCCGGGTGCGCAGGGTGGGGAAACAAAAAAATCAGTCAGCAGGCCATACGAGGCCATTGGCCCGTACCCTCGTCGCGGCCGCATCGTCCCTGGTGCTCGCATTCGTGATGCTGGCACCGGCCCGTGGCCAAACCGCGACTCCGCCAACTCAAACCCGCCCCGCGCACCGCTCGGCGAAAAAGAAGACCACGGAGCGCCGGCGTTCCGGACGCTCTGCCGCCGAATCCCGCACCGCTGCGTCCACGAGGCATGACGCCACGCGCCGGACCTCGCGCACCACCCGATCCGGACGCGAACTTGCCTCCCGCAGACGTCGTGAACGGCATGTGTACCGTCGCCGTCTCACAGCGCGCGAGCTGGCCCGCAGCCGGCGCATCCGGCGCGCTTTTATTGCCTCCTCGCAACTGGAGCCGATGGCCCAGCAGCTCGCCCTCCTGCGTACTCCCGCCGCTTACGCCGGAGTCACGCGCTATGCCCGTACCCACCACGGAGACGCAGCCGCGGCAGCTTATCTCGCCCTCGGCAACGCGTACCTCCTCGACCGCCGCTTTCCTGAAGCCGTGGCTGCGCTGCGCCAGGCGAGGCTGAACGGCGCCAACGGCGTGCTCAACGATTTCGTCGATTACCTTACCGCTCAGGCTTACCTCCAGAGCAATCAGCTCCCCCAGGCCGAAGCTGTCCTCGCCGGTTTCGATCAGAAGTATCCCGACAGCATCTTTGTCGAAAACGTTCCGGTCCTCCGGGCAAACCTTTACCTGCAGGAAGGCGACGCGCAAAAAGCATTGCAAATCCTGAACGCGCACGCGGATGAGACCATTGCGGGACACTCGGATTATCAGCTGGCCCTCGCCAAAGCCGAGTTCATGGCCGGCAATACGGCGCGCGCGTCGGAACTGTACGAGCACGTCTACCTCACTTATCCCCTGAGCATTGAGGCCGGCTACGCGCGGGCACAGTTGCAGTCCACTGGCGCCCTGGACACGCTTCCTCCGGATGACCGCCGCCGCCACGCCGACGCCCTCTACAACGCGCGGCATTACGCCGATGCCGAGGAGGAGTATCGCTCGCTCGCCGATCAGCCCAATACCGACGGCGTCTCCCGCGACTGGCTGCTCGTCGCCGCGGCGGAGTGCGACTGGAAACTGCACCGCCTGTCGCAGCGCGAGCTCGACGATCTTCCGGATACCAACGACGATGCTGGAGCGCGCCTGCTCTATCTGGAAATGGAGCTGGCTCGCGACCGCAATGATGCTGCGGCTCAGCAGGCCACCGTCGCCCGTATGGAACAGCGCTTCCCCGACAGCCTCTGGCTCGCTGAGGCGCTCTTTTCCAGCGGCAACATGTACCTGCTGCTCAACGATGATCCTCACGCGATCGAGTACTACGGTGAGCTGGCGCGGCGTTTCCCGACCTCGCACTACGCTCCCGTCGCTCACTGGCGTGCGGCGTGGCTGAATTACCGCATGGGTAACAGCACTGAGGCTGCGCGGCTCTTCGCCGAGCAGGTCAGGCTTTACCCCGATTCGGAACAGGCCGTCTCCGCCCTCTATTGGCTCGGCCGCGTCTGCGAGGATCAGCAGCACGATCCCGCCATGGCGGCGGCCTACTACACGACCATCGTCCGCCTGTATCCGCACTACTACTACGCGTTGATGTCGCAGCAGCGTCTGTCGCTCATGAGCCGCGTCACCCCCGCGCACCTGGCCGTGCTGGACGCGATGCGGCCTGAGGCCATTCCTGAGCTGACCGACGATGTCCCTGAGAATGATCCGCACGTCGTGGAGGCGAAGCTTCTCGCCAACGCCGGCCTGAACGCCTACATTGCCCCCGAGATCGCAGCCGCCGACGGCAGCCGCGAGTGGGGCGCTTTTGCCGAGGCCGAGATTTACGCCTCCGATGGCGAAGAGTGGCGCGCAATGCGCCTGCTGAAGCGCGAGCTGCCCTTCTACGAGAGTGCGCCGCTCGATGCGATCCCTGCGCCATACTGGAGGATCCTCTTTCCTGAGCCATATTGGTCTTATATTCAGGCTGACGCCGCCAGGAACGGCCTGAATCCCTATATGGTCGCCGCGCTCATCCGCCAGGAAACCGAATTCAATCCCGGCGCCATTTCCGGCTCCAACGCCTGGGGGCTGATGCAGCTGTTGCCTTCCGTCGGCCGGGCCATGGCTCGCCAGCTGGGCATGCGTCACTTCCGCACCGCCGACTTACTGAACCCGGTTGTCAATCTTGAACTGGGCACGCGCTATCTGCGCGAGATGCTCGACGAATTCGGCGGCCAGCCCGAGTACGCTTTCGCCGCCTACAATGCCGGTGACTATCGCGTGACCGCGTGGAGAGCCGACGGGGCGTACCACGGAATGGATGAGTTCGTGGAATCGATCCCGTTCACCCAGACCCGCGAATACGTCCAGGCCATCCTGCGCAATGAGGCCATGTATCGCGAGCTGAACACGGCAGCCGGAGCTGCGCGCGGCGGTCCAGCCCCGGCCGCACGCGAAGAAGCGCAGCTCCACGCCAACTGATCGCAGCTGCCCGTGCTCGGCCACAAGCCCGATTTCTCTTTCTGTCACTCCCCGATATATCGTGTTTCCCATGAAGAAGAAAGTCTTCGACCGCCTCTCCAGTTCAGTCGCCGTGCTCGGCGTTGCCGTGCTTTGTAGCCTGCCGGCCGCAGCGCAGAAGGATCACAACCCCGACAAGTCTGCCGCCCCTCCCGCCGCTCCCGCAGGCGATAAAGCCGATTACAACAAGCTGCCTCCGCTTCCCGCCGACAAAAGCGTCGATCAGACCATCGTCCTCGACGGCAGGACACTCCATTACACCGTCACGGTCGGCACCCTGCCCGTGCGCGAACCCGACGGCAAGGTCGCTGGCGAACTCGTCTACACCGCCTACACCGTCGACCAGCCCGACCGCCCCGTCACCTTTGCCGTCAACGGCGGCCCGGGTGCATCGTCTGTGTTCCTCAACTTCGGCGCCATCGGTCCAAAGCATCTCGATGGCATCGGCAATAAAGGCGACAGCGCCTCCGAGCCCATCAACTTCAGCGACAACCAGGGTACCTGGCTCGGCTTCACCGATCTCGTCTTTCTCGACCCCATCGGCACCGGCTTCAGCCGTTCCCTCGTCGACCCGGCTGAGGCGAAGAAGCTCTTCTTCGGACCCGTCACCGACGTCCACTATCTCTCCGACGCCATCTACGACTGGCTCGTGAACAACGGCCGCCTCACCTCGCGCAAGTACATGGTGGGGGAAAGCTACGGTGGCTATCGCGTCCCGCGCATCGTCTATTACCTCCAGTCCACCCTGGGCGTGGCCATGAACGGCGAGGTGCTCGTCTCGCCCTACATGAATCCCACCGTCGAATCCCACGGCGATCTTTCGCCGCTGCCGTGGATGCTCACGCTGCCCCCCATCACCGCGGCCAACCTTGAGCGCCAGGGCAAGCTGACCCCCGAAGCCATGCAGTCCGTCATCGCCTACGACGAGGGCGACTACGCCACAGCCCTCATCAAGGGCAATTCCGATCCGGCCCTGCAGAGTGCCATGATCCAGAAGGTCACCGAGATGACCGGCCTTGATCCCACCTTCGTCAAGGAATCCGGAGGTCGCCTCGACACCGAAGCCTATCTCCGCGAAGTCTGGCGCGAGCAGGGCAAAGTGGGCTCCGTCTACGACTCCAATGTCACCATGTTCGATCCTTTCCCATGGTCGCCCTGGCCCAGAGCGAACGACCCCTTGCTGGCCAGCATGGTCGGCCCCACCACCACGGCGATGGTGAATTTCGTCACGCAGACCGTGGGCTGGAAGACCGACGCCCAGTACTACGCGCTCTCCTATGCGGTGAACGCGGCCTGGGATCGCGACAGTGACGCAATGCGCGAAGGCTCCGTCACCCAATTGCGCGACACCATCGCCGCCGACCCCGACTTCCGCGTCGTCATCGCTCATGGCTGGGACGACCTCTCGTGCCCCTTCATGGGCTCGGTCCTCACTGTGAACCAGATGCCGGTCATGGGCGACCCCACCCGCGTCTCCGTGCACGAATTCCCCGGCGGCCACATGTTCTACACGCGCGAGGCAAGCCGCGTCGCCTTCGAAAAGGTCGTCCAGGACATGTACGGCAGGCATTAGGGCGATCCTTTTCAGCAACCCCGGGCTTCGCTCGCCATGCGGAGCCCATTTTCTTTCGCCCTGCTGCGGGCGCCGGGGAACCCAAGCGCAAACGCGATACTCTGACTCAGCATGCGTCGAGGGTTTCTGGCAGTATTGGCGATCGCAACAG
>Ga0335075_10019073_pt1 | contig 10158 bp, 6 predicted proteins | sample Lox_Sample_24_FD_206723 | JGI IMG/M metagenome (GOLD analysis project Ga0335075, IMG submission 206723) | Soil microbial communities from Loxahatchee National Wildlife Refuge, Florida, United States - Lox_Sample_2.4 | ecosystem: Environmental > Terrestrial > Soil > Wetlands | place: USA: Florida... | reverse complement strand
AACGAGGCGATGTAGATCAGTTTTGATCCCTTCGGCCGATTCCCTAGAGCCAGGATGAACTGTAGCAACAAGACGCCGAGATAGATGTATTGAAGTAGCGTGTTGACAATAGGAGTGGCGGTGTTGCCGAACGGAAAAGCCGAGTTGCCGTTCTCAGCAGTAGGCTGGCCAACTAGGTTCATGATGACTGTCGTGGTAAGCCAGAAAGAGGCGAGAGAAAACCAAGAGACGATGACGTTGACGATGTTATAGAGCATCTGAATGTGGAAGACGAACATCCTCACTAAGTTGTGGCCCGACTTGTACATACGTCCGAAATGCATCAAGGAGTAGATAGATGCGGCGAATGAGCCATTCAGCCATCGTCGTCGCTGGCCAATGAATTCGGGAGCTCCCTCCGGCACGTCAGTTTCTCCCTTGGAGGCTTTGACATAAGTCAAGTGCCACTTCGAACCAGCTTTGGCTACCAATTCGAAACAGAGGATTCGATCCTCGGCCAAAAACATGTTCTTTTTGAAGATGTTCATGCCTTCGATACCCTTCTTACCCAACCGCTTCGATAAAGTGTGGTCACCGTGGAAATATTGCTCCAATGGCCGGCCCATGATTGCTCGGTAACGGTAGGCCGAGAAGGCACCGGGTAGGACGGAGACATATCCAAACGAGCTCTCCAAAGGTTTGTCGAGAATATTGCTGATCTTGTATTCGAAGTTTTGCGCCGCAACCAACGGATTAAGGAGTTTTTTCCAGCCCTTGCCCAACATAGCATGAATCTCACCGCAAGCACCGCCGAGGTCTTTGTCATTGTAGAATGCTTCCCATAGTGATAGCAGAGATTTGTGTCCTGGCTTCGTACCTGCATCGAGCAGAATACAGACTTTGGGGTCGAGGATCCGACCAAATGCATTGAACAGCCATCGGTGAGAGTTGATCTTCTTGCTGTTCTTCTGCTTCAGGCAAAACAGCATCTGGACGGGCGGGAGCGTGGTTGGTCCATCGTCGAGAGGCCTGATCAATTGCTGGGTTGCTGTGACAGATAGCTGCGTGGTGTACTCGAATATGTGCGCTACAGTATCCCTCCCATCAACGTCTTTCTTCATCACGCCGTCTTGATAGATACCAATAGTTGCCAGGACATCTAGCGTCTCTTTGTTGCAGGGGTCAATGCCGTCAAAGACGAGGCAAACGACAATTTTCTGCCAGGCCGGACCACCCTCGTTCCAAAACTCCGACTTCTTCAAGTTAACAATATCGCGGATATTCTGCATGACCCCATGAAGTGTGCGGGCAGTCAGTACCTTATCCTCGTTGTAGTACGTGATCGCGATCAGCAACTCAATACGCCGATTGTACATCGCCTGTCTGAGGGTGTAGCCGTTCTGCAATGTAAATTCGTCGGGGTCGCAGGTTGCCGCTGTGTATCGCATGTGTGTAAACTCTTCGCTGCCGTTCTCAAGGTCGGATCGATATTTGGCCTGCACTGCATTTTGTATGGCACTAGGGACCGGGTAATCGACGCTCAGAACGCTGCCTTGGAGTTTCACTTTCCTGGTTGCATATCTTCGAATGCTACCACGGTTGGGCGCCTGCCTCTGCCGCCATGCTTCGGTCGAGTCGGCTCGGTCATAGGGTGAAGGCCGCGATGGTGCTCCATACCCTGCCTGAGGGTCTTGCAGTGTCGTCCCGGAGAAAGTGGCGCCAGCGCCAGCGTATGGGGTGTTGTTATATGACGGAACTGGTGCTAGGCGAGAGGTGGCACCCATATAGGGCTCATTCATGTTGTAAAGCCTGTTTTCATCGGGTGTAGAGGCTCTGGAATGAGAATCGTCGAAAGGGCCTTGGTATGCAGATTGGTGCAGACGTCCTTGATCTGGATGAATTAAAGGGTGCTCTGCCTCGTCATCGGAACCTTGAGTGGGTGGTAGATGGTACTGGCCAGGAGAGTCAGGACAAAGGATGATTCGCTTGTCTTGATTGGGTGTCACTTACGTTACTGGCTTGGTTGCCATAGCCTTGAGGGTAGTTGTGCGCCATGATGGCGAACGACGGATGGTAAAGAATGTATTACGGAGGGTGCGTTCAATTAGGGTATTCACGGTGTTTTTGTGAGAAGCAAAGATGAGGCGAAGTAGAGTTGAGGCCACCCAATGCAGCTGGCCCGAGGTTCACTAGCGAACGGAAGGATGCGATCAGCTGCGTAGAATAGATGTCACGCAAGGATTACACTAAGGTGGCCTCCAAACGAAGACAAAGAAAAGAGTGAGTTGGAGGTGAAGGGTGATGGAAGAAATTGAAACTAGCCGCGAGGATGTTTCACGGCTTTGAAGTTGGCGAGCATATTTGGCCGCCTTTTTGCAGGGTCCAGGCAAAGTCTGTCCCACTCCTGGATGGCGATTACCGCAGCTGCTAACCCAACTCATCATAGTCGCCCAACGGGGCTTGGATGGTCTGACGCTGCATCAACGCCAATCATGGACAACCATCGAGTTTCAAGCTGCCGACTCGTGTCTCATATGTTGGGATCTGCGCTGTTCCTATTGTTTTTGACTACGGGCTTACTTGTTGCTGTGTACAGCCCTGAACGTGAGCATGCACCTGTCCATTGAGCCCACGGCAGAGCCCGATCTTGATCAGTACCTTGCTCCACGCCAAGCTATCTGAGGAATTCGAAAAGCAGATTGTCACCCCATATGGAAAGCATTCATCTTCTCCGATGCTTTGACGTCTCAAGCATCACATAGATCTGCAACATTTGAAATATCGCATCATGCAAGAGTGATCGTACTACATGCTGAAGAAGACAGTCCAAATATAGACATCCGTGCAGCTAGCGGTGGCGCTTAGGTAATACGGAGTCAGCACGCCGTGCAAAGCATGCAAACTTCCATCAGCTGCGTACGTGTAGCATAATAACTACATAAGGGAGAGCATGGTCCTCATGCTTCCTTCAGCCGATGACTGCTACGGTGGATAGCCAAGCGATGAATGTTGGACCGAGGCCTGTAGATGGACAGATGAACCACGTCTTTGGGGATGTGTACTGGTCAGAACCATACTTTGCCGCACCCTGTGAGCTGCAAAGGAAAGGATTCCAACTTGGAGGATGCGGTGCTGGGCTTCGATGGGAAATTTCAAGAAAGCTTCTTCAACTATTCACCATCAAGCCGGGAGAATGATGCTGCAAGGCGGACGAAAAGGCAACTGCGGCTCATGGGATACGGTAGAACAGGGGAAAAAGTCAAAAATCCTGCTCAACTCTTTTCGTATTTTGGCTGCTTCGATCTGTCATAGGTAGTATCCGCAGAAGCTCTCCATTGTGAAGTCTCGTGCAGCTATGAGATGGAGACATAACAACGCTCTCGATCCATGATTGAAACCGCGTCAGCTTCTTTATAGAGCAGCTGCGCCACGCACGGAGTCCCTGCGTCGTAAGTCGTTGCGCAGATGAAAAGGGTTGTGGAGGTGGGGCTCCCAACAAATCGCCAATCATAACCCACCGCAGGCAAATTGCAGGCGAGCGAGAACCTCTTTTTCCCCCCTGGGATCGGACCTTCCGAAACAGCGACGATCATCCTCCAGTTCACACATCTATCGTTCCAGACTCTCATTCTCCCTGCCAGTATCCTCATTCAGTGCTGATCACTGACCACACGCCATTCACTCTCGTGGCCAGTTTCGTTAGTCGTCCATTCCCTACCCTGAATCGCTAATTCGACCATCGCATTCATTGTTTCTGCTTTCGGAGAGCCAGCTCATCCAGCGTGGGCACAACAGTCCAATTCACAACCAAACGCAGCCCGCCAAGGTTTCCCTGTCAGTGATGGGTATGACTTGAGCAAAAAGCAGCGTTGCTGCAGCCTGCAGACATTGACTGGCTCGATCGAGGAGAGGGAATCACTCACCTTCGTTGTCCTGCGCTGGCGTGAGAGTGACTGAATATTCACTCGACTCATTCGTTACCAAACAAATCCCGCTTTTATCCTTGACAATACACTACAACTTTAGCCAAAGACAAAATCAAATATACCTTCAGAAGATAAGCCGGACTCAAATCGCCAATATGGCTTTTGGCAGCATAAGTAAGACCATCCTTCTGAACTACGTTCCGTATCCCAATCACTAACTTCAACTACAGATGTCGAACACCACCTCCGCACCATTTTCCGTCGCTGCGTTCAATGTCCTCCAGGTACTCCGAGTTGCCCACAGTGCAGTGCTGGTCAGACCTGCTCCTTGAAAGCTGAATCATGCACCGAGTGTGCTTCAACCGTGTGCATAGATATTGGGAGCTTGCCAGGCCAAACACCTGATCCACCCAAACCAATCGGAGCCATTGTCGGCGGAGTCCTTGGGGGGATTGCCTTCATTGTTATATTCATATACCTCTTGTGGAAATTTTGGATAAAACCTCGAAGAAAACAGGAAGATCAGCAACTATGGACAGATCAGGCCGTTGAAAAGCGTGATCAGAGTGGCTTGAACCGAAGTGCACGGCAATCGACCAGGTCTCAGCATTCCATTGCGTCGACTGTTCTCACCAGGGCATCCAACGTCATTCAGATCGCCTATATTCCGGGTGTAACAAACCGATCGCCACCGGATTCGCCAAATCTCCTGGTGCCCCCCGTGCCAGCTTTACCAGCTTCAGCCACGACTTCAGCTGTATCTACCCCGTATCTGGAGCAGGACAGGCACTTCTTCATGCCTGGCGACCTACGTGACTCTACCTGTTCGGATTTCTCGGAGATGGATCGAAACAGCATAGCACCAAGTCTGGCTCGCGCGAGCGTTGCAACAAATGCTTTCATCCCCCCTTTACCAGCTCAGCAAGTACATTATAGCAGACCCGCGATGGTTGATGTTCACCTTTCCGCATCGCAGAACGCAACAGTGGCCCTATCTCCGCTGAACCCTCACATGCCGAAAGGATTAGCCAACAGCAACAGTCCATTCGTTGGCCGCACCCTAACACCTCGACCGATCGAAGTAAAGAAGGCCGGATCTGGCCCAAGAGTCCCTACATTGGCTAGCCTCAAAATAGCTGCCGCAAAAGCGGAGAGCACCAAAACACCATCTTCCAGCTCCAGCCCGCTGGTGGAACTAGACGCCAGTTCCAAAGGGCAGTCTACCCATGATTCCCAAGCTGTGACCATCATCGAAGATTCCCCCATTTTACCAGTGATCAAGCCCAAAGCTTCCTTCGCGAGCTTCAAATCTACATCCTCATCGGCACTCAGCTCCATGCTCCCCGCAAACACCGGCTTACCGCCAGATGTGACAAAGGAGATAGAAGAAGACGGACCGCAGCACCGCAAGAGCGCGACCGCCGGCCTGACAACCATGATCGAGGAGGCAATGAACCGTGCAGCACGAGATGTAGTGCACTCTCCCGACTCACCAGTACTGGGCAAGAACGACTCGGGCCCTTTTTCGGATGCGAATGAAGTAAAAGAAAACTTATAAATGTCTGATGAATGCTTGGGAGGCGTACTGGCGGCGCAACGTATCATATCGTTGGCATGATCTATAGGAAAAAAATTTGAAAGTGGATGGATTATGTTTTTTCTGCCTGGATGGCTTGGACGACGTTGATGTTGACTTCGGTGCCAGGCTTGAATCTTGATCTTGTTGTATATAGCTTATAGCTTATGGCTTCATCTGTATGGACGAATCTAAGGTATGGGTTTTCGTTGTGATTTTATGACTTTCTTGCATGATTTACGCTCTCCCCCCTAGCTGCACGACCTGAGGCTAGTGCCCTCGTGAATCTATGTTTGGCGAAGATGGAAATTTACTGATTGTGCCTTCAACGCCCATATTGATCAATATCCAGCCCTAACAGATTACTTTTGCATGCTCAGACCAGCGCCTTCCTAGTACTATGCCCGTAGGATATTGTAAGTTTCAGAATCGAGAATCGGATGTCCGCTTTTGCCTAAATGCTCCCTGCAATGAACTCCTAGGGCTAGTGACTACAATGTCCTTCGACCCATATCTACGTGCAAAGACTCCCGCTCATCAAGCATATAGCTAACATACGAACAACATCCTCATCCACTACAGAATCCTCCCTTCACCCTTTCGTATCGCCCCATGCAAAGTCTGCATTGATACCATGCATAATTCCACTCGAGCTCTTGATCTTGAGGCTAGCGGGCTTCATTTCCTTCCCATACTCCAACATCCACATGCAAACAACCGCCTCAAACGCTTTTCCCGCCAGCGACTGGGCCACCTTTTGAGACTCACTCCGACATTCAATATACAGCTTTACTTTCGGCTCGGTGCCTGACGCACGCACCGTCATTGTCACAAGATCCTCCGTCGAATCTTCGGCTTCTCCTTTCTCCGGAATGTGTTGCATGTGGAATGTCAGCATCTGACTGTTGCGATCCATGGGCAATGTAGTAGTGAAAGCGTTTGGGTGTGGCGCCATGGGTTGTTCGATCCCGTTGGTCACGTCGCGCCAGCGAAGGATCTTGAAAGATCTGATCTCCATATTTACGGTTTCCTTGCACATTCTGATTGTGTCAAAGAACTCTCTGGTGTAGCTCGGGTTTGGCGAGATGAAATATGTGTTGATTGATTCATGGTAACCGTATTTCTGGTAGAGAAACTCGAGCTTCTCGTACGGTGTCATATGACCCGCCATGTGGCCATCAGACTTCCAGTACTGAACAGCGTTCAAAAATAGCGCCGCTGCGACAATGCCATCCTTATCGTAAGATATCGAGGGAACCATGTACCCGAGAGCTTCCTCGTATGCGAATATGACGTTGTAGTCTGCGGCCATGGCGTGGGCACGATTGCCGAGCCATTTGAAGCCGGTGAGTGTTTCTTCGAAGTGCACTCCGTGAGCATGTGCCATGCACGCGAGCACTGCACAAATAAGGGGTAGTCAGCGACCGATTTCAAGTTACCAATCAGGAATGGAATGGAAGCAAATTGGGAACAGTATTGAACCAAACAAGCGACGATATCTTTGGCCTTTGAAAAGAGGGTATAGACTCACTACACCAAGTAAAAGTCAGCATACAAGTCCCATAGCGAGTCTCATTGGCGCGGAGGTGTCTGAATGCAATACCACTCCCCATTGTATGAATTAGAAGGCTTACCTGCCCGAGGACACGGCCGTTGTCAGCATAGCAATTTTCCGTTGTTTGCCACGAGAATGGTCCACTAGCGTATTGCTTGACCCGGTCTCATCAGCGCCATATCGACTCTGCCCTTCAATGGCGAAATCATTGCCGGAGGGCGGCGTTGTATCAGTAGGCTGGTCTGAAACGACGTGGTCACGATCGACTCGATCAAGCAGGTAAGAAGCGAGAAGAACGCCGACCTGATCGCCTGTAAATCTATGCCACTTCCCATCTGGTAATTTCTGGGCTGCAGCAAAGCGATCTGCGTCTGGGTCGTTGGCAATCACAAGCGATTGCTTTGCAGCATCAGCAGCAAAATAAGCCAGATCAAGAGCGCCGTCTTCTTCAGGATTTGGAAATCTGACAGTAGGGAAGTCTGGGTCGGGCAACCGTTGTGGCTCGACCACTCCCAGAGGGGACCGAGTGACCCGGGTGACAACACATTGCAAGTAATTGTTGCCAACTCCATGTAGGGGTGTATACATTGCCGACTTCTCAGTAGAGATGGGAAGGGGAACAGTAATACGATCGGCAGGAATTGATGGTTGGAGTCTTTCGAGCGCCCATTTCACTCGTGCGGTATAGGCATCAACCGTATCATTTACACTGGCTGGGGCATCTTTGTCCAGCGTTGTATCCCAGGCACCTTCCCAAGGTTCCTGGTTCTCGAGAATAGACGCCGCGATAAGTTGATCCACGGGCGCATTGATCTGAGCACTATTGGACAAATATACTTTGTAGCCATTATCTTGAGGAGGGTTATGGGATGCTGTGATCATAACGCCGGCATCTGCATGATAATGACGGACTCCGAAAGCAACAAGTGGTGTGGGAACATATTGCTGCGAGCAGTCAGTAACTGCGTTCGTTACAATCAAAAATTGAGCCGCCACAAGTGTTACTCCCGTCGCGCAACGTACGTACCTCGAATAGTATCGGTTCGATTCCTTTCCTCTTGAAGGCATTGGCGGCAAGTCGGGCAAATTTTGACGATTGGTGTCGTATGTCGTAACCAATGACCACCGATCGAGCACCATGAGGGGAAGAGGCGAGGTAGCTAGCGACACCTTGGCTTGCTTGAATGACGGTGAGACAGTTGATGTTAGCAAAGCCGGCTTCCATGGGACCACGTAGGCCAGCTGTTCCGAATTGGATACGTGTCCGCAAATGCTTTTCAAGTTGAGACCAGTCCTGGCTCGCAGCGAGAGCTTCGATCTGAGCCCTGGTTGTGGGGTCCATGTCCCAGGTCAGCCATCTGTGGACAAGGTCGACAGTAGTCTCGAAAGACATCTGTATGGTGTTTATGGAATATTCTGCAGCTAGGATGTACCTAGATATAGGGATACCACTCAGAAGCGAGGTTGTCGAGAAGCTACCAAGAAGTGGAAAACTGGCACTCGTTTCGCTTCTTCGTACTTAACATCTACCACTGCCTGTTGTCACAACATTTGTCATTGTGAGCTGCGTGTGCATGCCTCGAAACGCCAAAAAGACGGGCGTTACCTCAATGATACCAGAGTTCTGAGAAAGCAAATCATTATTTGCGGCCTTGGATGATTCTCATGGGACTGGGAATGTGCCCGACACCATTTCGGGGCACGAAGCAAAGCACCCTGTATTTTACTTCTGGTCTCTAGGTTGATTGTTGGGTTGGAAAGCGGGCTGTCCCGTACGAAGTACGCCACGAAAAGCAACCCCACCCCCGCCAAGGACATTGCTGAGCCTAGTATTCTTGCAGCGGAGAGACATTATGCAGTGTATGCTAAATTATTCGACTCCATACAATCTAAGCCGAATTGACATGGGCATGGTTCGCTAGGATATAGCAGGTTTTGTGTAGCAACTATTGGAGGGCCGGGCACGAAGTGCTGCGGAAAATACGGGGGCTGTTTCGGTGAGGAAACTGTCTTGGCATGTGGGGACCCTTCTGGGCTTTGCTGGGATGAAGCTGCATGCTTCGCAGTTACACGACGACTGCGTTGTTCATACCCATCCCTCCCTTGGATGCAATTGCTTCATCAGTGCCTGGTTCCTTGCCAAAATACTTCCGGTCATTTCCCTGAGCAGGTCGGGCTGCACAGCCAACGAAAACCTTACCGATGGCGCAAATAGGCCAGAACGTGCTGTCCAGACGGCAGATCGAGGGTCTCATTGCAGACGGGAGGAAGATCATAATCCTTGATGGACAGGTGCTCAAGGCGGACTCATGGTTGAAGTTTCATCCTGGTGGTGACAAGGCAATACTCCACATGGTTGGGAGGGATGGAACGGACGAGATGCGAGCATTACACTCTCAAGAGGCACAACAGCGGATGCGGAAATTCGTCATTGGGAGGATAGAGGGTCGTTGGACAAATTTCCTTCCACCGATACAGGGCGGAATCTTTCGATCTTATTCCCCTGGACACGAGGAGGAGGAAGAGGTCGTTTCACAAGGCCACAGTTCGACTGGTAGCACCGCGCCTCCATCTCCTATTTTCGATCCCGTCGAAGGTGATACAAACGTACGTCGAAGGAAGCAGACTGACACCGCCTCTGTCTCCTCTGCTTCGTCACTATCCCTCCCAGATACAGACCTTAAAACACGGCCGACACAGATGAGTACTCGCACGGAGGAAGACATAGCTGCAGACCTTGCAAAATACCCCCAATTAGACGCCGTGACGCAAGATGTAATTGTGCAGAAATATCGTGCACTTGAACAGCGGGTACGAGCAGAAGGGCTGTTCGAATGTCCCTATTCTGCGTACGCTGTCGAAACAGCTCGCTACCTGGCTTTATTTGGCCTCTGTCTTCTCTCGCTCCACTACGGCTACTACACTCTCTCCAGCCTTTTCCTAGGCTTCTTCTGGCACCAACTCGCCTTCACCGCTCACGACTGTGGCCACATGGGCATAACACACGACTTCCAAATCGACAGCTGTATTGGAATCTTCGTTTCTGATTTCATGGGCGGCCTCTCCATGGGCTGGTGGAAACGTAACCACAATGTCCACCATATTGTTACAAACTCCCCAGA
>Ga0335075_10019072_pt1 | contig 10158 bp, 14 predicted proteins | sample Lox_Sample_24_FD_206723 | JGI IMG/M metagenome (GOLD analysis project Ga0335075, IMG submission 206723) | Soil microbial communities from Loxahatchee National Wildlife Refuge, Florida, United States - Lox_Sample_2.4 | ecosystem: Environmental > Terrestrial > Soil > Wetlands | place: USA... | reverse complement strand
GCTAGCGACGTCGGTGGCCTCCGCCTTCCAGGGCCGCAACACCGCCGGCGGCAAGCGCAAGCGGCGCGCGAGCGTACGGCGCTCGTCCAAGCGCCAGGCGCAGCTGACGCTCTCCCGCGTCGAGCCGTGGTCGGTCATGAAGTTCAGCTTCGTGGTCTCCGTGGTGGCCTTCATCATCCTGTTCGTCGCGGTCGCCGTGCTCTACATGGTGCTGTCCGCGCTCGGCGTCTTCACCTCGCTGCAGCACACGGTGTCCTCGATCACCTCGAGCCAGAGCTCGTCTGGCACAGACATCTCGAGCTGGTTCTCCGCGTCGAGAATCCTCGGCTACACGGGCATGCTGGGCGCGCTGAACATCGTGCTGATCACGGCCATGTCCACGATCGGCGCGGTCGTCTACAACCTGATAGCGAGCACCATCGGCGGCGTGGAAGTAACTCTCCGCGAGACGGACTAGCCCTGCACCCGGGCGGCCTGCGGCCGTCCGGCGTTGTGCGAGCCATGGCCGGGATGCGGTAGAGTAACCCAGTCGCCGCGGCGAGCCTGAGGCCCGCGTGACGCTCCCCCGGGGGGTATAGCTCAGACGGTTAGAGCGCTTCCCTGATAAGGAAGAGGTCCGTGGTTCAAGTCCACGTACCCCCACCAGCTCAGAGGCCATGACACCCGAACCGGAGTCATGGCCTCTTGCGACTGAGTAACCAGCTAGCCGAGGGCGAACCACTGCGCGGAGTTGGCACTAGCCACTGGCTCGGCTATCAGCCGGTTGCCGTTCTGGTCCAGGAAGGTGTTCGCCTCCATGGCCCACTTTCCTCCGGTAAAGGGGAGCCAATCTTGCTCGTTCTCGAGTAGGAACTGATTATTCGGGTCCGGCGAATCCACAGCGGGCGTCAGCGTCCACGATGTCAGGCCATCCTGGCAGTCTTCCTGGAGCAGGTTTGAGCCCGCGATCGTGCCCGCGCGCACCCTGTTCGGGTCTAGCCCGATGCAGAGACCCGAGCCGACGTTTGCGATCTGGTAGAAGAGGGTCCCGTCTTTGCGCTTTTGCTGCACGAACGTGAAATTCCAGCGCTGCGGGCTGCCGTTGGAGGCGTAGCCGTGGCAGCGCCACAGTTGCAGGTTCTGGCCTTGCGCGGTGGAGCCGAAGTTGTCGGCGCACAAGGTGATGCCGTTGGAGTTGATCTCCGGTGCGAAGATCTCGGCCCAGGTCCCTGGGCCGGCCGGCGGGGTGACGGCCGCGTGCGCGGTCCCGGTCCCGGCCACGGTCAGCCCGGCGGCCAGCGCGGCCGCGCCGAGCGCCACGGCCAGCTTCCTGAAGCGGTGATGCATGTGTCACCAGTCCTTACCTTGCGAGGCTAGGCCCGGCGACCGCGCCGGGCACTGCCGCAACGGTAGGAACCCGGGCTGGCACGCCGCTGAAACGGCGCTGAAATCAGGTCTCACGGGTACCCGGCGTAGCCTCGGCTGGCCGGGTAGGGCCTCCGTTTGGCACATGACCGGATCATGAAGCCGGCGGGTGCTAGTCGAGCAGTGCGCTGAGTTTCTTCGGCGCGAGAATCCGGTAGCTCTCGGTCACTAGCTCGCGGATCTCGTTCCAGTCCGTGTCGTCGGTGAGCACCACAACGACGCGATCACGGCCGGCCCGCGAGGCGTAGAACGGGTGGCCGGTGGACAGCAATACCTCGCGTTCTTCTGGGTCGGCACGCAACACGAGCATAGGGACGGGCTCGCCGGCCGGGTCCTCCACTGCCACGAGCAAGCAGAACGACCTCCGCCGGATGTCGAACGAGTGCGCCGTCGATCTCTCTCTGGTCAGCGAATAATCGACCCGCACCGTCACCTCGGGCAGCGCGATGCACAGCGCGCGGATCCGTTCGACGATGTCCTCCGGGATCTCTGCAGGCGCGCTCATGCTCAATTCGCGAGGTTGCCACGCAGCGCACGCTGCGTAAAGTCCGCTGCGCCACATTTCGGGCACTGCTGGAACAACCCAGCCGGTCCATTACTCGCCGAGATGGCGCTGATCTCTCTCGCCAACTCGCCTCGGTCCATACGGCCGCTCCTCGGCGCGGCAACCGAGAACCCCGAAATCGCCCCGATGCGCCGGCGCGCGGCCGATCGGGGCACTCGCCAGGTGTACCCGCACTCGGCGCAGTTCCGCTCGTATGCATTCGCCTGCCACGGCAACCTCATGCGATCACCGTCCTACTTGTACCCCCGCTTGAGCAAGTACTTGGCGCCTGCCTCGAAGCCCTCCGGGCTGAGCAGTTCAAAGCCGAAGGCGTCGGCGAGCCTGTCGGTCGTGTTGAACGCGGCGCAGACCGCCAGCGCGTCCTCGACTTGCCGGGATGAGACACCGGCGGACAGGACTTCCCGCATGTCCCCGGCGTTCACCATTCCTTCTCTGGTCAGCTTGCCGAGCATCCGCAGCGTTGCCCGGAGGCCCTCCTCGATGGGAGCCGAATCCGGGTCGGTGAGCACTGCTTCAACCTTCGCGCGATCCCGGTACGCTTGCCCCGCGGTTGCGCTGTGGGCGCCGATGCAGAACGCGGTCTCGTTCACCTTCGACACGTACGCCGCCATCAGCTCCCGGTCAGCTACCGACCAGGCGGACGGCCCGCGCATCGCCTCGTGGGTGAACTTCTTCGCCTGGGTGCCGTAGAAACCGGGCCGGTAGAAGACCAGCTTGGCGGCATCCGGTACTGGCTGCCTGGAGAAGGTCCGGATAACCGCGAACAGCAACTTTGTCCCGGAGCTGTAACCGCTGTTGAGGATCTCAAGTCGCATCGTCAGCCTCCCCGCTGCCGGCTGCTTCGGCCAGGGCCGCCAGTCCCGCTTCGTACAGCCGCGAGGACTGGCCGACCGCGGCGCATGTCACGAGCTCGAAGAGCTGGTCCTCGCTGAAACCCGCGGCTTGTGCCGCAGCGAAGTCCGCATCGGTGACCTGCGCCGGATTCGTGGCGACCTTGCCGATCAGCGCCTGCAAGGGCTGCGGGAGTCCGGCGTTGTTGTAGGCGCGGGCGCGCAGTTCGGAAGACGCCCTGCCCTCTCCATTCAGGACGCTTTCCACCAGGGCCTGGTGTGCCGCTCGCTTCCCGTCCTCATCAGGCATGGTGCTCTCCGCCTCCTCCCCAGGCCGGCTATCTGCCCTCATATACCCAACGATCGGCGCGCGGCCGATGAGGGCACGCAGTTGCGCGAAAATGTAATTGCAGCGGTGGCTGCTGATCGGTCTGTCGAGCGGGATGGAGGCCTGATGCGCGGTAAGGGCATCAACTACGACACCGGATTCCTGCCGGGCAACCATGACAGCAGGCCAGCCTTCGACCCCGCCGTCGTCGCCGCGGAGATGCGCATCATCGCCCGTAAGCTGGGATGCACCGCCGTACGTGTCAGCGGCTCGAAGCCCGAGCGGATCGACATCGCCGCGCAGGCCGCGGTGGCCGAGGGGCTCGAGGTGTGGTTCGCGCCGTTTCCGCCCGAGCTGACCACGGCCGAGCTGATCGAGCTGTTCCGTGACTGCGCGGACCGGGCCGAGCGGTTGCGCCGCGAAGGCGCCAGGGTGGTGCTGGTGATCGGGTGCGAGGTGACCCTGTTCAACCCTGGCTTCCTGCCCGGCGCGAACTCCTACGACCGGATCGCCCGGCTGGGCAAGCCCAGTCCGCGGCTGTACGCGTCGTTTGCCCGGCTGCCGAAGCGGCTGAACGCATTCCTTGGCGAGGCAGCCGATACCGTCCGCGGACGGTTTGGGGGTCCGCTGACCTACGCCGCCGGAACCTGGGAACCCGTCGACTGGGCCCGGTTCGACATCGTGAGCGTCGACGCGTACCGCGACGCGCGCAACGCCCGCTCGTTCCGCGCTGACCTGCGAAAGCACTTCCGCCACGGTAAGCCCGTTGTCGCGACCGAGTTCGGCTGCTGCCCCTATGTCGGCGCCGCGGACAAGGGCGGACTCGGCTGGAACATCGCCGATTACGACGACGGCGGCGTCCCCACGCTCAGAGACGAGTATCAGCGGGATGAGTCCGAGCAGGTCAGGTACATGCAGGAGCTGAACCAGATCTTCGCAGAAGAAGGTCTGGACCTGGCGTTCTGGTTCACGTTCGCCGGCTACCACCAGCCGACTAGAGCCGATCCCCGCCAGGACGTCGACCTGGCCAGCTACGGTCTGGTCTCGATCCTGCCAGAGGGGCCCGGCAGCGGCTATCAGGGCCTGGGCTGGCGGCCCAGGCTGGCCTTTGAGACCATGGCCGAGCTCACCGTGGATGGCCAAGCTCGCAGTGGATAGCGGTGCCGGCTAGGCCGATGTAGCGGATTCGCAGGTCTACCGTGCGGCCCGCAGCATGAACGTGATCGGCGGGCACGTGCCAGCTTGTGCTTCCCCGGTCACTTCGAAACCGTGTCGCTTGTAGAACGGGACAGTGCGCGGGTTGGGGGTTTCGAGGTAAGCGGGCGCGTGGCCGGCATCGACGATCTGCAGGCACGACCTCATGAGCTGGCTGCCGAGTCCGCCGCCCTGCAGGGCGCTGTCGACACCGAACCAGGGCAGGTACCAGTGGGGGTAGGCGGGATGGGCCGCGTCCATCTGGCCGAGGACGGCGAACGTGTCGTCGTGCTTCCCCTCTTCGACGGTCTCGGCTAGTGCGGCGACGATGGCGTCACCGTCCGCTTCGGTTCCTGGAGGGAGCCACAGGGCGACGGCGGAGAATTCACCGAGTCGCCAGACCGTCCGTTCGCCGAATGCCCTGCCGCCGAAGGCGGCAAGAAACCGGGGGAAGTCCGCCAGGTATTGTTCCGGCTCCGGATAGAGCCAGCGCTCCACCGGGTCGGCCGCGAACGCCAGCACGAGCGTGGCGAATACGCTCGCCCGTCCGGATTCATCGACCTCAGAAAACGATAGTGCGCTCATGCGCCCTCCCCACGGCTAACTCTGCGCGTGCACCGCCGCTGGCCAGTACACGGGCTCTTCCGCGGGCGGGCAGCCGCAGCTTTCCCTGATTATCAGCTCGGTAGGCAGCCGCTCGGCCTTGCGCGGCAGGGCCGGGTCCGCGATCCGCTCCAGCAGGCAAGAACAGGCACGCTCGCCCAGCATCCGCAGCGACTGCCGGACGGTGGTCAACGGCGGCGTGAACAGCGCCCCGAAGCGGATGTCGTCAAAACCCGTGACGGCCACGTCGGCCGGGATCCGGACGCCGGCCGCGTGCAGCTCCCGCATGGCCCCGATCGCCATCTGGTCGTTGCCGCAGATGATCGCGTCGGGCAGTTCCCCGCCCGGCGCGGCGAGCAGCTCCCGCACCGCCAGCTGGCCGCTGCTCGCGGCGAACCGGCCTTCAAAGCACCCCGTCACAGCCGCGCCCGCATGCTGGTCAACCGTTTCCTCGAAAGCCTGGCGGCGTTCCCGCGCGTCGGGCGCCTCCGGCGGGCCGGAGATATAGAACAGGCGTTTCTTCCCGTGCTGCTCGAGCATGTGCCGCACCAGCGCCGTGGTGCCGGCGCGGTTATCGGCGTCGACCACGTCGACGTTCGGCTCGTCCAGCGATCCGGCGGCCAGCACGACCGGCACCCGCCCTGCCAGCAGCCCCAGTTGCTCCGAGTCGACGATGCCCTCAGCGATCACCAGCCCGTCGACCTTGGCCGAGATCTTTCTCAGCTGCTGGAAGGCATCGGCGCGCTCGGTGGCGCCTAGGACCGAGATCAGCACCGACCATCCGGCCTTGCTCAGCGCCATCTGGACACCGCGCAGGACCTCTTCGATGAACGCCACGCCTTCACGCTCGATATCGGTCTCCGGACCGCGGCTGGCGATGGTGACCAGCCCGATTACTTCCTTGCGGTGCCAGGCCATGCTCTGTGCCGCGGCGTCAGGGACGAAGCCGAGCTCGTCGATCACTGCGAGCACGCGCTGCCTGGTGGACGGGCGGACCCGGTCGTTCCCGTGCACCACCCGGGACACCGTAGCCGTGGAAACCCCGGCCGCGCGTGCCACGTCGTACAGGGTGCACGCCGACCGGTTGCCCATGAGCCGAATGATAAGGGGTTAAGCCCGGGAATCCGCGGGTGCCTGGCGCTACGCCGGCGCGCGTTTCTGTCCTTCGTAGACCGCGAAGGCGATGATCCGGTCTAGGTAAAGATGCGTGCCGTTGTCGTAGGTGCCGCCGCAGGTGATCAGCCGGAGCGTCGGATGCGGAGTGAATCCGTAGACCTTGCGGGCCGGGAAACGCTGCTCCGAGTACATCTCGACCGCGCTGACCTTGAACACGGCCGTTCGCCTGTCGCTGCGCGTCACGTACACGAGGTCGCCGGGGCGCAGGTCGCCGAGGCGGTAGAACACCGCCGGGCCGACCTTCGCCGAGTCCACATGGCCGAACAGCACGGCGGGTCCCGCCTGGCCAGGCGCCGGACCGCGGTCATACCAGCTGGTCAGGAACGGAGTACTCAGCGAGGGGACTGCTACGCCGCCGCCCGGGTCAAGGCCGAGCGGGATAATCCGGGCCCGCACGCTGATCGCCGGAATGGTCACGCTCACCGGCAGGGACCGGCCCATCGGCGCACCAGTCGCGTGCCGCTGTGCGGTGGTACCCGCCCCACGGCCGCCCGCCGAGACGGCGGCACCGGCACCGGCGGCACCGGCACCGGCGGCCGACGATGGCGGCACCGGCGGCGGCGTCCACCGGTGCAGCTCAGCGTTGAGGCCGATGACGAGGAGCCCGGCGCCGATCAGCCAGACGCAGGCGATGCCCAGCCGGCTGCTGCCGGGGCGGGCGGTGTCAGGCATTATCGCCTGCGGCGCCCGAACGCGATCACCCCGGCGAGGCCGCCGAGTCCGAGCAGGCTGAGCCCGGCCACCTGGAACGGGCCGCCCATCGTGGTCGACGTGGCACCGTCCCCGGTCGCCGGCGCACCGGAAGGCGTGCCGGCCTCGGAGGTGACGACCAGCGTCGCGGTTCCCGCGAGACCGTTGGAACAGTCGATGGACGGCTTGTAAGTGCCGGGACGGATGCTGGCCGGCAGGTCCACCGCGCTGGCGAATTCCCCGGCGGTGGCCGACGGCTGCATCGGGATTTGCTCGGACAGCCCGAGCGTCGTCCCGAACAGCGTGGCCGACGAGGCCGACGACCCGCAGGTGACCGAGAACGTCACGATGGCTCCCGGGGTGGCGGTCGACGGGTTCACCTCGATCGCCGGGCTGGACGCGAACGCGGGAGCGGCGGTAAGCATGACGACGCCGGCGGGCGTCAGCGCAGCGCCGACGCAGCTCAAGAGACGCAATGGACTTCCTTCCCCGATCAGGCGGGGCTTTCCCCGCCGATTCCGGCCGACCATTACGTCCCGCCCCAACCTGGGCAGCACCCATCCGCATCACGAATCGTATCCATTCGATTACTGGATAAACTCGGGCGGATGAACCGTGCGGCGTGCAGCTTCGAAGTCAACATCCCGGACCTGAACGGGCCGAGCGGTAGGCTAGCCGACAAGAACCGCGTCTAGTGTCTTTCGCGGATGTGATCGAGGTTGGAAGGACCGGCTCAGTGAAGAAGCTGTTCATCCTTGCCCTGCTGGTGCTAGGCGCTCTCGCGGTGTGGCGTAAGGTCCAGGCGCAGCGTGCTGACCTCGACCTGTGGAGCGAGGCCACCGCCCCAGACGACTACTGATGCCATGAGCGAACCTCCTGTCGTTTCGCTGCTCTGCTGCGACGTGGCGGGCATCGTCATCGACGGCTCGATCGTGGAACGGGCCTTCGCCGAGGCCATCGCCACGCAGGGCATCGTCGCCGGAACGCAGGATTACGCTCGCTCCATGGTCCGGCTCGACCGGGCAAAGGGCCGTCCCCCTGCGGACGTGCTGCACGAGATCTTCGACGGTGACCAACCGCGGGCGCAGGCAGCGTCGCTGGCCTTCGACCGCTCCTTCCGCGCGGCAGCGGAACGATTCGGCCTGACCGCGCCCCCGGATGTCGTCGCGGCGCTCACCAAGGCGGCCGCGTCGGGCGCGAAGGTCTGCCTGCTCTCCGGGCTGCCCAGGGCTGCCTGCGGCGACCTCCTCGACGAGCTGTACCGGCCGGGCATTGCCGACCTGGCGCTGAGCGCGGACGACGCGCCCCGCGGCTTCCCCTGGCCAGACCTGGTGCTCACCGCGATGCTGCGGCTCGGAACTCCCGACGTCCGGGAGGTCGCGATGGTGAGCGCCACGGAGAACGGCCTGCTGTCCGGCTGGCGGGCTGGCGCCAGGATCGTGGCGGCGGTAGACAGCGGCGGCCGCGGGCCGCAGGCGGGTGCCACCCACGTGCTGGACAACGTCGCGGCGCTGCCCGACCTGATCATCAGCGGCGGCTGACCTGCGCCGTCGCGCTCACGGCCACTTACACTCATAAGCATGCCGGAATTGCCCGAAGTCGAATCGCTCGCCGCGTTCCTGCGCGAGCATGCCAGCGGGCATGTCATCGCGCGCGCCGAGGCGGCCTCGTTCGCCGTGCTGAAAACCTTCGACCCGCCGCTCAGCGCGCTCACCGGGCTCACGATCGGCGAAGTCACGCGGCACGGCAAGTTCCTCGACCTGTCCTGCGGCGACGACCTGCACCTGGTGATGCACCTCGCGCGCGCGGGCTGGCTGCGCTGGCGTGACGACATCCCGGACAAGCCGGTAAAGCCGGGGAAGAGCCCGCTGGCGTTCCGGCTGGTGCTCGACGACGGCTCAGGCTTCGACCTCACCGAGGCGGGCACGCAAAAGCGGCTCGCCGTCTACCTCGTCCGCGACCCGATGCTCGTGCCCGGCGTGGCGACCCTGGGACCCGAGCCGCTGGCCGACGACTTCACCGTGGAGTCGCTCGCCGCCATCCTCAAGGAACGCCGCATGCAGATCAAGGGCGTGCTCCGCGACCAGCACATCATCGCGGGGATCGGCAACGCCTACTCCGACGAGGTGCTGCACGCCGCGAAGATGTCCCCGTTCAAGCTGGCGTCGAGCTTCACCCCGGAAGAGACCGCCGCGCTGCACGACGCGATAGTGACTACGCTGCGTGACGCGGTCGAGCGCTCGGCCGGGCTGGCAGCGGCCGACCTCAAGGGCGAGAAGAAGACGGGCCTGCGGGTGCACGCCAAGACGGGCCAGCCGTGCCCGGTGTGCGGTGACACGATCCGCGAGGTCTCCTTCGCTGACTCTTCGCTGCAGTACTGCCCCACCTGCCAGACCGGTGGCAAGCCGCTCGCCGACCGCCGCATGTCCCGGCTGCTGAAGTAATTTATTCAGAACGGGCTCGTTCCTTCGCCCACCGCCACCGCTGTCCCCGCGACCGGCGACACGAAGTCGCGGAGCTGCGGCACACGAGCCGTTACGCCCGCGGCGATCCCGGCCTTGACGTGGATCTCGGCCAGCGCCGACGCTACGAGTTCGCGGCAGTGCGAGCACTGCGGGGCCTGCCACCGCCCGGTTCCCTCGAGCGCCCCGCGCGCCGAGGTCAGCGCGTCCGCGCAGACCGCCTCGGCGAGCTTGGTGAAGTCCGCGGTGAGCGGGATGCCGGCCTGCCGGGCGGCGGTGCGGGCCTGCACGCCGAGCGCGGCGATCACCTCGACCTGAGCGGTGTAGTCGAGTTCCCGCCACAAGCCCGCCGCCTCGTCGTACCGGCGGCCGGCCAGCGCGGCCGTGAGGAGATAGCCGATGCTCGATGCCGTCAGCTCCGTCGCCATCGTCATGCCGTGTCCCGCCCCCAAGTCCGACGTCACGCCCTGCCCGCAGCTATCGTTTGTGGTACCCGTTACTCACTGTAGTCATCCTTCTCGCAAGGAGCCACCATGACGAAGTCCCGACACTAAGAGCGATGCGCGCGGCGCGGGGCCGATAAGATGAAGCGGACAGCACGTGCGGGGCTATAGCTCAGCTGGAAGAGCGTCTGGTTTGCAACCAGAAGGTCAGGGGTTCGAGCCCCCTTAGCTCCACCGATCAGAGGACACGATGAGCACCGAGACTGCGATCCTCGCCGGGGGGTGTTTCTGGCCCGCGCAAGAGTTGCTGCGCCATCGCGCCGGGGTCGTCTCCACTCGCGTCGGTTACACCGGCGGAGAGAACGACAACCCGACCGCCGACGACCACCCGGGTCACGCCGAGGCGGTCGAGGTCATCTTCGATCCCGCGCAGACCTCCTACCGGGCCATCCTCGAGTTCTAC
>Ga0335075_10019071_pt1 | contig 10158 bp, 9 predicted proteins | sample Lox_Sample_24_FD_206723 | JGI IMG/M metagenome (GOLD analysis project Ga0335075, IMG submission 206723) | Soil microbial communities from Loxahatchee National Wildlife Refuge, Florida, United States - Lox_Sample_2.4 | ecosystem: Environmental > Terrestrial > Soil > Wetlands | place: USA: Florida... | reverse complement strand
GCACGGCCGTATTGACGCGATCGACCGGGCCACCCGCCCTGCTCGCAGGTCTACAAAGGCGATGCCCGGCAGATCATCCGGTCCGGGCTGACCGGCGGCAAGGGCATCCCCGACTCGGTCGGCACGCATCCGTGCGTGTTCGCGACGCTCACCGCACCGGGGTTCGGCCCCGTGCACACCACCCGCACCGGCCGGCGCAGTCGCAAGACCGCCTGCCGTCCTCGCCGTGACGCCCATCAACGGCGCTGCCCGCACGGCCGCGATCTGTCCTGCCCTCGTCACCACCGGAAGGCGATCCTCGGCTGGGCACGCCCATGTGCCCGGACTGCTACGACTACACCGCGCACGTGCCGTTCAACGCTCTCGCCCCTGAGCTATGGCGGCGGTTCGTCATCTATCTGCCCCGCCAGCTCGCACGGCTGGCCGGGATCAGTCAGGACCAATTGGCTCGCGAGGTCCGACCCGTGCCGTCCGTGAGGAACTGGTTGGCCGCAACGTCGCAAGGCTCGTCGAGCTCCCCGAGTGGCGACCCAAGCCCGCCACCCGTGAACCGTCGGCGAAGCCAGGCGGTTCCTGACTGCATCCGAGGCCGATCCGCTGCACGCGGCGTTCGTGCTCTTAGTCCTGTAGGGGCTGCGCCGCGGCGAAGTCCTCGGCCTGTGCTGGAGTGATATCGACTTTGACGCAGGGATCATCCACATCCGCCAGCAGCTTCAACGCATACGCGGCGAACTGAACCTCGGCCCGGTCAGAACCCACGCCGGACAGCGCAACCTGCCGCTTCTGAACCTCGCCGACCAGGCACTCCAAGCGCAGCTCGCCCAGCAGGGCAACTACCGCTTCGACGTGGGCTCGGCCTGGCCCGGCACGGACCTGGTCCTCACAAGCCGCACTAGCCGGCCGGTCGAATCGCGGAACTTCGTCCGGTCCTTCCGGCGCATCTGCGACCAGAACAAGATCCGCATGATCACCGTGCACCACGTCCGGCACACGGTCGCCCAACGCGAAGCCCTCACCCGGCTCCATGACCTGTTCGACCGAGTCGGCGACTGCGCCGTTGCCACAAAATGTAGCTACAGACGGACTCTCGGCAAGGCTCCCGGACGGCGAAACGCCTGGTGGGCCTAACGTGTCAGCACCCGAACCCGTCGTTGCTCGTCAGCGGTCCGGAGCTATCGGTAAGAGTGGTGCAGGTGCGCGCACTCAAGCCGCTGCAGTCACGGGTTCGTTTGGCGGGCGGCCGCCTCGATGAGGTCGAGGATGCCGGTGAAGTCCGCAAGGAACTCGGCGTCCGGGTCGGCGCGGGTATCGCAGACGGCGCCGACCTTGTCACGGGCTGGCATGTCGTCTGGCCCGAGCAGCTCCCGTCGCTCCGGGCGGCTGAGCCGGCCGGCCGTGAACCGGCCGCTTGCCTCCGAAAGCGCCCAGCCCATGACGAAGGTGCTGGCGAAACGCTCCAGTCGCGGGATCTCCGGCTGCGGCACGCCGGCGTCCAGTAGCGCCTGGTAGGTGAACTCGACCGCCCGCATCGTGTACGGGGTCTCGGCGGGCTTGGTGAACGCGTACTGGATCACCGATGGGTGCTCGCGCGCCATGACACGGGTCAGCTCGGCCCCCGCGAGCAGCCGGTCCCGCCATCCGGCCAGTGCGAGATGTGGGTGGGGGAAGACCTCGCCGATCACCCGGTCGGCCATCGCGTCCAGCAGGCTGTCCTTATCCGGGAAGTAGCCGTACAGCGCCATCGCGGTGACGCCCACCCGCTGCGCGACGGCGCGCAGCGTCACTGCCGCGAGGCCGTCGGCGTCCGCTACAGCGATCGCGGCGTCAAGGATCTCGGCCCGACGCTCGGCCTTGGGCTTGCGCAGCGTCATTCCCGGGACCCCCAGACTTGCTGTGGACGCGATTAACTATACGAGATACAGTTTCTATACGATGTATAGAAACTGGGAGGTGGCCGCCGTGCTGGAGGCAACGGGTCTGGTCAAGCGGTACGGGCAGGTCACCGCCCTCGCAGGGTTCACACTCAGCGTGGCGCCCGGCGAGATCACCGGGCTGGTCGGGCACAACGGCGCAGGCAAGACCACGTTCACCCGGATCGTGGCAGGCCTGGCCGCGCCCGACGCTGGTCACATCACCATCGCAGGGCTAGCACCCAGGCGAGCGGCCCGGCTCATCGGCGTGGCACCACAGGAGATCTCGCTCTACCCGGCCGTCACGGTGCGGGAGTCGCTGCGCGTGTTCGGCGGACTGCACGGGCTGCGGCGCAAACCGCTCGCGGCCGCGATCGGGGAGGTGACCGACGCGCTGTGCCTGGCCGACTTCCTGGACCAGCGGATCGCCAGCTTGTCCGGCGGCCAGCAAAGGCGCGCCCAGGCGGCAGTGGCGCTGCTGCACCGGCCACAACTGGTGCTGCTGGACGAGCCGACCGCCGGCGTCGACCCGCAGACCCGCCAAGCCCTGATCGCCGCGCTGCGCCAGCGCGCAGCCGACGGCGCCGCGATCGTCTACACCACGCACTACCTGCCCGAGCTCGCCGACCTGCAGGCCACCATCGCGGTCGCGCGGCACGGCCGGGTGATCGCCCGCGGCACCGCGCAGCAGTTGCTGTCCGGCCTGCCCGGGCAGGTCACGCTCGATCTCGGCGACGAGGTGCTCCGGGTGCCCGCAGTCGACACCGCCGCAACGCTGGCCCAGCTCCTCACCACGATCACCAAGCCGCTGCGCGGCGTGTCGGTCACCGAGCCGTCGCTCGACGACCTGTACCAGGCGGTCGCCAATGCTGCATGACAGCTCCGGACCGACGGGCTGCGCGCTCCGGGTCGCCGCGCTGGTCCGGCACAACCTGCTGCTCCGGCGCCGCGACCCGGCGAACCTCATCACGTACATGATCACGCCGATGATCCTCATCGCGCTGTTCAAGCCCGTACTCACTCGCCTGATGCCTGACGGCGGCACCGCGCAGGATGTAACCGGCATGCTGGTGCTGTCCTCCACGCTGGCGCTCCAGATCGTCGGGATGTCGCTGCTGTCCGAGCGGACCTGGCGGACCTGGGAGATGCTGAGGACGACGCCCGCCACCGCCGCCGAACTTCTCATCGGCAAGGCCGTCCCGGTCCTCGCAGTGCTGCTGCTGCAGCAGACCGTAGTGATCAGCTACGGCGTCGCAGTCACCGGCCTGAGCATGTCCGGGCCGCCGTTCCTGCTGCTGGTGGCGATGCTGGTGTGGAGCGTCACGCTGCTGGCGGCAGGGTCACTGCTGGCCACCCTGGTGCGCAGCCACAGCCAGCTCGCCGTGCTCACCGACATCGGCGCGATAGTGCTCAGCACCCTGGCCGGGGCCCTGCTGCCGCTGAGCCTGATGCCGTCCATCGCCCGGCATGTCGCGCCTGCCTCGCCCGGCTACTGGGCGATCAGCATGCTCAAAGCCGCCATCGGCGGCGACGCCGCCGGAACCCTCGGCCCGGCCGCCATCCTGGGCGGGATCGCCGTGGCCGCCGGCACCACCGCCTGCCTGCGGCTGCGCCGGGGCCTGGCCCAGCTCAAGTCCTGAAAAGACGGCGGTCCGGGCCTGCTTCCTGTTCCGGCGACAGCCAGGCAGAACAAGCCGTACCTGAGCGTCCTTTCCGCGCCGGGTACCTATCGGTCAGCTGACGCGGCTTCCGGTTCTGATACGTGCTTAGACCGGAACCCCTGACGGCGTGGTCGTGCTGGCAGCGGCCGATCTGGTCCTTCCGGTGGGCTCCCAGACTGATAACCCCAATGGGAGCATCAACGATCGATCCGCGCTGCGGCGCGGCGCGGCGGTGACCGCCGTTGAGCGGCCACGCAGGCTGCTGACCACCTGCAACCCACGCCGGCTTTCGTGCGGCACACAACGCGAACGTCGCGCGTGCTCACCCGCCGCAGCAGACCTGACCTCGGGTACCGCCGTCCGGCGCGCACCGGGCAGCTGTCCGCACACCCCGCGCGCCCGTGAAAGGCGATTCGGCCGTAGGTCGCCTGGCCGATTCTGGCGGATACGGCCTGGCCGGGGATTCGGCGACTACCACGCGTGCGGCTCTTGGTCCGGATCGGCCTGCTGATCCTGCTGCAGCTCGATCCTGGCCAGCCTCGCGTCTGCCGACCAGAGCCGGGCCCACAGATCGGCGGGGCGGACTCGCTGGCCAGCTGCGGCCAGGCCATACGGCACCGCGCGCGACCGGTCGAGCCTGGCCAGCCTCGCCTCCATCGACACCAGCCGCGGCAGGTATTCCTCCCCGGTCCGCGGCCGCCGGGCCGGGCCTGGAGCCGCGGGCATCGGGGCCATTAGGCCTGGTCCGGCAGTCAGGCCGTTCCGCTGCTCCACCACTGCCAGCCTGACCTCTACCTCGGCCAGCCGCGGCCCGAAATCATCGCGCTGGCGCCCTCTGCCGCCTGCCGTGGGCTCAGGTGCCGCCTGGCCGCCCGGCACCGCCTGGCCCTGGGCCTCGACCAGCCTTGCTACCTCGGCGCGGGCCAGATCCAGGTCCACCGCGAAGGTGCGAAGCGTCTGCGCCACCATGTCCTCCTGCTCTCGGATCATGGCGAGCAGGATGTGCTCGGCACCGATGTACTTATGCCGGAGCTGCAGGGCCTCGCGCAGCGTGAGCTCGAGGATCTTCTTTGCCGAAGGCGTGAACGGGAGATGTTCCGGCCCGCGAGGTCGGCTGCCGCCTGGCGGCATACCGCCGCTGATCCTGGCCCGCAGCTCGGCCCGGTCGACTGCGAACGCCGCCAGCGCAGCGGCGGCGATCCCGGAGTCCGGCGTCAACAGGCCCAGCATGATGTGCCCGGGCCCGATATGGTCGTGACAACGGTCCCTGGCTTCATCCTGCGCCCAGACAATGGCGCGCCTGGCCTCGTCCGTGAACCTGGTGAACAGCTGTTGCCGCATCGCCGCTCCGTCTGCCCTCTCAGTACCGAGCCCTACTGTCGTGCATCCTGATCAGCAACGCCAATTCGCTGCAGTTCCCGCACTCGATGCCGACCAGCACATCTGGGATATCTTGGCCCGTGCCCAGCCGTGCCTGGACGGCGAGAGCCAGGCGGGCGCGCGGGTAATGCCGGATCTACGGCGCGCAGCCGGACTCCGTCGGCCTCTTTCGGACGTGCAGATAAGGCGGGCTTTGCGCCGGCGCCTAAATGACTCACGTCACTCTCCGTGACGGCTTGCCGGTTCCTCCGTCCGCACTGGCAGATTTCGCGCTGCTCCCGATTGAGCGCATGACATGGCCAAGGTCCTCGGCGAACCTGCGGCTCTCGACCCTGTCGGCGAGCCATGAGCGCGCGCTGCGGAACTTGTCGGGGGTTGATTAGCCTGGTATCGCGTCAGCGCGATACCAGGCGATTGGGTGAACTGGAGGCGTGTGAGCGCTGGTGGATGGACTGTCGAGATCTCGGACGAGGTCGAGCGGTGGCACGCGTCGCTCAAAGATGCTGACCGGGCCTATGCGGACATCCCTTGAGTGACTGTGCGACCTAGGCCCCGGCCGACGCATGCCGCACACACGGCAGCCCGGCGACGGGCTGCACGAACTGCGGTTCAGCTGCGAGAGAGTAGCCGCCGTATCACCTACTTCTTCGACCGCGAACGAAAGATCATCACCTTGACGACGTTCCGTAAGCAGCGCCAGAACGAAAAAGCCGAGGTCGTTCGAGCGCGACGGACCATGGAAGCACGTAGATCGAGGGCAGCCTGATGCCGGGAACGACGCTAGAGGACCTGCAGCGCAAGTACCCGCCCGCCGACAGGGAAGAGTATGACCGGGCACGCGCGGCCGCCGAGCTCGCCGGTGCCGTCGCCGAGCTCGTCTATGGCATGCGCTCCAAGGCCGGCTTTACGCAGGCGGAGTTGGCCGTGCGCATGGGGACCACGCAGTCGTCGGTGGCGCGGATGGAAAGTGGCGGTAGCCTGCCCACCATCGAGATGCTCGCACGGCTCGCCCATGCTACCGGCGTGCCTGTTCGCCTCGAGGCACCGGGCGTCGCCGACATCGAGATCCTCGCCGGACATCGGCGCTCCCGCGTTGCTACCCGGACCGGCGGGAGACCAGCGTCCAAGCGGCGCGTCCCCGCCGGGCTCATCGGCGATCCGGTCGGGCGGGAGCGGGGGCCGAGCGCAGACGCGCCTAACGCAAGTGTCCGCCAGGGACTGGCTAGCAACTTCGCTGGTGCCGTCGCGGCTTTCGGCAGCGCCAAACTGCGAGATGTCAGCGGCTTAAGCGTGAAAGTGATCTAGCCGTTTGGCTCGTGCCTGTCTACGCTCCAACCGTGATCACGGTGGCGCGGGTGGAGTCGGAACTGGATTACTGGTTCAGCCCTGAGCTCCCTGCGTGCTCGGTGTTGTGGCTTATGGGTGACCCGCAGGACGACCTGGTGCCCGCGCTGGTCCGGATCGGCGCGGAACTGGAGCCAGTACGCTGCGGCGCTGCCTCCTGCGTACCCTGGTCTCGGCCGCAGACGCTGGCTGGACTTCCGGGGGCTGAACTGCTGCTGGAAGCAACGACAGCTTTCGCGGGCGATGCGCTGGCGAATTCGTCGAGCCCGATCATCCGTCATGAGACTTCGCGAGGTTCAGCCTGCGAGGTCGTGTGCGTCGACGGCCAGGATGGGGGAGCCTGGCAGCTGCTCGCGTCCAGGCCAGGGCTGGGGCTGTGCGCGGCCCTGTTCCCGCAGGCGACGACAGTTCCGGACAGCTGGGTCTACTCTGCGGCCCGACTCGTCATGGTCGGCGGAACAAACGTGCTCATCCGGGGAGCAGCAGGCGCGCTGGACGGCGTGTTTCAGGCCTTCCTGACAGACACCCTGCGAGCAGGCGGGATTGCCGTCATCCGAGGCGGCCTTGAGTTGTTCGGGCCAGGAGTAGCACTGACTGGGGTCCCAGACCAGGTTGACCAGGCCGAGCAGGCCCTTGGCGCTTTGCGCCGCGCCGACGAGACGCTAGTGCACCGCTCGCTTCACCTTGCTGGACCATGGTCAGCGCGAGCACGCCGCCAGTACAAGCAGTCACCAGAAACAGGCCGGTGGGTAGCTGCCCGTCCCTGAAGGAACCTTCATCGAGGCGCTGGTCGACCAGGTCAAGATCATCGCACCTGGCAGAACCGTGCCCGTCTTCCGCATTCCGCAACCGCAGCCAGGCTCGGTAGTGAACCGAACGTCCGCTCGGATCGGGATAGAGCCAGGTGTTCGTGCAATGACCAACTTGGTGGAGCTAAGGGGACTCGAACCCCTGACCCCCTGCTTGCAAAGCAGGTGCTCTTCCAGCTGAGCTATAGCCCCAGGAAACCGCTGGTCGTGCCGCCGACAGGCGATCTTAGCATTCGCATGTAACACAAAGCCGACTCAGCGCACTGGCAGAGAAGGCCGGGTCAGCTCCTCGGGCTGAGCTATCGCCCCAGGGTGCGGCCCTCGAAGGGCGCCTGGGCCGGGACGTCAACGCTTGCCGGGTTGGCCTGAACTGTCCCGGGCGCAGCCGGCTTCATCCGGCCTGCATCGCCGTTGTCGCTGGCGGCCGGTGCGTCACCGTGGAGGGCGGTAGCGCCCGCCTGCACGATCCCGGGCAAGTCAGCGATGCTGTTGAGAATGTGGGTAGCCCCCGCTGACCGCAGCCGCTGGGCTGAGTGCGGTCCGGTCAGCACCCCGGCCACTATGCTCGCACCGGCCCGGCGACCGCCTTCAACACCGGCGCCAGTGCCATGGATAACCGCCACTTCGCCGACAGACCAAGTGCCCGCCCGCAGGACGGACATTAGCACCAGATCGGGCGCGGGGAACCCTCTCGGCGCATCTTCGGCGCTCAGCGCGAGGTCGATGCGACAGCCCAGCCCTGCGGCGTCCAGGACCCGGTCAAGAACCCGGCGAGGCAAGCTCGTCAGGACGGCTACCGAGATCCCCGCGGCCCTCAGCTGTTCTAGCACCTGAACCGCACCGGGCACCGGCTGAGTCTCCACCCGGCCGATCGCATCGGCCAGCGCCCGGTCGAAGGCTAGCTGAGCTGCCTGAGCGCGAGCTTCGTTGTCGGGAAACAGGAGGCGGAGGACATCGGCAGCGGAGCGGCCCCGAGCCTGATAAACCTGCGACATCCGGCGCGCGAACGCGCTAGTACCGCTGACGACCCCCTGAGTGGCAATGGCCTCAGCGAACGACCGCTCGACTAGGCCTTCGTCAGCAACCAGAGTCCCGATCAGGCCACAGCAGGCGAGCGTGATGCCCGGCTTGTCACTCACGCCATTCATACGCAGGACCGACCAGCAGGTCAGTCGTCAGCTGTGGTGGCCTCGGTCCACAAGTCGAGCTCAGCTCGGTCCGCCTTGACCTTCCGCCATACGGCGAACGCGCTGAGTCCGAGCAGGAGTATCACTAGCAGCTTCTTCACGGTTGATCCTTCCGGCTGCAGCTTCCGGAGAAGGCGGCCTCTGGTGCTCACGTGGCCCTGAGATTCATGCAGCCTAGCAAGCCCCGACTTACCGTGGCCGGTCCACACGTGCCTCGTCCCACACCGGGCCCGCCGACTCGTAGACCGTGCCGTCACCGCCAAATACCAGGAACCGGTCAAAAGATTTCGCAAACCACCTGTCGTGGGTAACGGCCACTACTGTGCCCGAGTAGAGCTCAAGCCCGTCCTGCAACGCCTCGGCGCTAGCCAGATCCAGGTTGTCGGTTGGCTCGTCAAGCAGCAGCAACGTAGAGCCAGCGAGTTCGAGCAACAGGATCTGCAGTCGAGCTTGCTGGCCGCCGGACAACGAGGCAAACGGCTGCCTCGCGCAGCTTGTCAGCTCATAGCGCGACAAGGCGGCCATCGCCTCGTTGATGAGCAGCGCATGCTCGGTCATAAGGATCTCCAGCGGCGCCCGGTCGGCCAGATCAGGCCGAGCGTGAGTCTGAGCGAAAATCCCTGGCACGACCCGAGCACCGAGCCTGGCGACGCCCTGGTGCGCAACCGACTCGTCACCAGCGAGCAGGCGAAGGAAATGCGACTTTCCTGAGCCGTTTGACCCGAGAACGGCGACCCGCTCGCCGTACCAGACCTCAAGCTCGAACGGCCGCATGAGCCCCGTCAGCTCCAGCCCTTCGCAGATCACCGCACGCTTGCCGGTGCGGCCTCCGCGCAGCCGCATCCGCACGTTCTGCTCCTTTGGCGCGAGCTCTGGCGGGCCGTCTTCCTCGAATCTGCGAAGCCTGGTGACCGCCGCCTGGTACCGAGAGGCCATATCCGAGTTGTAGGACGCCTTCTGCTTGTACATCAACATCAGCTGGCGCAGCTTCTCGTGCTCTTCGTCCCACCGCCGCCGGAGCTCGTCAAGCCGCTGATTGCGCTCTCGCCGAGCCTGTGCGTAGCTGGCAAACCCGCCGCCGTGCACCCAGACATGCCGGTCCTCGACCGTGATAATCCGCTCGGCGCAGGCGGCGAGCAGCTCACGGTCATGGCTGACGAGCAAGACCGTCTTCGGCGTCGCTGCGAGTTGCTCCTCCAGCCAGACCTTGCCGGGCACGTCAAGGTAGTTGTCCGGCTCGTCGAGCAGGAGTACTTCGTTCTTGCCGCGCAGCAAGGACTCCAGCACCAGCCGCTTCTGCTCGCCGCCGGACAGCGTCGCAACTTCGCGCCATTGACAGCGGTCGTAGCCAACTCCGAGTGCCGCCACGCAGCTCGCGTCGAAATGGACCTCGGCCTCATAACCCCCGGCGTCGCCCCACTCCGTCAGCGCTGTCGCGTAGCGCATCTGAGTTGGTTCATCGTCGGTGTCCATCATGGCCAGCTCAGCGGTATCCAGGCGCTGCGCCGCGGCGCGGACCCGGGGCGGCGCGATGGACAGCAGCAGGTCCCGCACTGTGCTGTCGTCCCTGATGCCCCCAACGAACTGGCGCATCACGCCCAGTCCGCCGCTGGAACTTACCGCGCCGGATTGCGGCGTCAGATCGCCGGAAATCAAGCGCACCAGGGTGGTCTTGCCCGCCCCGTTCGGTCCAACCAGGGCCGCTACGAGGCCGTCACCGACCCGGAAGGAGACGTCGTCGAGCAGCACCCGGCCGTCAGGCAGGGCGTGGCTCAGATGTGCCGCCTCCACGTGGCCCATTGGCGCCTCCAGTTCCCTATCCCGGCGGGTATGGCTGACAATAAATGCATGGACCCCCAGGGCTTCA
>Ga0335075_10019067_pt1 | contig 10159 bp, 10 predicted proteins | sample Lox_Sample_24_FD_206723 | JGI IMG/M metagenome (GOLD analysis project Ga0335075, IMG submission 206723) | Soil microbial communities from Loxahatchee National Wildlife Refuge, Florida, United States - Lox_Sample_2.4 | ecosystem: Environmental > Terrestrial > Soil > Wetlands | place: USA... | reverse complement strand
CATATCTCCACCATTTCTGATCCGCATCACGTCAAACGAAGTCTAGAACGTCCGGGATGATAAGGGAAACATTTATATTCAAAAAAGAAGTATTTTGGGGCCAAAAACAGCGAGAAAAAAGAGGGGGGGGGGGTTCGACTCTTATTTATATTCATATATACAGGCACTACCTACAGCCCTGAATATTTACAGTGGAGGTACTCCTCTCGAATGTACACCTCAACCCAGTCGGGTAGGAAATGGGGAGGATTATGTTGATCCATCTTTTGGAGACGCCCAACATGGTCCGAGCCTCCCCTTCCCGGATGCCAACCATTAATTTCGGTGACCATTCTTTTATTCCCTCGAAAATCGATTTGAGAACACCAATTTTCCACTCGCAATTTCCACATAGCTATTGCCATCCAACCACTCCGTAGCAAACTTTTTGACATCCTCCACTTCATGAATTTCCCAAAGCACATCATACATCTCTCGTAAAACCCGATCCCCCCATCCTTCAAAGTCGAAACGATTCCCGTCATTTCCCGTCGGTGTCCTAAGGCTGGATTCTCGTAGGGAAGTAATTGCGTATATGACGGCAGAGTGCCATAGTACAACTCGTTGTCTGACTTCCTTGGGAAGAGTTTGTCGAAACTCGGGAAAAGCGAGTACTATTTCCTGAACAGAGAGTTGTATCGAAGTCGTAGGTCTGCCTAGCAAGCGCTGTAGGAAAATTGTAGCCCTCTCCCAAATGTAGCGAACATCGGGGCATAGAATATAGGAATGACTTACCGTATCTCTCTCTCCGCAATTGTAACACAATCCAATGGTAAAATCCATGGCTCCTGGATTGTTCCTATTTTCAGCTCTCCAAGACCTCTTATGTATGAATTTCCAATAGGCCTCGTGGTGTGTCGCTGGTCTGTATTTCCAATTAACTGTAGTCCAAGCTCTCCTCCACAACTGCTCCTGTCGTCGCTCCCTCCCATCTCCTTCTTCGACCTGTATTTCCTCCCATGTCGGTTGCAATACATAAGCTTTAGTCATAAATGCCCTGCCTTTCCTTACTGCATAGTTTTTGCAAAGCTGACCAGCCAGCGTCAACTTGTCCCACATAATCATCTCGAATACCGGTACAATCGGAAGGTCGCCATCCAACCCTTCTTGCATCTGTATCATCGATTCTGGGAGAGTAAGAATTTTGCTCAGTCTCTTCTTGAAGTCTTCCGGTGCTGTCGGCCAAATCTTTTTATCCCAGCATCGTCGCAAATCTCCGAGACCTTTTCGTGCTCTTGCGTATACTGAATTATCTTGACTGGGGCGAAAATGATATTCGCGGTCTGCAGCGACCTCTGGAAACAATCTGACCATCTTTGATTGAATCATCTTCACACCTTCAGCATTGTTCCTGAACTGTAATTTGGCGGCGTGAGTAGGTCGAAAGATAAGGATGTCACAGAGACGACAGATCTGGAGAGGATAAAGACTGGATCGTACCCGGCGTCCAAAATCTTGTTTAGCGCAGTCTCCCACGATGGCCGGAAAGTCGAACGGGAGTTTTAGTATCTCTTCGTCGGAGTATTCATCCCAGCAAGTTGAATAAGAGAGGTCTAATTCCAGCATTGTATCATAAATCCTTCTCCAGAAAGGTGGACTTGACAAGGGCATTCGTGCACTACCGCCGGGTCCCCAGTGGGCGTTACTAATTAGACGAAAGAAGAAACCCTCTTGTTCCTCAATAGTCCGTAGAAATTGTAGTTTGAAAGCAGTGCCAAGTTCGCTATCACTGGACAACATTCTTGCAATCGCTTGTCCATTCAAAGCATCGGCCATCTTCTTAGGATGCAAGAGGCCTAAACCTCCTAGTTTCTTCGGGAAGCAACATAGATCGAATTCGATCAGCGCCCTGGTTCTATGAAAGACAGCCGTTGTGACCGCTTGGCGAACCTCGTCGAAAAAATTTGAAGTAGACAGGACATAATTGGACTGAGTGCCAAATCTGGCTAAGGAGACGGGTGTTGGCATATTCAACTCTGCTAGAAAGGGGTCTGTCGTTGAGATTTGCTACGACACAAGCGACTTTTAACCGAGAGAGTAGAGATTGTAAGAATTTATCCGGAGATTGGCCATCAGGTCTCATCGGGCACCCCATGTGGACGTAGTCATCTTCTTCACGATCCATCTCGATCTCACTCCGCCAGTCACGAGAGTCCTGTTCCTTGTAGATAGCTCTGTTTTTCTTCTGATTGATGACTGCATTACTGAGGGAACAATACTGCTGTACAATACTATGTGCCTCGACATATTGAGTGGAGTCGGCGAGGAATAAAGACAAGTCGTCGGCGTGGGCCCGAGAGGATAGTAACGCGGTTTTGTTCTGATAGGTGACAGGGATACCAATGTTCTTGCTCTTTAGGGCGTAAAGGAGAGGCTGAATAGAGATAATGTATAGGAGCACTGATAAGGGGTCGCCTTGCAACACACCACACCGAAGACGGAGGGCCGGTGTTAGATGTTTGTTGATTGATATCCTTACCACTGGTTCTTGATAAGAATATTTGATGCTGTTAAGCATTTCTTGGGGTAACCCAATATACTCTAATACGCAGAAGAGCCATTCTCGTCTCACCCTGTCATACGCCTTTTCTTGATCCAATGCTAGGATGACGGCTTGATTACCGGGTTGGCGCATTTCCTCTAAAGCTAGCATCATTGCCATTATATTATCCGAAATCTGTCGGTATTTCATGAAAGCTGTCTGTTCTTCTGATATAAAGGTCTCGAAAAGTGGCATCATCCTATCCAACAGCGCAGTTGAGCGCCACCGAAGGTCCGAGTCCATTATCGAAAGGAGGCGGTAATTGGTGAGTAATTGTTTGTCTCCTTTTTTGTGAAGTAGAGAGCCGATGAGAGTAGGCCAATTTGTGGGTGGCGTTGCAAGTCCGGCCTGAATATGGTCACACACTTGTGCAAGCGGTTCTGAGATAATATGCGATATGTTCTTCCAGAACTCGAAAGGAAGTCCATCCATACCAGGAGCCGAATTCGCCGAGCATCGAGAGAGGGCCTTCTGTAGCTCTTCAATCGACAAGGGTATTTTCAGTGCATCTATCTCCACTTGAGTAAGAACGTTGTCCGGTGGGATTTTGCGGAGAAGATCGAGGGCAAGCTGAGGGTCGAATTGGCTCGATATGGTGTAGAGGTTCCGATAGAAGTCAAGAGCAATATCTCGCTTTTGTTGCACGGCAGATTGCGGGGAACAATTTTCGGAGGCTTTCAGTTTGGTGATGAATTGCGGCCTTGCAACCCGTTTCTTATTTGGAAAGCATTGTGACCTGGGAATCCGATGTCCGAAACGTCTGCTATCATCGATTACCAAAAGGTTATGATATCTCCTGAGATCGCCCAGCAATTCAGGTAGAATAAGTCTGTCAGATTCACTGTTGATGTCCAATTGATCTAACTGGAGCTGTATTTCTGTCATCTTGCGTCCCGGTTGTTTACGTTCTTGCCCCGTGAGAAGCGAAACTCGCAGCGCATACATACGCAACCTGTCTTTGGCATTCTGCCAGGTCTCCATGGTGAAAGGTTTCGGTAAGGTTGAGGACCCTATTAGTTGGTCGGCGTAAAATTTGTTTCTGGCGCAAAAGTAATGTTCCGTAAGTGCACCATGGTATAACTTCCAAACACCAGGACCGACAAGTATATTCGCAGTTGCAGCTGGCTCTGCATGGCTCTCAATCTCTGATACCACAGTATCATTGATGTACACCAGCATTGCCCGATGGTCCGTAAAGGAGAGGGTTGTGTAGAAGACATCATGAATGCAATCGCTCAGTTCTTCGGTAATTAGAGTGTGGTCGAGACGTGTAGCGGAAGTAATTGATCCGTCCGAACTTTTTTGATAGCGCGAGAAATCTTGGCGATCGGGATGGCGGAATCGAAAGGCGTCGATCATCTTATTGACAAGGAGAACAGGCGTCAGAAGTTCCTCCCAGACTCGCCGTTTCGCAGCACGATCCAAAGCCTCATAATCTTTCTCTCTCTCAAAAGGCGGCCATCGATCCAAAAAAGGGAATTCGAAGTCATTAAAATCTCCCATCATTACCACGGCCTCCCGATCTGCCACGATCTGCTCGATCTTCCTCGCCAGGTCAACTTCGAAGAAAGTCTTTCGCTGTTGGTAGTGGACAGGGGCGTATACACTTACAATCGTTATATGGTCGGTGCGTGTGGCTTGTAAGCATATTGGCTGATCTGTGGTGAGCTGTACTGAGACAAGCCGAGGTAACACCTCCTGGCTACGTATGATAACCGAAGGATTGAATATGATAATTCCGACGCGAGAAGTTAGGAACACAGCTTGGGCCGCAAGACGATTTACTCTGTTAAAATGCGACAGTTGGTTACTATGAGGAACTAGAACTACAGCATCTTCTGCTTGCCTTCTTGAAACTTCTTGAACACAAAGGACATCAATTTGACGTGTTTGTCGATCGAGAAATTGCGCAATTGAAGTTAAGGAACTGTTGTTCAGATTGATGCTAGCGATGGTGAATGGTAACACTGCTGCCTTTGATATTGAACTACGAACGCGACCACAAAAGGAGAAGAAAGGGTAGATGAAATGACTGAAGGAATTGAAATCGAAAACCGAACGATACGCAGAATTGAAAAAGTTGAAAGGAGGAAAGTATTGAAACAGTTTGAAGCGAGAGTTGCAAAGGAAATTGAATTCACAAACTGAACGAGAGGACACAAAATTGAAATTGTTGAAAAGAGAAAAATAATGAGAGGATTTGAAAAGAGCGTTAGGATGAAAATGAAGGTATGGACTAGTCGGTAGGACGTGGGCGCTTGGCACCAGCGAGGGGATCTGTGTCCATGAATTCTGCCATTTCTGTTGTCCTACGAGTGGATTGCCTTGTGACTGGGCGAGTTCCCGAGGAAGAACCGGAGGCATGCGTAGTTGCATCTGCAGACGAGTCGTTGAGAGGGTTCTGAGGGGAGCTATCAGGTTGGGCAACAGAAGTGCTGGAAGCCGGAGGATTTTCGGAACCAGAAGACGTGACAGGATTGGTCTGGTCATTGCTAGTGGTGGTGGTTTGAGCATTTGGATCGGAAGAATTGTTGGAACCGGGTGTCTCATTAGGCTTGTTGGGACAATCTTTTGCTTCGTGACCTGGGCTGCGACAAACATAGCACCGACGGAGACGTTCGAGATTTTGAGCTCGCCTTGGACAGTCATCTTTCTCATGGGGTTTCCTAGCATCGGCCCGACAATCAGTACAATGATTTATTCTGCCGACATACGAGATCTGATAATGAAGTCCACGAATTTTAATGTAGCCAGGGAAGTGATGCTTGAGGATCTCATCAGGGAATTCATCTGGAGGAGCACTGGTGAATTGAACAGAAGCAACAAGGACGCCACACTTTTTGGAAATGGTGCTTCCGTCAGGAAGGGTTAAGACTTGGTGTCGAAGGAAAACATCATGAACTTTGACACCCTCTTTGTCGATCTTTTCGATGGCTTTAGCGATCTCGCAGCCCATGTTACGGGACTCACTTTGAACTGGAAGATGTGTGACAGTAATAGAGAGGAGGTTTGCAGGCGTAGGTGGGCCGACACCAATTACATCCATTGGTTCTCCGTTGACCGTAAAAGGGAAATTTCTCAGCATTGTGAAATGTTCAGAGGATGAGACGGTGAGATCGACAGGGAAGTAGCGATCATCCCGGCGCCCTTGTTGGTTGGGGAACCCAATCTCGACCGCTCGAAACAATTGCAACCCCAATTCGGGGGTTGGAGAGTTGCGGGCAATTTGATTAAAAAACATGGTTCGTGTGTTGGTCTCGATAAGTAAGAGGTTGGTATTAACACCGTGTGGAAGGCGGAATCTGACGGTGAGGGGTGGGATGACGAATTCACCGGGAATAGAATCTGGAAGGTCTTCCGCTGGGACGAAGATAGGTCTGTGGAGGGGCCAGACACGAATGTATTCGAAGATGGGACGGTTTGTGCGGATGAAAGGATCATCATTGACAACTGCATTAGGGGGGGTGGGTGGTTCGACAGGAGCAGCAGGTGCCGGTGGAGGAGGAGGAGGGACAGAGGGGTCCGCAAGGCCGTCATCACGGTCGACTTCGGGTTCCTGATTATGATCCAAAACACCTTGCATAAGATCAGAGAGTTCGGTCAAGTCGGAGGTTGAAGGCAATTGATCGGACATATTGTTATAGCTTTCAAAATTGATGGGTTGGTAACAGCAGAGTGTGGAGCGTGTAGTGGTACGTAGATGTGTGTGAGAAGGCGTTGGGTGAAGATGGTTAAGTCAGATCGTGGAGAGGGGGGGCCCAAAGGTCTTTTATAGTTCATTTTTCCTTGGGGACGGGTTTATTCGGAAGGCTATAATTTTGAGAATTCTAAAGAGCGTGGCCGACATAAAATTTATTATTGGCTTCCATCTTCCTTTGTTCTTTTCAAGTTGCATGGAGGTGTGTACCATCGCAGAATAAGATTTGCTAGGTTGCCTGAATTTCGCAAATTTTCTGGGCAGTCACACTGGGGTCGTCTGGGGTATCCTAGCCAATCCATTAACTTTAAGCGCGGGATCGACGCAAGCTGACCAAATCATGGCAATCCATTGGTTGAGGCTTGGAAATTTTTTAAAAATTTTGGTGCCTGACCTCGCCCACCGGCCGCCGACTTTGTGACTTCTTCACCAGCACACGCATAAATTCATCGAAGAAAGTTGCAACATGCATACTCGTAGACTTTATAGACTTTAGAAATGACTCATTGCCAAGCACACCCGAATTTAAGTTACCCCAACGAAAAGTCCCGTTTTTTGTGTGGAAGGCGATTTTTGAAAATTTGGGCTTTTGTGTGCACCCACTTTTCGGCCACCGCCGACCATTTTGGCAACCAAAATTTTGAGTAGCACACCTTTTTATCGCGTACCGTCTTCAGTGAGGAGCCTAGCCGACTGTGAGCCTCGAGACTGTAGACATGGAAGCCGTTCCACCGTTTGATCCAGCAATGGTACCATTTATCTCCACTCAATTTAACATGAGGTTCGTTATTCCGTTTTCCGACAAATCTCATCACTGTAGAGGACGATTCAATTACCGAGATGTCATACCTCTTCGTGCGGCTATAGAGTCCGCTGATACCTATGCGGAAGGTTCAAGACGCGTAACCACATCCGTCTCCGATCTCTTTCTGAAGCTTGTACGAGGCCGCGCTGGAGGAGGCACAATTCACGTTTGTAATCTCAAGGATTTGCGTGGAATTCATTCCGTCCCAGTCGATGGTTAGTACCCAGATTAGTTAGGTTCCTTATTTAGGATGTATTGGGGATGTGGAAGTCCTGACCCGTATTGCCTATCCCGAAATACACAATGTTTCTCGCGATGGCTGTTCTATCCTCATCTTTCATTGCATTATGAATGGTGCTCGTGGAGTTCGAGAATTAAGATTTTATTTCCACAGACCAAGTCATCTCCAACTCTTGGAAGCAGCGCTTCAAACCTTCGAGCTAGTTCCCCTGCGGTTTCTTACTACTCTCAATCAACACCGCGAAGCAGCTCTCCACCTAAGGATTCAGCATGCACGAGAACGGCAATCAATTCCACTTCCTGAGGGAATTACGAATCACCGAACTATCAATTGGAATTCCGATGAACGATTGTCCCGCGTACTTTTTCCATGTTACAATGAGCAGGTCGTATGGCTTTCAGAGTCTAGCGAGGAGATGGTTTCGTGGTTAAATGATGCTATAGCGCAAGCGCACTATGTTTACAGGGGTAATAACGGCGTCCGAATTCATCGTTCCCCGATCGAAGCGGCTATCGAGTCATTTCTGTACGGGTGGGGGTCATGGTTAAGGGATGATTAGTTTGTTACGTAGTTCTATAGTACAATCCTCTCGTTAAGTTTGTCCAGCAATTGTTTTGGAGGTAGTTCTAATGAAATGAGAAATCGTTCTAATGAAATGAGTTCGTGAGCACAAGTAATAACATAAAGTCTGAACACAAAGTTCTTGTAAAAAGTGGACAAGGACCCATACAATAAGGTCAAAGCAACATATGCACTTGCCAGAAGAAATTAACTAGAGTATTGTAGCATTCTCTGTAGGTATAGGCGCTCACCGCAGTTTTGGTGATGGTGAAAATTTTCATTTTGAGCATGAAAAATTTTCCCAACACCGTCTCAGTCGCCACCAACGCGTCTAAGCCACTTTCCCAGGACTGTGATCGATTCTAAATACCTCTGGAAGTACTTCGACGGTTCCCCACCTCAGGGGAATGTGATGGTGAAAAGGTCCCCGCCTCTGGGGGAAGGTGATGTTGAGCGACCCCTGCGCTCGAAAAACGGCCACCACTCCACCATTTTCAGGCGGAAATGGGCCGATAAGGGCTCAAAATGTAGGTAATGATGAGGAGAATCGACTAGGACCAAAATGAAGACATCTCGAGCAAAAAACAACGAGAAAAAAGAGGGGGTAATCTGGGAATCGAACCCAGAGCCTCGCCCAGATCGGTTTTATTTTAACCCTAAGAGCGAATCATACTTTTTAGGGTTAGAAACGATTGGAAACATTGGAGGGAACATACCCATTAGACCAATTACCCTTGGTTGAGGTTCTGAAACAAAATAGCGCTTATATAGCCACTGGGGGGCCTTGAACTTTGTGGGTTTGAAATAGAATTTCGAACCGGACTGGCTCGTCGTTGATCGAAATTCTGATCCCCACCGGCAGTTCGAACTCGCTCCACCGACACCATTCACCACCACCAGACGGGTTGACTGACTCGAGGCGCAATGTCCCTTGACGCCTCTCTTGATCTCCTCCGTCGTCTCCCACCTGAAAAAACCGCTCATAATCTCGCACTCCTTCAATCCCTCTTGCCAGAAGACGTGACAGTCGAACTCCTGCAATCCGTCGATCAACCTCTTCAAACCAGAACGTGCTCCAAAACAGGCCGTGAGTATCTATTATGCGATTACAATCGTGATGGAGACAGTTACAGGAGTCCATGGTCAGGAGAATGGGAACCTAAGATTGATGATCCGGTTGTGTTGGATGAGAATATCAGGGAATTGGAGGTTAAAGCGAATGATGCGTTTGATTCGTATCGTGATTTGTATGGCTTGTTTGTGTGGAAGTGCTAATGAGAGGTATTATGAAGGTGGTGTGTCTAGTGTTTATATGTGGGATTTGGATGATGGTATTGCAGGGGTTGTGTTATTCAAAAAGAGTATGTCTTTTCTAAGCTTGATCTAATCAAAGCGACATCGGGAGCAGGTTGGGATAGCGTTCATGTGTTTGAAGCTGTCGACCATACTCGCACCGCTTCGTACAAACTCACTAGTACCATCATGCTCCACATGACAACATCCACCCCAACTCTTGGCTCCCTAAATCTTTCAGGAAACCTCACTCGTCAGGTACACTTCTATTCAGGTGACTCTCTAATTCCAGATTGAGCAAGACTTTCCACTTGAGTCTCCCACATCGCATATTACAAACTTGGGTCGTATGATTGAAGACCAGGAAATCAAAATCAGGAATTCGTTGCAGGAAGTGTATTTTGGGAAATGCAAGGACATTGTCAATGATCTGAGGAGCGTTGAGAAACTTTCTGTCGTCGCGGGAGATCGTAGAGCTCATGGGAGAGTCGTAGAAGGTTTAGCTGGTGTAGCTCAGAAAACTAGGGAGTCGTAGGATGACTACGTTATCATTTGAATTAATGCATATTTACTCGGATCCTCGAATCGTTCTCTATTTCAAGGCTTAAGCGCCTCAAGATTGATCGACATCTACTCCTTCCCAAACGAAACAAGTGCGGCACGATACTCATGTCCTTGATACAAGAAACGGACTACAATGGCTGCCTCTAGACCTCAACATAAAGACGAGAAGGATGAGCTATCCATAATTCAACACACAGATGTAGATGCCAAGATCGCCAAACGTTCAGCCTCAGCTCTTGGCTATCTCGATGACCCCTTCATTGAATACTTCGTGAGGGCATTCGATCGTAAAGCACCAATTATCAACCGAGGTACTCTCTTCTACAACAGGAATTAAAAGCAGGGACTTTTGTTCGCACGCGATCGATTGATCGATTGATTGAAAGTGTTGTAAAACGGAATGGTAACAAAGTCACT
>Ga0335075_10019066_pt1 | contig 10159 bp, 8 predicted proteins | sample Lox_Sample_24_FD_206723 | JGI IMG/M metagenome (GOLD analysis project Ga0335075, IMG submission 206723) | Soil microbial communities from Loxahatchee National Wildlife Refuge, Florida, United States - Lox_Sample_2.4 | ecosystem: Environmental > Terrestrial > Soil > Wetlands | place: USA: Florida... | reverse complement strand
CCGCTGCCAATCGATGCGCTTGGCGGGATAGACGCCGGCGGTGACATCCGCGTCAAAGGCAAGAAGCCTGAACACCTGCGCCGGCTCGAAGCCGATATCGGCGTCGATGAAGAGGAGATGCGTCGTACCCGCGCGATCGAGAAAATGCGCGACGAGATCGGCTCGCGCGCGGGTGATCAGGGCATCGCCGCCCAGCATCAGCCACTCGAAATCGACCGATTGCGCCCGGCAGGCGGTTTGCAGCTTGAGCATCGAATTGGCATAGGCGGTCGTGACCTGGCCGCCGAAGCAGGGCGTCGCGACAAAAAGGCTAGGACGAGCGGACATCGTCGCCGTCATGCGAAAGCCGGCATCGCGGCGTGCTCGACCCAGCGGCGGTACCGGGTTTGCCGCAGCATCTGCCGAATCTCGTCGTAATTGGCGATCCGTTGCGCCGCGTTCGGGCCACGCTCGAATTTGAGCTCTCCGGCCCCTGCCTTGCCCGCCGTCTGCGCCACGGCCCGCTCGATGCTTGCCTCGGGCAAGCTCAGGAACTGAAGCAGGCGCCGCATCACCTCGACGCGTCCGAGGTCGCCATATTCGAGCGTGAAGACATGCTCGGGATCGGCAAGCATCAGCGCTTCCTCGATCATGATGTAATTGCGCTCGATGGTATGGAAATCGTCCATCAACATGCCGGGCGGAACCGTCACCTTGGCCTCGTCGGGCACCCGTCCCCAGGTCACCTGCCCGAAGTGAGCCGCCGCCAGCAGGAAGGACAAGTATTGCTCGAGCAGATTGTCACGCCAGAGAAAGATCTTCCGCCAACGCGGGCTGGCGCAGACGTGCTGCAAGATCTTCGCGCCGTGCCGCGGGAAATGCTTGAAGCCGAACCAGCCGACCTCGCCGACATCCTGCTCGAGCCGCTGGAGATAGGCCAGCGGATCGCCGTCGCGCACCGCCATATCCAGCAGGCTCGCATCGCTCGTCTGATGGTTCCGCAGCATGATCTCGTTGGGATGAAACACCTCCGAGAGACAGCGGACGCCGTCGATGCCATCGAGATAGTCGACCAGATAGGTCGAGCCGGTCCGCGGCAGCGAGATGACGACGAAGCACTTGTGCTGGGCCATGATGTGAGCCTCCGGGGGGCGCGGCCGCCGGCCTTCGATAGAAGCGGCGGCAATCGGATCGCGGACCGCCGTCTCGTTTGTCTCCGATCAACCTTAACTTTCGCCTAATAGGGCCCAAGGGATGCCGGAAAGGGAATGGGCGGCCCGAAGGCCGCCCACCCGTCATTATTGAGCTGAAGAAGCGACTTAGTGGAAGAGACGGAGGACCGCCTGTTCCGACTGGGTCGCGATCGACAGCGACTGAATCGAGAGCTGCTGCCTCGTCTGCAAGGTGACGAGGTTGGTGCTCTCCGCGTTGACGTCGGCGAGCGTCAGCTTGTCGGCACCGCCCTGCAGGGTGGTGGCGTACTGCGCCGTGAACGACAACCGCGTCTGCAGCAACGTGACGTTCGCACCGAGCGATTGCGCGTCGCCCTGCACGGTCTGAATCGCGTTCTGCAGCACGTTGAAGATGCCGTTGAGCTGCGTGTTGCTCGCCTTCGAGAAGGTCGACGTCGAGCTCAAGCCGCTGCCGACGCTGACGCCGTTGGCGCCGCCGAAGCTGAACTTGATGGCGCTGAAGTTGGTCGCCGCCGCGGTCGACTTGAACCCGATGATGCCGCTGGCATTCAGGTTCGAGCCGGTGACCTTCAGCACCGAGGTCGAGGTCAAGCTGAACTGGACCGACAGCGTAGAGGTGGCCGAGTTCACCAGGTTGAGGCCCTGGTAGGACGAGTCGCCGACCAGGTTGTTCAGCTGCTTCAGCAAGGTCGTGAACTGCGTGCCGGCCGAGGTGAGCTGCGCACCGGTTTCCGTCTTGGCCGAGTTAACGATACCCTGCAGCTGCTGCAGGATCGAGACGACGCTCTGCGCCGCGTTGGTCGCGGTGGTGAGCGACGAGATCGCCTGGTCGATGTTGGCCTTGCGCTCCAGCAGGTCGCTGGCGCGGTTGTCGAGGGACTGGGCCTGGAAGAACGACACCGCGTTGTCGATGGCGCTCGCGACCTTGAGGCCGGTGGCGAGGTGGTTCTCCGAGGTGTTGATCTGAGAGTTGATGCCTTGGAGGGCGAGCAGGTTCTCGCGAACTGCTGAACCCAGCACGATGTTACTGGACATGGAAAATCATCCTTTCTGGGTGAGGGAAAAGAGCCGCTTCGCGACCCGAGAGGTCATTCGCAATGCTCATGCCATGGCGCGGCGCAAAAGCGGCGCCCGCAAGCGGCGGAAATCCACGGTTTTCGCGGTAAAACCCGATGATCGCGAGAGCTGGTCGGCAGATTTTGCCCGGCGATTACTGCCGGGCCGGCAGATTTTTCTCAGCGAATGCGGCAGGAATTGCCGATCAAAGACGAGGGGTGAGATGAAAAGGAATGGGCGGCCCGAAGGCCGCCCACCCGTCATTATTGAGCTGAAGAAGCGACTTAGTGGAAGAGACGGAGGACCGCCTGTTCCGACTGGGTCGCGATCGACAGCGACTGAATCGAGAGCTGCTGCCTCGTCTGCAAGGTGACGAGGTTGGTGCTCTCCGCGTTGACGTCGGCGAGCGTCAGCTTGTCGGCACCGCCCTGCAGGGTGGTGGCGTACTGCGCCGTGAACGACAACCGCGTCTGCAGCAACGTGACGTTCGCACCGAGCGACTGCGCGTCGCCCTGCACGGTCTGAATCGCGTTCTGCAGCACGTTGAACACGCCGTTGAGCTGCGTGTTGGTCGCCGCCGAGAACTTCCCGATGGCCGTGCTGAGACCGCTGCCGGCGCTGACGCCGTTGGCGCCGCCGAAGCTGAACTTGATTCCGCTGAACGCGGCGGCGCCGACGATGGCGCTGGAATTCAAGTTCGAGCCGGTGACCTTCAGCACCGAGGTCGAGGTCAAGCTGAACTGGACCGACAGCGTGGAGGTGGCCGAGTTCACCAGGTTGAGGCCCTGGTAGGACGAGTCGCCGACCAGGTTGTTCAGCTGCTTCAGCAAGGTGGAGAACTGCGTGCCAGCCGAGGTGAGCTGCGCACCGGTTTCCGTCTTGGCCGAGTTAACGACACCCTGCAGCTGCTGCAGGATCGAGACGACGCTCTGCGCCGCGTTGGTCGCGGTGGTGAGCGACGAGATCGCCTGGTCGATGTTGGCCTTGCGCTCCAGCAGGTCGCTGGCGCGGTTGTCGAGGGACTGGGCCTGGAAGAACGACACCGCGTTGTCGATGGCGCTCGCGACCTTGAGGCCGGTGGCGAGGTGGTTCTCCGAGGTGTTGATCTGAGAGTTGATGCCTTGGAGGGCGAGCAGGTTCTCGCGAACTGCTGAACCCAGCACGATGTTACTGGACATGGAAAATCATCCTTTCTGGGTGAGGGAAAAAGAGCCGCTTCGCGACCCGGGAGGTCATTCGCAATGCCCATGCCATGGCGCGGCGCAACAACGGCGCCCGCAAGCGGCGGAAATCCGCGGCTTTCGCGGTAAAACTCGATGATCGCAGGGGTTGGCCGGCAAATTTTGCCCGGCGATTACTGCCGGGTCGGCAGATTTTTCTCAGCAATGCGGCAGGAATTGCCGATCAGGCGGCGCCGTCGACCTGCGCGCCGCGCGCCGGCTCGATGGCATTCACGGTCGCGTTGAATTGCTTGATCACGTATTTCGGCGGCATCTGATAGATGACGAAGCCGGACACCGGCTCGCGCGCCTCGAGGAACATGCGGCCCGTGGTCGGATCATAGCTGAGCGAGAAGCCGATCGCCGTGGTGGTCGGCGCCGATGACACAGGCTCATCTTGCGCCGGCGTCGGCGCACGCGTCTCCTCGCCGGCCGGAGAACTGCCCGGCTTGGTCGCCGTCTCGGCCGCCGGACGCCCGGTCTGGGCTGCCGGTGCCAACGGCAAGGTCGAGGATGTGGACGTAACCGACACTCGTTTTCTCCAGGGCTTGCCAGGCGAAGCCGCCGAATTCGGAAGCCGGCCAAACCGGCTTTCCCGAATGCCGTGCAGCCAAGCGCTGCGCTAACAGTCCTTAACTGGCAATCCCCGTGCCAACTCCCGCCGTCGCCGGCAAAGTTTGCCGGCATTTGCCCGGCATGCTTTGCCTCGGCCTGCCGCTTCAGCCGGCCGGCAAATTTGGCCGCCGCCGAATTACTTTGTTATTTCAGCCAGTTACGAGTCATCTGCGGTTGGCATGTGGCTTGCTGACCAGGCTTCCGACGAAAGGATCACGATGACCGCGTTGCCTGCCATTTCCCTCCCTGTCGATCCGGCGCCGGCGCCCACGCCGCCGCCGCAAAGCGCCGGCGCGGGCGGAGCGCAATTCTTCAGCCTGGTCCAGAATGGCCAGACCTCCCCCGTGACTGACGGCACGTCAAACGCCGCGCCGACCAATGCCAGCGCGGCGCCGACCATTCCTGGCACCAACGGTACCGTAACCAAAGGCGCAAGGAGCACCGGCACCGGCAACAACGGCAATTCCGGCAACCAGGGAAAGTCTTCCAATAGCGGCAGCGGCACGGCAGCCAGCGTCGTCATTCCGCTGCCCGTGCCGACCGTGTTGACGCAGCCGACCCCGCCCTCGACCGCCGGGAGCAACGCTGCTGCGCACCAGCCGAGCACCGTCGCCGCAACGCCGGCGGCTCAAGGCGACAGCGCGGCGAGCAACAATTCGTCGGCGCTGCTGACCGCGGCGAGCGCCCTCAACACCGCGAGCGGCGGCACGCTGCCGTCCGCTCCGCCGACGGCATCCCCTGCCACCGCCGCGAGCGCGGCACTGGCCGCCGCAGCGAACAATGCCGCGACCCCGGTGACGGCAAACGCCCAGCCGAACAGCGGCGGCGCCAATGGCAGCAGCACGCAAGCGGCGAGCGCTGGGTCCAACGCCGCCGCCACCGCTGCGGCCGGCAGCGCTGCAGCCTCGGCGACGACGCCGAAGCTGCCGCCAATGGCTGCCACGCTCAGCATGCGGGTGGCGGCAAACGCCGTCCTGCTCGTCTCGCAGCCGCGCGCCACCATGGCGAGCTTCACGCCTCAAGCAGACGCCGCGCAAGGCAAAGCGGCCGGTGCTGCATCGAGCGACGCGAGCGCGACATCGGCAACCCGCGACGGCGCTTCTGCTACCGGGCAGGATGGCGCTGCGACGACCGATGCGTCGAAAGATCAGGCGGCGGCGCAGGCGCTTCCCGGCGCCGGCAAGGACGCAAGCGACGCCGTTCCCCTGCCCGGCCACGCTGCCGGCAGCGCGCCGGCAGACGCCGTCCTTCAGACTTCCGCCAACGCGGCGTCGACCGCGGCCGCGGCCGCTCAGCCGGCCGCAGCGGCGCCCAATCCAACATCGGCGCCCGCTCCAGCGACGACCGGAAGCGCTGCGGCCAGCCTCGCCCTGCCGCCGCAAGCCGCCGCCGCCCAGGTCGCGTCCTCGCTCGGTCAAGCGATCAAAGTCGGCAATGATCACATCCAGCTGCAGCTCCAGCCGGCCGATCTCGGCGCCGTCGACGTCAAGCTCAGCATCAATCACGACGGCCGCGTGACCATGGTCGTCTCCGCCGACCGCAGCGACACGCTCAACATGCTGAAGCAGGACTCTTCCAGCCTGACGCAGGCGTTGCGCGACGCCGGGCTGCAAGCGGACAACAGCAGCCTGAGCTTCAACTTGCGCGGCGGCTACCAGTTCAATCAGCAGCAGCAACAGCAGCCGAATAACGGCGCAACCGCTTCGTCCAATCCTTATTCCACGAGTAGCGACGACCTCGCGGCCGCCACACCCGCAACCCAGACGCTGAGCAGCCATAGCGGCTCGCTCGACATCCAGGTCTAAGGACAGACGCCATGACTTCAGCGATCTCCAGCGCCACGACCTCGCCGACGACGTCGGGCACCGGCAGCTCGGGTTCCGGCACGAGCGCCAACGGCACGACCAATGGCGTCCTCAACTTCACGCAGAATTTCAACACCTTCCTGACGCTGCTCACCACCCAGCTGCAGAATCAGGATCCGCTCAATCCGATGGACTCGAACACCTTCACGCAGCAGCTGGTGGAATTCAGCCAGGTCGAGCAGCAGATCAAGACGAACAGCCAGCTCTCGACCATGATCACCAACCAGACGGCCAGCGAGGCCATCTCGGCGCAAACCATGGTGGGAGACACCATCCAGTACACCGGCAACCAGGCGGCGCTCGAGAATGGCGACGCCACTTTCTCCTACACGCTGCCGAGCGCCGCCAAATCGACCACGCTCAGCGTGCTCGATGCCAACGGCAATGTCGTCTACTCCACGACCGGCCAGACCGCCGCGGGCACCTACGCCTTCGACTGGAATGGCGAGAACAACGCCGGCACGGCGCAGACGAACGGCAACATCTACACGCTTCAGGTCACGTCGAGCGATGCCAACGGCAACCCGATCACCGCGACGACCACCGCGGTCGGCACCGTCACCGGCGTCAACGTCCAGAACAACGTTGCCACCTTCAATGTATCGGGGGTGGAGGTGCCGATGAGTCAGCTCGTCAACATCGTCAACTCGCCTTCCTCTTCCTCGAACTAAGGGGTCCACCCATGAGCATCTTCGGCGCATTGCTTACCGGCGTCTCCGGCCTCACCGCCGAGAGCCAGGCGTTGAGCATGATCTCAGACAACATCGCAAACTCGAACACGACCGCCTACAAGGGGACGGAAGCGAGCTTTTCGACCTTGGTGACGCAAAGCGCCCAGGCCGGCCTCAACACCGCCGGCGGCGTGGTCGCCTATCCCTCGCCGACCATCAACCAGCAGGGTTTGCTGCAGGCGGCATCATCCAATACCGATCTCGCCATCTCCGGCGGTGGCTTCTTCGTGGTCAGCAACAGCGCGACGGGCGGCAACAGCGCGGCCTTTTCCTTCACCCGCGACGGCTCGTTCTCGGTCAACGCCAATGGCGACCTCGTCAACGGCGACGGCTTCTTCCTGCAGGGGCAGCCGCTGACCTCCGCCGAAGCCGCGGAGGTTACGGCCGGTGACGACAACGTCCTGACCTCGACCTCGCTGGACTCGCTGAAGACCATCAACATCAACGGCCTCAGCGGCTCGGCCGTGCCGACCAGCACGGTGACGCTCGCGGCCGAGCTGCCCTCCAACGCCACCGCGACCTCGACGCCGAACACCATTACGGTGCCGATCTATGACAGCCAGGGCGGCGAGCACGACCTGACCCTCACCCTCAGCGTCGCCCCGACTCAGACCTTCACCATCCCGGCCGCCGACACGATGGCTAACGGCGACAGCTTCACGCTGACCCTCAACGGCGTCGCCAACCCGATCACCGTCGGCCCGGTGACCGGGACCCCTCCGACCACAACCGACGTCGCCAATGCCATCAACACGGCCCTGACGGGTCAGGATATCACCGGCGTCACTGCCTCGGCTGTCAACGGCACCACCATCCAGCTCACCGACAGCTCTGGCAACAACTACCTCAGCGCCACCAACGCCCTCACGAATACGACGGAAGGGTACGCCGCCATCGATGGGAGCGCCCCTGCCTCGCCGGCGGCGAACACCTGGAACGTCACCGCTTCGATCGCCGGCGGCACCGTCGCCTTCAACGGCACCAACCAAGTCAGCTTCAACAGCAACGGCACCTTCGCCACCGGCTTCAGCGGCCTGACCGTCGACTGGGACACCACCGGCCCGGCGGTGCCTACCTCGCCGCAGGCGCTGAGCTTCAATCTCGGCACGCCCGGCGAGAGCAACGGCCTCACCCAGACCGGCAATCAGTTCAGCGCGACCGAGGTCAATCAGAACGGCCTGGAGTTCGGCACCTTCACCGGCATCACCATCGACCAGAACGGCATCGTCACCGCCAATTTCGACAATGGCCTGAAGCAGCCGATCTTCATCATCCCGATCGCGACTTTCAACAACCCGAACGGTCTTGCGGCGGAGAGCGGCAACGCCTATTCCCAGACCAATCAGTCCGGCAGCTATCTGCTGGAGCAGGCCGGCACCGGCGCAGCGGGCCAGATCGCCCCGTCCGAGCTCGAGAGCTCGAACGTCGACATCGCCCAGGAGTTCAGCAACCTCATCATCACGCAGCAAGCCTACGCGGCGAACTCCAAGGTGCTGTCGACCGCCGACCAGATGATCCAGACGCTGCTGCAGGCGACGCAGGGCTGATGGTCTGAGGTGAGTCGCCGGCGCGCCTGGCGCGCCGGCAGCGCAGCTCGAAAGCGTGGGGAACGCGCCTCAGGCGGCGGCCGCTCTCAGCCGCTCGAGGCACTCCACGAGACGCCGCTCGAGCAGCGGCCACGCCCGCTCATGGTCGCGCGCGATCGCCGCGCCGGCGCCGTTCAGCAGAGCGAGCGCCTCCTCGATCCGCGGCGCATAGGCCGCGTCGTGAAGCGGACCGTGTTGCGGCAGGGCGCAATCCTCGAACGACAGATCGGCAAGCCCGGTGGCCCGCCGCAAACCCGCCGTGACGGCGCGGCGATGCTCGGGCTCCTTGAGCGCATCGAGATCGACCACGTGATCGGCGTGCTGGAGCGCGATCAGCATGTCGAGCATGTAGACGCGCAGGAAGATCCGGAACAACGTGTCCACGCCCGCGGCGTCGAAATAGGCGAGCAGCGCGCTCAATTCAGCCGCTGCGATGCCTGCCGGAGCCGGCGGCAGATCGAGCCCCTCGAAGAACGGCGCATAGCGCGGATGGCACCGGCCGAAGCTCGCGAGCAGCACGAACCGGAACAGGAAGTACCAGTTCTGTTGCTTGACCGCCTGGTCGCGACAGGACACCCATTGGTCCCAGGGATTGCGCCAGGTGGTGATGTGGACGCCCTCGCCGAGCGCGGCGAACCAGGGCACGCGGCCGAGCGAGCGGCAGAAGCCGAAGACCGGCACCTTGCCGGCCGCCCGCGCATGCTCGGCCAGGCCGCGGATATAAGCCGCCTGGGCTTCATCCGGCCCGGTCTCGTAATAGGCTGCGGCGGCAAAGCGCGTCTCATAGAGTTCGACGCCGCCTTCCGGCCGGAGCACGCCGCGATACTCGGCGAAATAGGGCGCCGCGAGGTCGGGATGCCGCGACGACCAGTGCTGTGGCCCGAATTCCGACAGCGCCGCGAGGCTCAACTGCGCCAGCTTCTCGTGGAACGGCTCGTAATAGGCGTGCGTGCCGCGCGCTTCGCGGAAACGATGCCAGAACCAGGTGCTGCCGGAGCGGAAGCCGCTATGCAGGAAGATGCTGCCCGCCGTACTTGGTTGTTCAATCATCGCGCGCGCCTCAGCGCCAAGCGAGCAGCGCGACCTTGGCGAGCCACGCCAAGGTGCGCCAACCTGCCGGCTTGAGCTCGGGAGCGAGCATGCCGATGAGGTCTCCCGCCGCGACGGGCCCCGCCTGCAGCTTTTCCATGAGGTGCCCGGTATGGGCGGTGTCGAGCAGCATCGCCGGCACCGGCGCCGCAGCGCCGAGCGCGCGCATCGCGCCCGCGAGCGACGCGTCGGCGCCGGCCGGCGCTGTCAGGATCGTTTCCGGCGCAAGCTGGTCCGTCGGCCAGTCGCGGAACAGATCGAAAGGATCCATGCGCGGCGGGCTGGGAGGACGGCCGGGAAACGGCGCGGCCACTTCCGCCGCAGACCGCCGGCGCTCGCCCAGCTCCGCCCACAGCGCCTCATAGGCGGCGATCACGACGCGCCAATCGAAGGTCTCGCGCGCGCGCCGCCGACCGGCCGCGCCCATGCGGCCGCGCAGCTCCGGATCGGCGATGAGCCGCAGCAGCCTGTCGGCGCAAGCGCCCACATCGACGGCGCTGCTCTGGCTCGCCGCGGCGGAGAACATCGCGTGATTGAAATTGCCCGTTGCATGGTCGACGGCGAGCGCCTCGCCGCTGCCCGCCGGCGGCATCAGCGTCGGCACGCGGAAGCCGTCGATCCCGTCGCGCACGGTATCGCGGTAGCCATCCCAATCGCTCACCACGACCGGCAGCCCGGCGGCCATGGCCTCGATCGGCGTCAGGCCGAAGGTCTCTTGCACGCTGTCGGCGAGCGAGACGAAAATATCCGCGGCGAACCAGGCGCGGCGATGGGCGTCCTGCCGACTGTCGAGCACGGTCCGCGCGACGGATGGCGCGAGCACTG
>Ga0335075_10019065_pt1 | contig 10160 bp, 9 predicted proteins | sample Lox_Sample_24_FD_206723 | JGI IMG/M metagenome (GOLD analysis project Ga0335075, IMG submission 206723) | Soil microbial communities from Loxahatchee National Wildlife Refuge, Florida, United States - Lox_Sample_2.4 | ecosystem: Environmental > Terrestrial > Soil > Wetlands | place: USA: Florida... | reverse complement strand
CAGGTTCGAGTGGGCAGCATGACGTACGCGATCCGTACGCGGATGGACTCCGATGCAGTCGTGCCGGCGCTGCGCCGAGCTGTGCAGGCGATCGATCCTGCTCTTCCACTGATCGATGTGCATACGGAGGACCAGCAGATCGACGCGGACCTGGAACAGGTGCATCTGTTTGTGGCGCTGACCTCAGGGTTTGGATTGCTGGCGCTGGCGCTGGCGGCGGTGGGGATTTACGGAATCATGGCCTACTCGGTGGCGAGCCGGAGAAATGAGATTGGAATACGGATGGCGCTGGGAGCGCAGCCGGGGCAGGTGCGCGGGATGATTCTGCGGGAGAGCTCGTGGCTGGCGGCGGTCGGGATTGTGGTGGGGACGGCGGCGGCGCTAGGGCTGACGCGCATGGTGCAGTCGATGCTGTACGGAATTAGGGCGGACGATCCGCTGACGATTTCTGCTGGCGTCGGGCTGCTGCTCGCGGTGGCGCTGGCAGCGACGTGGATTCCGGCGCGACGGGCTGCGTGTGTGCAGCCGATGGAGGCTCTGCGGCATGAATAAATTCGGCCGGTTCCAGGCCGTATCAATCGTTAAGCCGCCGCTGGAGCGGCGGCGCTGGCCGCCGGGTGGGTAGAAAACATCGCCCCGACGCTCTTCCGGGGCATCGCACAAGGGCGGGCAGACGGCCAGCCAAACATGAAAAATGCGGAGCCTGTCTTGCTGGCTCCGCTGAGGGTTCTCTTGGTTGATTGCTACGCGGCGACGGACTTCTTCGCCGCTTTCGGCTGCTGTTTGGCCGCTGTTTTCGGAGCGGCCGTCTTTGGGGCCTTTCCCTTCTCTTTCGCCGCGAACTCCTGCTTGACACTCGCGGAGATGGCGTCCACGTCCACCTTGTAAGCGTGGGCGGCATCGCGAAGAATCTTCGCGGCGTCATTCTGGTTGTGCATGGACAGGAGAATGACCGCCTCGACCAAAATGCGGCCCAGCTTGCTTTTCTCGACCTTGGGCACAAATGCCGCCAGCAGTCTCGCCGGGGCTGCGTCGTCCTTGGTTCTGCCGATGACGTGCTGCCAAATGAGGATGGCAAGGCGCCTATATAAGGCGGCTCAAGCTCAGATTTCGTATTACCTTCCGATACTGCGAAAGAAACTGAAGAGCGGCAAGGTGCATCCCTTCGCGGCAGCCCGCACGCTCCGTTTCCGACGTGCGCCACGGTGCGCAGAGATTCTCTTTCGCAAGTTGCTCGGAGACTGCGGCTCCCATTTCTTCGAGGTTGACCGCTCGGTCCTCGAACTGTTCTTGGAGACGGGCCAGTGTGATGATATAGCCTTCGATGCGGGCGAAGCGACACTGTTCGGATTCACAAGTCATAGGTTCCTCCAATTCGGATTCGAGACAAAAGAGAGCGCCAGTCACAAGGTGAACGATGGCTGGCGCGACGGTGGTGTATTTGTTCTGTGAGCCACATACGACTGTGGCCCACGATGTTTCGTTCTCAATGGGTCAAAAACAATTTGCCATCCTGATTGAATGCCTGGCGGAGAATGATCCGGGCCTCGCGCAGATACTGGTGCACCTTTGCTTTGCTCACTCCCATGGCCTGAGCGATCACTTTCGGGTCGAGAATCGGCCTTCTGCCCCGCTCCCGTTTCCAAGCGTCCGGATCGCCTGACGTAGTAAATGCATGTTCCTTGACCGCATGATCGGGACCAAGAGAGCGAATACACTCCAGGGTCGCGCGCACCGGCGGCCGGAGTTGGGGAAATGTCGTCACCCGGTTCAGCAATTCCCAAGTGATGATCTCGTCTTCAGCCTCATTGCGATAACGCCATTTCGGGGCTGCCAAAGCCGTCAAATCGGCGGCCGTGCGGATGCCGTGGTTCTCGCCGCGCCGAAAGTATGCGCGCACGGCGCCCAGCACCATCGACCGTAGCAGATAACGCCGGAAGGCATTCTCCTCTGATTTCAAATCACATTTCGTTTGAAAGACGGTGATGACGGCCTCGACTGCGCCGCCGTACATTAGTTCGATCTGCAAGTCGGAGGGATGAATAAAAATCCTCGACGCCCGCCGGCGCGCGGTTGGCTCCGCCAATGGCAGCGCGGAGGCAAGAAATACGTCCATGGCGCGCGGATGACTGTGGTCATACCGGTACGCCACCTCGGCCACTTGAATGCGGATGTCTCTTGGCGTGGCACTGAAGAGATGGTGTAGGAGAGCCTCCATCTGTAATTCGTCCAGCGCAGGAATTTTTCTCTCAGAGATCAAATTGGTCACGATGTCAAACATGGTTCGGCTCCTTCGCAGGGTGGATTTGTCCGTTTTCGGCCCTGGTGGGCCAAAAAAAGACATTCGTTTCGTGGCTGGCGAAGGAAGAGCGGAGAGAGGCGCTTCTATGAGACGGCCTCTGAAGTCAAGTCCGTGATGAGCATTCCGAAGGCCTGCTTGTACTCCGCCCGAATTGCCAGTCATTTCAAACATGGCTGGGCATAAAAATGGGCGCAGGTATCCTGTGTCATATCCCCGGAGCGTAAGCGGAGCCGTCAGGCGCGAAGCGGGGATTGACACGGGATACTCGCGCCCATACACTCACCGGAGTTTGAAATGACTGGCAATTCGGGCGGACTTCCTTGCTGTCCCTGTTCATTCATCTCGGTGCTTCTATTCGCACTCTAAGTAAGCCGTTGAAGTGGCTTGGTGCATACGGGGGTCCGATACTGATGAAGGGCGCTGCTATCTGTCAATCGGCCTCGAAGACCAATTACGCCTCGTCGCAGTCGCCGGGACGCAAGATTGTCAATGAATCAAGTTGCAACCTTCTGGTATGCAGGCGAACTATGCTTCTCCGGGAAATGGCCTGAAACATTCTCCTGTTCGCCACATGCTATGCAGAATGACAGCCAGCTTCCGCGCTACGGCGACGATAGCTCTGTTCTTGCCGCGCTTGCCTCCTGACGCAGCCAGCATCAAACCCCAACGCCGAAGCGTAGAGTCCCGCCCGAACCTCCCCAGAATGTGATGTGCTGACTGCACCAGCAATCGACGCAGATACATGTTGCCCATTTTTGTGATCGGGTACTCGGGATCGCGGTTGCCGGATTGACCTTGCTTGGGGCGCAAGCCCAAAAACGCTCCTGCTCCGCGGCTGGTGGCGATCGCATCGAATCGGTCGAGCGTCAACACGTAGGCTGCCGCAACGATCGGCCCCACACCTGGCGCCGTGCGCAGCACTCGAATCTCCGGATAGCGCACGGCCAACTGCTCGATCTCTTTATCGATCGCGCGGATCCTAATGGTGAGAGCGGTAATTTCTTGCAGCAGTGGCTCCAACGCGGCCGACAGATCCGCCGGTATCGCAGGTGCTACCCGTAGTTGAAAGCATTTTGCGGCACAGCGAGGCAGCCGCGCACCAGAGCTCTTTGCCAAGCCACGCGCAGCGTTGACCAACATCGTTCGCGCACGTACCAGCGCATCTCGCGCATGGACCAGATTCAGATCCCGCTGCCGCTCTACACTCCGGTGACGAATAGGCGATAACAAGCGCGGGTTGCTATACGCCAGATGAGCCAGCATCTCTGCGTCGTGGCGGTCATTCTTCGATTCATTCTCGGTAATGGCGCGCAGCTTGCGAGCGTTCGCCACAATGGTCTGATGGCCCAGTTTCTCCAACAGGCGGCTGATCCAGGGCGAGTGCGTGCCGCATTCCATGGCGATCCGCATTCGCGACACGTCTTCAAAGTGATCCTTGACCGCTGATTCTGTCGTCTGGATACGTCCTTCCTCGACCACTTCTCCTTCTTGGTTCACCATGCAGTAATGACTGAACCGATCACCCAAATCCAAACCCACCGTGATCGCAGGCTTTTCTTTCCACTCTATGGACACGTTGCTTCTATTGTTCCGTTTCATTTCTCGGTTTCCTCCAAGGGGATTGAGTGCGTGCTAAAAACAGCATCACAGCCAGGCTGGTCGCGCGACCAGGCCGTCTCATGCCATCTGTCCACCCCCGAGGCGCAGCGAAGCCCGCAGGGGCGGCGAAGCGAGCACAGCGCGCAAGTTGAGCGCCGCGCGGAGCTGCAGCCGCGGGGTTGACAGAAGGAGCCGAACGGAGCCTAGAGTTCGCCCGGAAACGAATGTCGAAAGAGGTGATCAGCCGAAGGCTGCGCCAAAAGTGTCTGCAGTTCAAGTGAACTGGATCGGAAAAGAACTTCAGCACCCATCTGTCGTCGGGACCGCTATCGGATGGCGCCACTTTACGTCGTGACATCGGCGCAGCGCGGCTCTAATTGCAGCGAGATTGACCGAATCAATTCTGCATAGCGGGTGCCCGAACTGATTCTGCGGCGCGCGGAGATCGCCGGCGACGGAGTGAGAATCACGCATCGCGTGAATCACTCCGAACAGGTTGATGAAGACCTCGGCGCATTGCCGCGGATTAGACGAAGATCAAAATCGACTTCCGCTGGACCAACAGCAGGGATCATCGGATAGATTGAATTCATGCTGAAGTTCGCTCTGCTGCTCGCCATTGGAATGTTAGTTGGTGGTCGGGCCGCATCTGCCGCGTGCACGGCAATCGGGGGTGCCGCCCAGATTTGGTCCAACAAGCAGGTTCACTGGGTCTTTATCGGAGAGGTGCATGGTTCCAATGAGGCTCCTGAGGTTTTCCTCGACCTTGTTTGCGATTCACTTGCACATCACAAGATCGTTACTGTCGCGCTGGAGCGTCCAACAAGCGAACAGAAATTACTGACGCGGTTGCTTTCCGCAAAAGACCTCTCCACTGCAGAAATGACCTTACTCGAAGGGCCCGGATGGAAGAACGGTATGGACGGCAGGGCGAGCAAAGCGATGTTAAAGCTCCTACTCTCTTTGCGCAAATTACGCACTACCCACCCAGGGTTGAATGTTTTTGCGTTTAGCACACCCTCTAAATCGGGAGATCTACCTGGTAAGCGGGACGAAGCGATGGGGCAGGCGCTTCTGGCGTTTGGGAAGTCCCATCCCAAGGCTCTCATTCTCATTCTTACTGGTAATGTACATGCCATGCAGAGCCCCATGTTCGGCTATGATCCCGCTGCCATGTTCATTCCTCCAACGGAGAGGCTGAGCTTGGAAGTCACCGATACTGGCGGCGAGACGTGGGTAGACTCCAGCGGTGGTTGTGGGCCATCCACGGGAGGCGCCGAAGAGAGAGGCCGAGCGCACCCAAGAGGCATTTATTTGGAACCGCATCTCGCTCCTTACGGAAAAGTTGATGGAATCCTGGCGCTAGGGGTCCCATTGACCGCGTCTCAACCTGCAGACGGAGATCCACATCCTCTGCCGGAATGCAGAAAGAGATTCTTGAGTGATCACTCGGCCAACTCTGACAAATGAAGTTAATGCCTTCAAGTGTCCATTAAATTGGCAAAATGGACCCTTGAGATCAGGCGAGAGCGCCGGCACCTACTGAGAGGTCACCATTCATGGAGCGAGATTATGTCGAATGCCCAGAACTTTCAGGCAAGACGATTCAGTCGCTCCGCATCTACATGGACACCGGGGATGGAGCCACCGCGCATATGGAAATGACGGATGGAGCCAGCTTCATCTGCTCGCTCTCCCACCAGCCAACCGTCAGGGCTTCGCTGTTACAGAAAAGGCTTCGGCACTCTTCAGACGATTCGCGACTACGACACTTAGCAATCACCGGTTGACACTCTCGGACAATCTGTCTCGACTGGCACAGAGCCGACTATTCATAACGTAGCGCGACTGTGGGGTCCACTTTTGTCGCCCGGCGCGCAGGAATATAACATGCCAGAAGTGCGACACCTATCAGAAGCAATGGAATTGCGAAGAAAGTCAACGGGTCAGTGGGTTTGACTCCGTAGAGCAAGTTAGACAAGAACCGGGTTACTCCCAGCGCAACTACGACTCCGATGGCCACTCCCAAGAGGCTGAGCGTCATTCCCTGCCTCATTATGAGCCGCAGCACATCCCGTGTCTGCGCACCCAGTGCCATCCGGATGCCCATCTCATGTGTTCGCTGAGAAACCGAGTAGCTGATGACTCCATACAGACCAACTGCACCCAGCAGCAACGCCATCCCGGAGGCCAAGGCAAGCATGAGCAGGCCAAAAGAGGTCGAGGCCATCGAATGCCTGTAGAAATATTCCATGGTGTCCACCTCTTCGAGCGGAAGGTTGGGATCCACCGAATGAACAGTTCGATGGATTTCGCGCTCGAAGCTCTCAGATCCGGCGCGCGCGCTGTGAATCACTAAGGCGGCATTGGGTACATCCACGACGGGCTTGCCCTCCATATCTGCGGCCATGATAGGCCAATAAACCTCTCTGGGCGCATGCTCATTCATCCCGTTCACATGAACGTCGCCAACCACTCCTACGATCTCATGCCAGTCGTCGGTGGCCCCGATGCGGAGCTGTTTGTCGATCGCATTCCGAGAGTTGCCCCAATATTCGCGCGCCAGATTTTCTGAAACCAGAACGACCGGGCGCTTGCTGTAAATGTCGTCCCATGTGAAATCGCGGCCAGCGACGATGGGAATCCCAAGCGTGCGGAAAAAGCCAGGCCCGACAAATTCCTCCGTGTACGATGGCGGCTCCTGTCCCAGGTCAGTATGATTGCGCACAAAAACCGGCTGCCGCCAGAATGGTCCCTGCAAGGGCACCGAGGAGCAGATGCTTGCGGAGGAGACCCCAGGGACGGCTTCGATCTGGTGCAGGATCGCCTGTTGCATCTGCGCCACCTGCTCGGGTTGAGGGGCATCCGTCGCGGGAATTGAAAGGCGGACAGACTCGATGTTGGCCGGGAGCGCTGTGAATCCCGGCTGGACGCGGATCAGGGCACGAAACGTGCGAACCATTAGGCCTGCGCTGATCAGCAACACTAAAGCCAGCCCCATCTGGACAATGACGAGTGCATCCTGGACGCGCCGGCGCTCACGGCCGGCACTCTGGGAACGTCCGGAACTCTTGAACCCACTCGCCGGGCCCCTTCCCGCAAACCTCAGGACTGCCATCGAGCCGAATAGAAGCCCTGCGATCAGCGATATGGCAGCGGTAAACAGGATCACCACGGCGTCGATTCTGATTTCGTTGAGACGCGGCAGAGTACTCGGCGCTATCGCGATCAGAGCTTTCAGCGCCGAATATGCGAAGGCCAACCCGAGTGCCGCTCCCCCGAAAGAGAGGACGAAACTCTCCAGCAACAGCTGGCGAGCAATGCGGCGTGGACTCGCACCCAGCGCCCTCCGGATCGCGAACTCCTGCCGACGGCCTTCCATCCTGGCCAGCAGAAGATTCGCGACGTTTGCGCAAGCAATGAGCCATACGAGACCGATGCCGCCCAGGAGGAGCCACAAGACTCCTCCGACGTTCCCGACGACCTCATTTTTCAGCGGCTCAATGTGCGGCAGAAGAGGGACACTTTCATACATTTTGAGGCTGAACCTGGAAGGTGGCGGGAAAGATCGAGCCACAATGGGAAGCATCCGGGCGGCATCGGCGTCAGCCTCTGGCACCGTAACGCCAGGCGATAGCCTGGCGATTCCTCCAAATTCGAAATCGCCCAGCTCTGTTTTTGCGCGATCCAATCTGAAGGGAAGAATCAAAGCAATACCCGGCCGGTCCAGAAAGCTGAAATTCTTCGGTAGTACTCCGATGATTTGCCGCAGCGTGCCGTCAACGTCGATGGCGTCGCCGATCACGCTGCGATTGTTACCGAACTTGCGCCTCCAATACCAGTAGCTGAGCATCACGGTGCGGGGACCATTGGGCTGATCATCCGCGAGGGTAAATTCACGTCCCAGGACAGGGCGAACGCCGAGGGTCGGAAGCAACTCCTCAGTTGCGTCCAGAGTATCCAGGACCTCTGGCTCTCCTACTCCTGTCACGGTCGCCCTATTCAGGTTGTAAAGGCTGATATGGTGGAAAGTTCGACTCTCTTCGCGGAAGACGAAGTACATCGAGGGCGACAGCCCAAGGTGCATCATCTTGATACTGGGCGCGGCGAACGAGAAGGATACCAGTTGATTAGCCTGTGGATAGGGTAAGGGCTGCAGTAAAACTCCATTCACAACGCAGAAAATGGCGGAAGTAGCGCCAATACCAATGGCGAGAGTGATAATTGCCAAGGCTGTGAATGCCGGATTGCGGCGGAGTTGACGCAGGCCATAACCGAGGTCTCCCGCGAACTCGTCATAAAGACGAAGCCCAATGGCATCCCGGTATTTCTCGTTCTGCGTGTCTGCCCTGCCAGCCTCGGCAAGCGTCCGGCGCCGCGCCTCGTCCTCCGGCATGCCGCGACTAATCAAGTCTTTGGTTTGAGTGTCGACATGAAAGGCAAGCTCCGACTCCACTTGGTGCCGCACGTCCTCGGGATGCGCAATTGCGTTCCACAAAATGCGGATTCGCGAGAAAACACTCACACTTCACCCGGCGCGACGTCCAGAATGTTCACCACAAGGTTTGCCATATCGCGCCAGCGCTCGCTTTCCGCTTTGAGCTGACGTCTGCCAGCCGCTGTCAGTCGATAGAATCTGGCGCGCCGTTTGTTTTCTGATTCTCCCCACTCTCCGCTTATCCATCCACGGCTTTCCAGGCGGTAGACCGCCGGGTAGAAAGAACCTTGCAGAATCTCAAGACGGTCTGTGGACATTTGCTGAATGCGAAGCAGAATCCCGTATCCATGCAGTGGTCCGAGGGAGATGGCCTTGAGGATCAGCAGTTCCAGTGCACCCTGCGGAAGCTCGATGGAATCAAGCATCCTTCTCTCCTAGCTGCAAAAGGAGAATACGCTTTTCTCACCTTTCTGGTCAAGGAGAAGGCCCGATGTGCTGTTCTTTGCTGGAGGCTCTTCGGCGCGACGCCCAGCAGAGTCAGCCTTGATGTTGCCGAATGATTGCTGGATTGGTCTCTTCGCTGCAAACGGAGACGACAATTCGATGACTGAAGATCAAGCCCCCGCTGCGCCGTGTACTCATCTATGCGCACACCTGTATTCGGATGCATTGTCTGGTACTGTTCTGTATGACTGAGCACGATTCGCACAGACACTGGCTCCACCATTGCGACGGCAGGCTGCTTCGGCCCATCAGTCAATGCGGAGTGCCTTCTGCGGATCGAGCCGGGAGGCGCGCATGGCGGGAATCCAGACCGCGACCAACGCAACGGCGCTCAGGATTACGGGCACGGTTGCAAAGACCGTCGGATCCCAGGCTTTAACGCCGAACAGGAAGCTTGCCAGAAAACGCGTAAGGCAGAAAGCGGCTGCGATGCCAAGGACAACTCCCGCGATTGCGAGGCGCATGCCTTGCCACACAATAAAGTTGCGAATGCGGCCGCGATTGGCGCCGAGCGCCAAGCGGATCCCTAGCTCCTGCGTACGCTGTGCTACCGAATATGCCATCAAACCGTAGATGCCGATTGCCGCCAGAATGAGCGCAATGGCTCCGAAGATCGTGAGCAGAAGCATATTGAAGTCCTGGCGCGCGGTGGACAGCACCATGATTTCTGTCATGGGGCGCACATGCGCCACGGGAAAGCCTCCGCTGGCCAATCGGAGCTGTTTGGTGATCGCGGGGATGTACTGGTGCGGATCGCCATGGGTGCGCACCACCCAGAATGAGGGCAGGACATTCGCGATCAATGCGGTCAAGCCATTCGGGACCTGGGCCGTAGGGACAATCAGCAGCGGATGCGGATTGCGGTTGAGCCCTTCGTCGCGGACATCGGCGACAATCCCCACGATCTGCCGCCCGATGCCGTTGCCAAGTTGGATCTGCTGGCCGAGAGGATCCTCCTTCGGCCAGTACTGCTTGGCAAAGGCTTCGTTGATGATGACTACATCGGGAGCCGATCCGTCGTCCTCTTCGGTGAAAGCGCGTCCGCGCAGAATAGGAATCTTGAAGACAGAAAAATAGCCTGGTGACGCGCTCATCCACCTTGCGTCGCCGGTCCAGCGGCTCTTGCCCCTGGGGCGCCCGACGATGTTGAACGGCATCCCTATACCCACGCTGAGAGGCAGGCTGCAGCTAAACGCGGAGTCTTCCACGCCGGGGATGGCGTTCAGACGCTCCCGACCGTCACGGGAGACCTGTGCGACGCCTGCGGTCTTCATAAAGCGAGCGCCGGTCAAAGACATTTCCAGAGTCAGAACATCG
>Ga0335075_10019064_pt1 | contig 10160 bp, 8 predicted proteins | sample Lox_Sample_24_FD_206723 | JGI IMG/M metagenome (GOLD analysis project Ga0335075, IMG submission 206723) | Soil microbial communities from Loxahatchee National Wildlife Refuge, Florida, United States - Lox_Sample_2.4 | ecosystem: Environmental > Terrestrial > Soil > Wetlands | place: USA: Florida... | reverse complement strand
TCCGCGGGCGAGAGAATCGGAACGACCTACGAAGTCCCATAGAGCATTCGAAGGGAGAAGGCGCCATCGATGACGCTAAGTATCGCCGCCGCCGCCGCCGCCGCCGCCCTTTTGTCGATTGCGAAGGGCTTTAGCAGATCGGTTAGATAGTCAACAATTTTGTTTTGGTGTTGGATCGCCAGAAGATGGAACGGGTGGGCTGTATCCGGGAATTCCGACGCGATCCGCAGGAACGGGCAGCCGATTATTTCGGACCAGTTCGCCATTTGTTCGAATTTGGTCAGAGCCTCACGCAGATCCTTTGGGGGAGTGGGCTGAGAGAGATAGTCCCACAGAGCTTGATCGCGGTTTTCGAGGTACGCGAGCACGAGGGCATCCTTGCTTTCGAAATGCCGATAAAACGTCGCCTTTGCGACTTCGGCGATGGACATGATCTTCTCGGTGCCGGTCGCGCGGACCCCCTCTGCGTAGAAGAGCCGGTCAGCCACCGCTAGAATTCTCTTTCGCGGATCGGATTGTTTTTGAGTTTTCATCGAATTCATCTTGACAGTGGACAGACATATCTGTCTATACTCATTCTACATCAAGACAGACATGTCTGTCTTGAAATCAAACTTTATGAAAAGGAGCCGGATGATGAGCACGCTTTGCGGTTCACGCGGAAATGACTTCGCGCGTGGGGTCGACGATGAATAGGCGCCTCCGACGCACGGTTGAAGCGGACAACTGCGCGCGCAGCCTGAAAGTTCGCCTCCGCCTCCCGCAGCGTCTGGTTCGCAGGGTCGATCTCAGCTTCGAGTGCGTTGAGCTGGGGATCATCGAAGAGCGTCCACCAATCACCCTTCAGTTCTGCGTCGCTGGGCTGTGCCGGCTTCCATCCATCCACGGATTTGAAGTTTTCTGGCAGCGGTTCACTGAACGCAGGAGCAAGTGGCGTTGAGGGGCGCACGTACTTGGGCCCGACAGTGCAGCCTGAGAGCGCGAGGCTCAGAACTGCTGCGACAAGAAGAATTGCCATGATCCAGCTACGTCTGTGAATCGCCGCCACGGTCATGACTGCCCTCCCGCAGGCACCGTCCGCGTACGCACCTCAGCGCCGCTGGCCAATGAATCGGAAGGATTCATGATGACCTCGTCGGCAGCCGTCAGGCCGGAGGTAACTTCAACAGAGCTGCCGAAATCGCGACCGATGGTGATTGGCACAAGCTGGACGCGGTCATGGCGGACGACACCGACACGAAGTCCCTCGGCGCGGAATAGCAGCGTGTTCGAGGGAATCGTGACTGTGTTCTCGATCGGCGGCAGATGAAAGTGGACGAAGACATAGGCTCCGGGAAGCAGCAGGTGCTTGGAGTTGTTGATGTCCACCTCGACGTTGAGGGTACGGAGATCTGCGCGGAGCCCTCAAGAATGGCTTCGCGCAATGCATAGCCTTGCTCGAGATAGCGTTCAATATTTTCAATCGTGACGGTGGCGTCGTCGACTAGAATCCCCACGGCCAGCGCCAGGCCCCCAAGCGTCATCGTGTTGATCGTTTCGCCGATCAGGCCAAGCACGATGATTGAAGTAAGGATCGAGAGCGGGATCGACACGGCGATAATCAGCGTGGATCGCCAACTTCCCAGGAAGATTAGAATCTTGACCGCGGTAAGCCCGGCGGCTATGATCGCCTCGCGGATGACGCCCTCGACGGCGGCGCGCACGAAGATACTCTGGTCCGCCAGGGGTGTCATCTTCAGTTGCGGCGGCACCGTGCTGGCCACGCGCGGCAGGATCGCTCGAATGCCCTTCACGACATTCAGCGTCGAGGCATTGCCGCTCTTCAGAATCGAGATCAGCACTCCGCGGCGACCGTCCAGGCGCACGACGTTCGTCTGCACCTGAAATCCGTCGCTGACGCTGGAAACATCACGCAGGTAAATGGTGGTGCCGTTCACCTGTTTGATCGGAATGTTGGACAGCGCCTTCACAGTTCGCGGTGCGCCGTTGGTCCGAACGTCGTATTCCGTCTGGCCGATCTTGATCGTGCCCGAAGGCATGACCACGCTTTGCTGCGCCAGCGCATTCAGCACGTCGCTCGGAGCGATTCCCTTCGCCTGCATTGCCGCCTGATTCATGTTGACGGTGATCTGTCGTTGCTTGCCGCCGTAGGGCGACGGCACCACTGCGCCTGGCACGGTGATCAGCTGCGTGCGAATATAGTTGGTTGCGTAATCGTTTAGTTGAGTCTCGGAAAGCCCGTTGCCGGAAATCCCGAGTTGCAAAACGGGCGCGCTCGACGCCGAAAAATTGATGATCTCCGGAGGTAGCGTGCCTGGCGGCAGCTGGCGCAGCATGAACTGCGACGCGGCGGTCACCTGTGCGTTGGCCGTGGGCACACAACTCCCGTGTGGCGCCTGAAAGACCCTATGAAGGGTTTCCAGAGAATCGTGAATGAAAACCGCGCTCGGCAGATCGCGCGAACTGTCATTGACCAAGAACGGACATTTCCCAATGCAATCACATTAGCCTCGGATATCAAGAAACTTGAATTCGCTGATTGCGCCCTCAGTCTTCCCGAGGCCTCTAAGTTCCTTGTTGTAGACGGCCAGCATAGGCTAGCGGATGGCACGCTCCGGCGAGCGCTCCCTATCGAACTTGATTTACCGAAGGCCGATGACGAAGTCCATGTTCTACTCGAACGATATGGATTCGCCGTACCGAAGGGGCATTTGGATCAGGGCATTGCTGCGCACGCGCGCGGAGATTGGGCCGCTGCTAACGGGCAATTCCGGCCCTTTATGGAGAGCTTGTTCGACGTGATTGCGGAAAGACTCGCGCAAGGAATTCCATTGCCGGTACCGGGCGCACAAAGGCGAATTTGGCTGGCAAACCGCAATCCTTCATTCTTTTTCGCGGAACTGAACGAGTGGGACGGACAGGGCAAGGGTTTTATCGAGGCTTTTTTTCGGCGCCTGCATCCCGCTGGCGCGCATCCGGGACTTTCGGATGAAGACGATTCGACGTTTAGGTTGCACATTGTGCTTCTGGTGGCACGGAATCTTCTTCGGAGGTTATAGAAAAACGTGCCTCCTCATCCAACCGTCAATGACGGTCACACGCAAGCGAAAGCGGAATTTACATCTATAAGATGGCAGGCTTGGTCACATCTTGTCGCATGAACTCCGAGGCCATCAAGTATAGAAACTGCAACGGCTGTCCCGATACAAACTCCTGAATCCAAGCACCATAGGTCCCCTGAACCAAGGCATCATAGTGATGCGGTCTGTATCCCTGTCTTGCCGCAACCGAACATCATGCAAAGCAATGAATCGTTCACCCCGTCCTGCTGCCATGGCCCATACTCGATGCCCCGGCACGACCTGAGGAAGCAGCACCGGCATTTGATAATCGGCATTAGCCGCGAGACCTGTGCCTGTCAGAACTTCTTTGAATTCGGCGAAGTTGTTGCTGGGCGCATTGGGGACACTCGGAAAGGCGCGTAGATAAGCGGCAGTCAGCTCCTTGGTGTTGTTTAAGGACGGCAAGAGCGACCTGGATCCATTCAGCCCGTCTTGTGTTGGCAGGCACTGGACCCACCCGCCATCGAGAAGAAGGTCGGGCGCGCAACGACCTTACGCGCCATATCGCATAGAGGTTGCGCGTGCGCGCTCCTAAGAAGAAAAGAAGCAGACCGCTCTGCGACTCTTCCGTGATGACGCGACAGCCTCCGGGTGTCGCTTCTATATACCAAGCGTGAGAGCCACTCGTTCCTGCGGGCCCCCTGGCCGACCAAACAAGAGTATGGTGCGGTTCGAATGTTACGACTTCGGGCTCGAAGTAAAAGCCTAATGTTTTAAATCGAAACTTCGAATCGGAACTCAAGCACCAACCGCCACGAAGGATGGACACATCCGAACAATGCTTGTACCACTGCGGCCACGCCACGCAATCGATCAGTTGTGACCAGACAGCTTGAGGAGAGGCGGCAACATCAACGATATTCTGTGCAAAGACTCTCGCCGTTGCGGGTGCGTGCTCCGCGGGCCAAGGTATATGCGAATCTGGAATCCGCTTACTAGCTTTAGCCTCTCCTCGCAGATCCTTCCAAACGTCGAAAGCAGTGAGCAATGCGAGGAGGAGAACGAAGGCGGGAATCACAGGGGTCTTGATACCGAGAGGAAGAACGCTTGCAGGCACCTGAGGCTGCAGGTGGACATAGATCGCCATGCCCATCTGGGCAACAAGCATCGAAGACGCGAGCAGCAGGAGTAGATCTTTGCTTTTTGCGGTCAGCGATCTCCAAAGCCATGGCAGTAAGAAGAGGATGCCGGTGACCATTTCCCCCAGCTTGCCCGCGAGAATCGCCTCGTGAGGTAGATGACTCTGTTGAATCTGGACTTCAAACCATCCATGGAATGGCTGAAAGAATTTCAGGAATCCGAACAGGAACATCAGAACTCCCAGGAACAGCGATAAGGCCTTGCTTAGGCGGCTGGACATTTTCTTTCTCACTTTCGGAATTTTCGACTTCACAGCGCCAGCCCACGGGCATCTTTCGGAATTGGCGCTGATCCAGGGTTTAACGCTCGTACCAAAACACAGGGGCCGATGCAGTTATCTCCCACACAGCCCGAAACCTTATTTCTTCCAAGACCTAGACTTGACCAGCTTCCGCTTGCTTGCCGCGCAAATCTCGTAGGTGCTTGTAGGCCGCGGGGACATTGACAGAGTTGTGCGCCCACTCGAACAGGCTGTATTCGGCATAGTGGGACATATCGACCGCCTCAAGCGTGGCCTCGACTGATCGACCCTCTGCGATTGCTGCGCCAACCGCGGTATCAAGCTCGCGCAGATACCGAATCGGAAAGTCGATATCTGCCGGCCGCATCGGGCGCCCGTGTCCCGGAATGATCGTCGCGTCTTTGGGGAGGAAATCGCGCACCTTCGTCAGCGTTTCAACGGTTTCCCGGTGACGTCCTTCCAGAAGCCACGGGAGCGCCGGGGAAGGAGCCTGGATCATGTTGCCGACCCACAGAACCTTCGCGTCCGGCGTCCAAATCACCAAGTCACCTGGTGTCTGCGCAAATCCAAAATGACGAATCTCGACCGTGCGACCACCGAGATCGACGCTGATCATGTCCGAGACAGTAATATCGGCGCTGCGCGACTGCACACGCTCAATACCTTTACCTTTGCCCATGAGGCCGAGCATGAAGCGGCGATCGTCTTCAAACTTCTCGTCCATGTAGCGCTTGGTCGCGGGATGCTGGATGACCACCGTGCTGTCCGGAAACACGTAGTTCCCGTAGGCGTGGTCATCCGCGACTCGAACAACCAGCCATATGTGAACATCTCCGGGTCCAACACTGGTGAGGGCAACTTTGTTCTTCCTTTCGACCTTGACTACGAAATCGACCTGTGGGGGCGCATCCGGCGCACCGTGGCGCAGTCGCGTCAAGAGGCCCAGGCCTCGGCTGCGGACCTTGCGACTTCGCGACTTTCGCTGCATGCCGAACTGGCGATTGACTACTTCGATCTGCGCTCGGACGATGCCCAGCGCAGGCTCCTCGACGACACGGTCATGGCATATCAAAGCGCGCTGCAACTTACGGAGGACCGCTACAACGGCGGAGCTTCGCCGCTCTCCGACGTGACTCAGGCGCGCACGCAACTGCAGGCTGCGCAGGTACAGGACACGGATGTTGCCATCCAGCGCGCCATGTACGAACATGCAATCGCCGTACTCATCGGAAAGCCGCCGGCGCTGTTCACCCTGCCACCCGACCCGATCACCGTCGACTCCGCTGCGATTCCCGCTATCCCGGGAATGCTTCCATCGCAGTTGTTGGAGCGGCGTCCTGACATCGCCTCAGCGGAGCGCAACATGGCCGCGGCCAACGAGGAAATCGGCATCGCGCGCACGGCCTACTATCCCACATTGTCGCTGTCCGCAGTGGCCGGCTTTGCGGGTACTTCTGCGCTGAACTGGTTTTCCTGGCCGAGCCGCTTCTTCGCCGTCGGTCCCACCATGTCGCAGACGCTCTTCGATCACGGTCGCCGCAGAGCGGTTTCCGACATTGCCGTAGATCAGTACGATGCCACCGTTGCTTTTTACCGGCAGACCACGCTCACGGCATTTCAGCAGGTGGAGGACAATCTAAACGCGCTACATAATCTGGAGATCGAAGCGCGCCAGCAACGCGACGCCACCGCCTCGGCGCAACAATCGCTCGACCTGTTCAACACTCGCTACGAGGGTGGGGTCGATACCTATCTTCAGGTGATCACCTGGCAAACCGCGCTCCTTCAAAACCAGCGCAACGACATTTACATCGTGCAACGACGCTTCGAAGCCAGCGTTCTGCTGGTCAAGGCCCTCGGGGGCGGCTGGGATACATCTCAACTCCCGCAACACCCCTGATAACGGATTGCCTCTCATGAAACAACACCGTCGCAAATTACGTGAGGCATCAACCCCAACCATCAACCCTGTATTTGAGGAGAAATTTCTATGAGCGATACCCAAGTTATTACCGCGGTTGCCGCGGGCACAATCACCATTGGAGGCGATCTCACTGTCAATCGACTCGGCTTCGGATCCATGCGCATCACTGGCCCAGGCATCTGGGGACCTCCTGCGGACGAGGCTGCATCTCTTGCAACTTTAAGGCGAGCGATTGACCTTGACGTCAACCTCATCGACACAGCGGACTCTTATGGGCCCAGCATCTCCGAAGAATTGATCGCGGAGGCGCTCTATCCATACCCCGCCGACCTGGTTATCGCGACCAAAGGCGGATGGGAGCGGCCCGGCCCCAACCAATGGACACACAACGCCAGTCCTCACCATCTCACTGAAGCGCTCGAGGGCAGCCTCAAGCGTCTACGCCTGGACCGAATCGATATTTACCAACTGCACGCGCCCGACAATGCAGTCTCCTTCGAGGCATCAGTTGAGGCGTTGGCCACGCTGCGCGAGCAAGGCAAAATTCGTCATGTCGCGCTCTCCAACGTCACCCGCGAGCATATCGAACGCGCTCGCAAAATTGTGCCCATTGTCTCGGTGCAGAACCGCTACAGCTTTGCCGACCGCGAGTCCGACTTCATCGTCGATTATTGCGAACAGAATGACATCGCTTTCCTTCCATGGGCCCCGCTTGGTCAAGGAAGAAAGGCAGATGACGCGATAGAGAAAGTAGCCAAAGCACTCAAGGCCACTCCTCTCCAAGTCGCTTTGGCGTGGCTGCTCAGAAGGTCCAAGGTGATTCTGCCCATTCCCGGAACATCCTCAGTTGCGCATCTGGAAGAGAATGTTGCAGCCGCAGGGTTAGAGTTGCCACAGGCAGCGTATGACGAACTTTCCGCGGTGAGCCATCCACCGGCAAGCCTGCGCGGTTAGGGAACCCGGCAGTTGCAGATCGCATGCAATGCGTTTTAGGATTTGGAGCAAAACGTCAGGAACGATCGCGCAGCACCTGACTCCTCGCGTGCCGCTGTACATGGTATTGGGAACCGTAGCTGGCAGAATCAGACAGCAGGGAAGATGCCGCCATTGGTATGTAAAACCCATGGAACACGTAAACCTTCCGGGGCGCTTCGACTGTTCACTCGAAGCGCCCTTTCCTCCGCTCTCCTCATGCTGGCGCTCGTGACACTTTTTACGCCTCATGCGCATGCGCAGCAATCGCCGACTCTCCCGGCTGTGAACCTCGGCGATACTAGCTTCCTCGACGCCATTGCCTTTCCCGGCTGGCTTGTCGAGCTGATCGGTCAAGGCGTCCACGACAATAAGACCCTTAATAATGCCGGCCAGGTCGTCCCGCAAATCACCGACATCAACAGCGGAGCGTTGCTGCTCCACATCGCCTGGTTAGCCCATCATCCGCGCATTCTCGGCGCCTGGTACGGAACGGAGATTGTGCTAACCGGAGCCTATGTCGACACTGGCGGCCACGGCGTCGGGCAGGGGTTGGGCGATTTCACCTTCGCTCCCATCATTCTGCAGTGGCCCAAGCACACCGTTTTCGGCATGCCGATCTATCAGCGGGTCACGTTCGACATCGATGCTCCAATCGGGCGCTACTCGCCCGAGAGCACAGTCAACATCGGCAACAATGCCTGGGACATCCATCCCTATTACGCGGTCACGCTTTTTCCTGCCAAGCGGATTGAGACCAGCTGGCGCATCCACTATCTCTGGGACGCCACCAACCATGCGCCTCCGCTTAGCGAGAACGCCAAAACTTCGCAAGCTGGCCAGGCCATCCACTTCAACGCGACCGCTTCCTACGAGATCATCAAGAATGTCTACGTTGGTGCCAACGGCTACTACCTGAAGCAGATCACCGATGCCCGCATCAACGACACTCCTGTGCCCAACGCCTGTGAGCAAATAGGCGGAATCGGTCCTGGCGCCGTTGTGAATCGCGGCCAATGGTTCTTCTATGTCAACGCCTACCATGAGGTCGGCGCCGAGAACCTGCCGGAAGGCAACAAGCTCGTCCTGCGCGTAGAGAAAGTGTTCTGAACATCGGGTTCGCTCACCTGCTGAACCGTCAGCAAATCGACACGCGCCGTCGAGTTTTGGACAGAAATTCGCTTTCCGAATTGCGACTAGGTGTCGTATCCGCCTTCCTCTCAACATCAATTCCAAACTCCAAGACACAGGAAGTTGGTAAAGCGCGTGCATTCGCTTACATTGACGATGTCTTGACGTCTTCAGATGTCGAATGGAGCGTAGAGAGGAAATCTGAATGGATCGAATTGTCAGAAAGCTAGGAGTTTCCGCGCTGCTCGCCGCGTTTATTGGCGTCCTAACCATAGCCTGGGCGTATTCAGATGTGCCCGTACGCGCCGGGGCCATCGGCTCCTCACCTGCAATCAATGCGGCACCCGGCGCTCATACGCCCGGAACTGCCGCCCGCGCCGCGTCGGGCGTCTCGATCCAGCGGGAGTGGGTCAGTTCAGGTCAGAACAATCACAACACGCGAAGCGCCGCGGAGGAGCACACAATCAATGCCGGCAACGTGGGCAATCTGAAGACCGCATGGACATTCACCACCGCCGGCGACGTCTCGGCAACGGCGATCGTAGTCAACGGGGTCGCTTACTTTCCGGACTGGGGCGGTAAGCTTTGGGCGATCGACACCAAGACAGGCAAGGCCATCTGGTCGCACGATGTCAGCGACTACACAGGAACCGCCGGCTCTGCCTCGCGGACGAGCCCGGCATACTGGAATGGCGAGTTGGTTATCGGCACCGGCAACCTGATGACCGCCGGCCTCGGCCCGGCGTTCGAGATCGGTATCAACGCCCGTACCGGCGCGATGATCTGGCGTACCGAGACGGATGCCAACCAAGCCGCTATCGTGACTGGATCAGCAACGATCGACAACGGCGTCATTTATACAGGGGTGTCTTCCAAGACCGAGCACACGACGATTACGCCGACATTCCGCGGTTCCGTCGAGGCGCTGGACGCGCACACTGGCAAAATCCTATGGAAGACCTATATGGTGCCCGCGGGTTTTAACGGGGCCGCCGTGTGGAGCAGCCAGCCAGTCGTTGACCACAAAACAGGAATGCTATACGTGACCACCGGCAATAGCTACTCCGTCCCGCATGGATACTGCGTAAACCCGGGGCAGACGAATTGCAAGCGGCTGCCGCTCGACGCCTACATTGATAGCATCGTGGCTCTTCGCTTGACCACCGGCAAGATCGTGTGGGCCCATCACACCTTGACAGCGGATACGTGGACGATGGCCGACCCTAATGCCTCGCCGGATTTCGATTTCGGCGCCGACCCGAATCTCTTTACCACGACCATTAACGGCAAGCGCACCGATGTGCTTGGCGCGGGCCAGAAGAGCGGTATGTACTATGCGCTGGATCCCGCGACCGGCAAGGAAATTTGGGCGACGCAGGCTGGCCCGGGTGGAGTCCTCGGTGGCATCGAGTGGGGGACATCCACTGACGGCAAACGCATCTACACGGCAATCACCAACGGCAGCCACAAGACGTATACCTACACCACTTTCGATGGACAGAAGAAAACCACGAGCGGCGGTTTATGGACGGCGCTGGACCCGGCCACCGGAAAGATTCTCTGGCAGACCGCCGATCCGCAGGGTTCCCGGTACATTACAGATGGTTTTGTCTCTAGCGCGAATGGTGTG
>Ga0335075_10019062_pt1 | contig 10161 bp, 6 predicted proteins | sample Lox_Sample_24_FD_206723 | JGI IMG/M metagenome (GOLD analysis project Ga0335075, IMG submission 206723) | Soil microbial communities from Loxahatchee National Wildlife Refuge, Florida, United States - Lox_Sample_2.4 | ecosystem: Environmental > Terrestrial > Soil > Wetlands | place: USA: Florida... | reverse complement strand
GATCGAGCCGCCGAACAGAACGTAGTGCAGGTGTGCGACGACGAAGTAGGTGTCGGTGAGCTGCCAGTCGACGGGGAACGACGCGAGGAAGATGCCCGAGATGCCGCCGATGGTGAAGATCGCGATGAAGCCGAGCGCCCACAGCATCGGCGTGTCGAACGAGATGTTGCCGCGCCAGAGCGTTGCCAGCCAGTTCAGGATCTTCACCCCGGTCGGGATGGCGATCACCATCGACGTGACCATGAAGAACGAGTCGAGGCCGAGCGGCAGGCCGACCGAGAACATGTGGTGCGCCCACACGAGCATCGAGAAGAACGCGATGCCGACGGTCGAGAAGGCGACCGCCTTGTAGCCGAAGATCGGCTTGCGCGCGAAGACGGGGATCACCTCGGAGACGATCCCCATCGCCGGCAGGATCATGATGTAGACCTCGGGGTGCCCGAAGAACCAGAAGACGTTCTGGTAGAGCAGCGCGCTGCCTCCGTGCGCCGGATCGAAGAAGTGCGTGCCGAGGTTGCGGTCCGTCAGCATGAGCGTGAGGCCGGCCGAGAGCGTCGGCAGCACGGCGATCAGCATCCAGCCGTACGTGAGCATCGCCCACACGAAGAGGGGCAGGCGGGTCCACGACATGCCGGGTGCGCGCATGTTGTGGATCGTCACGACGAAGTTGATCGCCCCCGCGAGCGACGCGAGGGTCAGCGTGTGCAGGGAGAGGATCCAGAGGTCGACACCGTGGCCCGGCGAGTGCAGCGTCGAGAGCGGGGCGTAGCACGTCCACCCGCACTCGGCGGCGCCGCCCTTCGCGAAGAAGCTGAGGTAGAGGATGATCCCGCCGAGCAGGTAGAGCCAGTACGAGAGCGCGTTCAGCCGCGGGAACGCCATGTCGCGCGCTCCGACCATCAGCGGCACGAGGTAGTTGCCGAAGCCCGCGAGCACCGGGACGACGACGAGGAAGATCATCGTCGTGCCGTGGATCGTCAAGACCTCGTTGTAGGAGCCGCGGACGAGGAAGTGGTTGTTCGGCACCATCAGCTGGATCCGCATCAGCAGCGCGAGGATCCCGCCGAGCGCGAAGAAGACGAGGGCCGTGCAGATGTACATCAGCCCGATGCGCTTGTGGTCGACCGTCGTCAGCCAGGACGCGATGCCGGTGCGGCGCCAGTCGGCGCGGTACTGGGTGACCGTCTCGGTGCTCGCGACCATCAGCCGCCCGCCCCTGCCTTGGCGAACCGCTTCGTATAGGAGATGAGCGCGTCGAACTGATGCTGCGTCCAGTCCTTCCCGACCGCGGGCATCATCCCCTCGCCGTTCTCGAGGAGCGTCTCGAGCCCGGCCTTGTCGTCGAGCGTCGGGTTGCCGCCGAGCGCAGGCCCGACGTACGTCTGGTCGAGTCGATGGCACGACTCGCAGACGCCCGTGAACTCCTCCTTGCCGAGCGCCAGCTGGGCCGACGGCGCGTTCGAGGCGCGCTTGTCGATGAAGGCCTCGTACTGTGCGCGCGGCACGACGTGGACGGTCGCGTCCATGTCGGCGTGCTGGATGCCGCAGAGCTCCGCGCAGCGCGCCGCGTAGCTCCCGACCGGCGCTTTGAACCAGGTGTGGTTCGTGCGGCCCGGAATCGAGTCGTACTTGCCGCCGAGGTCGGGGACCCACCACGAGTGGTTCACCTCGTAGGGCAGACCGACGACGCTCTCGTGCACGACCTCGTTCGCGGGCGCGACCATCTGGTCGATCGAGATGGCGCCGTTCGGGTACCGGAAGAGCCAGTAGAACTGGTGGCCCTCCACCTGGATCGTCGTCTGGTCGGCGGCGGCGGCCTTCGGCGGGTTCGCGATGCCGGGAAGCTCGTAGAAGACGAAGCCGCCGATCGCGGTCAGGATCGTCACCGGCACGACGGTCCAGAAGACCTCGAGGCGGGAGGCGCCGTGGATCTGCGGCCCTTCGGCGTTCCGGTCGCGCTTGCCGCGCCGGTACTTGACGACGAACACGATCAGCGTCCCCTCGACCGCCAGGAACACGAAGCCGGTGAAGATCGCGACGAAGATGAACGACGTCTGGATGCGGTGCGCGTTCGGCGAGTGCGGCTCGCCGGGCAGGAAGCCCGCGTTGCCGGCGAGCGCGACGGACGTCGCGCAGAGGGCGACGACGCTCGTGACGAGAGTGGCAAAGGCGGTCCGGCGCACGCCGCCTGGCATCGTATAGAGGTGCAGCCGGGGAGTCAGGTCGAGCTGCCCGCGGGCATCGCGGGCCCTCTCGAGGTCTTCGTCAACGGGGTTCCGCAGCGTGCCGGGGTCGACTACGCGCAGCACGGAACGACGCTCGTCTTCGCCCGGTCGCTCGCGGTCGAAGGCCGTCTGGGGTTCTGGCGCTGGGCCTCGATGCTGATCGGCGTGGCGGGGACGTATCGACGCAACGAGCCGGTCGACGTCGTCTACACGCGTGCAGGCCGGCGAACCGTGCTCACCCTCCACCCGACGGGAGTCGACGCCGATGGCGACTGACGCCGGCGTCGGCACGCCGCCGCGCCGCCGGATCGAGACCGGGCTGCGCCGCGGTCTCGCCTGGGTCGCCGACCGTCCGACACTCGACCGCTGGGCCGAGCTGCTGCAGGCGCGGTGGGCGACGCCGGCCTTCCTCGTCGCGCTGACGGCGCTCTCCGCGTTCCTCCGCACGCGGATCCTGAACGCCGGCTTCTGGATCGACGAGGGCATCTCCGTGGGGATCGCGCACCACCACTGGACGTCGATCCCGCACGTGCTGCGCCAGGACGGCTCGCCACCCGCCTACTACATGCTCCTCGGGCTCTGGATCCGCGTCTTCGGCGACGGCGAGCAGTCGACGCACGTGCTCTCGCTGCTCTTTGCGCTCGCCTGCATCCCGGTCGCGTACGGCGTCGGACGCTCGTTCTTCGGGCGTACGACCGGGCTCGTCTGCGCGACGCTCGCGGCGCTCGACCCGTTCCTCACGTACTACGCGCAGGAGACGCGCATGTACACCATGGAGGCGTTTCTCTCCCTGCTCGTGGCGTGGGCGTACGTCAACGGCGTGCTGCGCGGGTCGAGGATCTGGTGCGCCGGGCTCGTGCTGTCGCTGACCGCGCTGCTCTACACGCACAACTGGGCGCTCTTCGTCGCCGCCGCACTCGCGGCGACCACCGCGATCGTGGCGCGCGACCGGTGGCGCGAGGCGGTCGTGGCGGCGGTCGGCGTCGCCGTGCTCTACGCGCCGTGGCTGCCGACCCTGCTCTTCCAGGTCAGACATACCGGAGCCCCGTGGTCGACTCGGCCCGGCGTCCACGATCTCGTTCTCTCGCCCGGCGCGGTGCTCTCGGGCGACGCGCCGTTCATGGCCTTCGCGCTGATCGGCGGCACCGGACTGGTCGCCTATCTCCGCCGCGGCCACTCGGCGGAGCGCACGGTGGTCCTCGCGCTCGCCTGGTGCGCCGGGATCGCGGTCGTCCTGGCGTGGCTCTCGTCGCAGGTCACGCCGGCGTGGACGACCCGGTACTTCGCCGTCGTCCTCGGCGCGATCCTGCTCGTCGCCGGACGCGGCCTGGTCGTCGCGGGCCGGCTCGGCTTGATCGCGTTCGTCGCCGTCATCTTCATCTGGATGGGCTACTCGATCCAGGCCGACAAGGAGAACGCGCGCAACGTCGCCGCCGTGCTCGCGCCGCACACGCACCCGGGGGAGCTGCTGATCTCGACCCACCCGGAGCAGATTCCGGTGCTCCGCTACTACTTCGGCCCCGGCCTCCGCTACGCGAACAGCTTCGGTCCGGTGAAGGATCCGCAGGTCTTCGACTGGATCGACGCCGTCTCGCGGCTCCGGGCCACGCCGCCGAAGCCGACGCTCGACAGCCTGCTCGCAACCGTGCGGCCGGGGCAGGAGTTCATCGTCGTCACGCCGGTCTTCCGCGACTACCGGGCCTGGGACGCGACCTGGACCCGGCTCGTCTGGCAGAAGGCGGTCGTCTGGAACGCGCTGCTCCAGAGCGACCCCGACATCAAGCTCGTGCAGCACGTGACGACGAACGAGATCGCCCTCAAGATCAACTACTTCAAGCCGCTGCAGGCGTTCGTCTATCGCAAGCTCGGTTAGAGTGCCTGGTCCGCGGCGCGTCGTCGCCTCGCTTTCCATGACGACCGAGAACAGGGACACCACCCAGACGACCCTCGTGCTCGGAGGTGGGCCCGCCGGGCTGACCGCGGGCTATCTCCTCGGGAAGGCGGGCCGGGACGTCGTCGTCCTCGAGGCCGAGGATCAGGTCGGCGGCCTCGCCAAGACCGTCGAGCGTGAGGGCTACCGCTTCGACCTCGGCGGTCACCGGTTCTTCACCAAGTCGGTCGAGGTCGACACGCTCTGGCACGAGGTGATGGGCGAGGAGTTCCTGCTGCGGCCGCGCATGTCGCGCATCTACTGGAACAGCCGCTATCTCGACTATCCCCTCCGTGGGCCGGACGTGATCCGGAAGCTCGGCCCGGTCGAGCTGGCCCGCTGCATGACCTCGTATCTCCGCGCCGCCGCGCGTCGCGGCAAGGTCGACAACTCGCTCGAGGACTGGGTGACGAACCGCTTCGGGCGCAGGCTCTTCGAGCTCTTCTTCAAGACGTACAACGAGAAGGTCTGGGGCGCGCCGGCATCCGAGATCCGCGCCGAGTGGGCCGCGCAGCGGATCAAGGGGCTGTCCTTCTTCTCGGCGGCCCGCGCCGCGTTCTTCGGCAACAAGGGCAACAAGGTGAAGAGCCTGATCTCGGAGTTCCACTATCCGCGGTACGGCCCCGGCCAGATGTGGGAGTCGATGGCCGCCGCGATCGCCGAGCTCGGCGGCGAGGTGCGCCTCGAGGCGCCCGTCGAGCGCATCGAGCTCGTGGGCGGCCGCGTCGTCGAGGTCGAGTCCGGGGGCGAGCTCTACGAGCTGCCCGAGGCGGTCATCTCCTCGCTGCCGCTGCGCGAGCTGGTCGAGATGGTGCACCCCCATCCGTCCCGCGAGGTGCTCGATGCGGCACGCGGCCTTCGCTACCGCGACTTCCTCACCGTCGCGCTCGTCGTGGACGGCGAGGATCTCTTCCCCGACAACTGGATCTACATCCACGAGCCGAAGGTGCGCGTCGGCCGCATCCAGAACTACCGCTCCTGGTCGCCGTGGATGGTCCCCGACCCGTCGAAGGCGTGCGTCGGGCTCGAGTATTTCTGCTTCGTCGGCGACGAGCTTTGGACGATGAGCGACGACGACCTCGTCGAGCTTGCCGCGTCGGAGCTAGCCGAGCTGGGCCTCGCCGAGCGGTCGAAGATCGAGCGCGGCTTCGTCAGCCGCGTCCCCAAGGCGTACCCGATCTACGACAGCAACTACGCCGGACGCGTCCAGACGATCCGCGGCTGGCTCGACGGGATCGAGAATCTCCAGCAGGTGGGGCGCAACGGCCTTCACCGGTACAACAACTCCGATCACTCGATGCTCACCGCGATGCGCGCGGTCGACAACCTCCTTGCCGGCGCGCACCACGACATCTGGGAGGTCAACGCGGAGAGCGTCTACCACGAGACGCACGCGGAGGACGAGCATCCCTACCGGGTCGCCCCGGTGACGCCCGAGATGCAGGCGCTCGCGAAGAGTGGCGGTCGCCCCCGCGCCTGACACCTCGCGGACCTGGATCGCCGATCGAGCCAGGCTCGCAAGAGTCGCCGAGCGCCTTCTCCTGCCGGCGGCCACGGTCGGCGCCGTCGTCGCGGTCGTCGTCCTCGCGCTCCCGACGGTCTGGTGGTCGCCCCTCAACGTCGACGAGGAGCTGACGCTCCGCGTCGCCCAGTACTCGTTCGCCAACGTCTTCCACATCGTCTCCGACCAGCGCGGCGGCGGACCGCTGCACTTCTGGCTCGAGCACTTCCTGCTGCGCTGGTGGCCCGGCTTGCCCGCGCTCCGCGTGCCGTCGCTCGTCTTCCTCTGCCTGGCCCTGCCCGCGGTCGCCCTCGTCGCACGGGCGCTGGCCGGGGACGAGATCGCGGCGGCCGTCGTCCTGCTGACCGCGGTCTCGCCGATTCCACTGTCCTACGCGACGTTCGGCCGGCCGCACACGCTGCTCTTCGCCTGGCTGATGTGGGGGACCGTCGCAGGGCTGAAGGCCGCCCGGACCGGACGTCGCGTGTGGTGGGTCGTCGCGGGAGCTGCGCTCGGAACGACGATCTTCGTCCACCCGACGGCCCCGCTCTACGCCCTCACGGCCTTCGGGGTCGTGCTCGTCTACACGCCTCGGCCGTGGCGCGCCGTGGCGCGGGAGGCGTGGCCCGGGGCGGTCGCGTTGCTCGTGACGTTCCTGCCGTACTACGTGAAGACGATGCACGTGCTGAGCGACCGCTACGGGGTCGGCAACGTCAAGAAGGGCGCGCGCACGTTCACCGGCCGGCCCGTGTGGGAGGACGCTCTGCACTTCGTGGCGCCGGGCGCCCACGATCTCAACTACTTCACCGCCCTCTGCGCGGTCGGTGTCGTGGTGCTCGCCCTCGCCCGTCGCTGGCGGTTGCTGCTCTTCTGCGCGCTGACCGTCGCCGCGCCCGTCGTTTTCTTCTCGGTGATCCCGGCGAACGGCACGTCCGCCCTCTTCTTCGACCGCTACATGATCCCGGTGACGCCGGCGTTCCTCGTCGTCGTCGTCACCGGCGCCGCCGCGCTCGCCCGCTGGGCCGGGCCGCTGCGCGTACCGGTCCTGCTGCTGCTCGTCGCGGGCCTCGTCGCGATCGAGCTGCGCTACGACGTGCAGCGGCGGGACAGCGTGCGCGCCATCGACCTCGGGGCTGCGACGCATCGGGTCGCGCGCGAGGCGACCGGCTCCGTGCTGTTCGGGTCGACGGGGACCAGCGGCACGTTCTGGGCGTCGTTCGACTTCGGCCATCCGGCGAACCTCTTCGCGCGCTACGTCTCGTTGCGCGTGCCGATCCGGCTCGTCCAGGACGACACCTGCACACGCGCGGCCGCCTATCTCGCGGGGCCGGCGGCGCCGACTCACGGCATCTGGATCTTCTTCGCCCCGGTCGCGTCCCAGTGGCAGGCGGGTGCCGGAGCGCTCGCCCGCTTCGGCGGCTCCGTCACGATCGTGCGGCCGACGCCGCGCTTCTTCGTCGTCCGTTCTCGCGCCGCGCTCGCTCCGCGGGCGCTCGTGCTGCTGGGCGTCCGGCTGCGGGAGGCCTGGCAGGTAGCCGTGCCCCAGAACAGGCGCGTCGCCGAGCTGCTCCGCGCCGACCGCCAGGCGCTCCGCGAGCCGGATGCGTGCCCGCCGTACGGCGTCCTCGGGGATCCCGGCATCTCCCCGCACTGGCCGCCGGTCCCGGGGACGGGCTAGACCTTCGCCGGAAGCCCGCCTGCCTGTTGTCAGGCCGGCGGACGCTCCGGCCCGGAGGCGCGGACGGCGGTCCACGCGGCAGCCGCGAAAACGGCTCGACTCTTGACATCCGGCGGCCGATCGGCGGCGCGAGTAATCTCTGCGCCGAATGACCGGTCGGAACGGGAACGGAGCGGAGTGGCATTTCGTCACCTCGCACGCACTGCTCCTGCTCGAGGTGTCGCGCGCGCCCGAATCGACCGTGCGCGAGCTGTCGGGGCGAGTCGGCCTGACCGAGCGTCAGGCGCACCGCGTCCTGGGCGACCTCGTCGCCGAGGGCTATCTCGAGCGCGAGCGGGTCGGCCGGCGGAACCGCTACCGCGTCAACGGCTCGGGTCCGATGCGCCACCCGTCCGTGCGGACGCACCATGTCGGCGAGCTGCTCCACGTCCTGACGCCGCAGGCCTGACGCCCGGTCGATCGGAGCGCTCCGAACGAGCCGGCCCGTAAGGGTCTTCGCGCGTTTCGAGGTACTAGGGGAAAGAGCGCTTCACGACCTCGAAGGGAGACGGGGTTGGCAGCAGTCGGCATCGGCGCCGCGTTCGTGGTCGTCGTCCTGATCGTCGAGATTCCGATCGTCCGTCGCGTCCGGCGGTGGCGGCGGCATCGCGAGCTTCACGCGACGGCGGCGCGGGTCGTCCGCCGTCGCGGCAGCCTGTAGCGGCTCTAGCCGGCGAGCCCGGCTTCGCGGAGCGGGCGCCGCGCCCACGCGAAGCTCCGGCGATACCAGCCTGCGAACGGGACCAGGGTCACGCCCTCGTCCGACGACTGGATGAGCCAGTTGCCGCCGAGGTAGACGGCGGTGTGGCCCACGATGCTCGGGGTCGAGCGCGGTCCCCGGGGGCCGAAGAACATCACGTCGGCCGGCTGCAGCCTCCCGATCGGGATAAGGTCGCGGTGCGGCACCTCGCCGCTCATGACGTAGGTCGTCCGTCCGTTGATGACGTCCGCCAGATCGCGCTCGCGTGGGTATGGCGTCAGCTTGTAGATCCGCCAGACGAACCCCGAGCAGTCGAATCCGCCGACGGCGGGCACGCCGAAGTCGACCTCGCGGTCGGGGCTCGTGCCGCCCCAGACGTACGGGTAGCCGACGTACGACACCGCGGTCGTCAAGATGCGCCGCTGCCACGGCGAGTACTTCGGCAGCGTGAACGTGTCGGCTGCGTGCTGCACGGTCCGGATCGACCAGCTGTTCAGACGCAGCACCTGCGCGAACGACCACGCGGCCTCCGCGCGTGTCGCCGGCTGGCCCGGAAGCAGCTCGAGCGAATCCTCGCGGGCGGGGTGGTTGAGTCGCAGGCCGAGCATGCGCGCGACCGACTCGCTGCCCGTATGGGGAGGCGGGCGGAGGCCCGCTTCGGCAAGCGTGTGCTGGATCTCGCGCGCCGCATCGTCGAGCCCGAGGTAGGCGACGAGCGCGGCGTCGAGCTCCTTGATCGTCACCGGCCGCGCCGGGACGCCCGCGCGGTAGAGAACCGGCGGCGCCTGGGGCACGGCCGACGCGCGCGCCGCGGTCGGCGGCGGCTCCGACTTCACGACGGGGACATCCGCCGGCGCTCCCGCCCCGTACGTCCCCCGTCCGGCTGCGTTGTCGACGGTGACGTCCCAGACGGCGATCGCCGAGCCGCTTCCCGCGAACGAGACCTTCACGGCGAGTTGATGCGCACCGTCGGGCAACGTCGTCGTGTCGAGCACCCCGGCGCCGAGATCGAACGCAAACGGAGGCGAAAGCGCCGTCGCGTGCCCGACGCCGTCGATCGCGAACGCGACCTGTTCGATGTCGCGGCCGGGCGCGTCGACCACCCACCGCACCTGGCCGCCGATGGTCGCACCTGCGCCGATCGTCGACGTGATCGCGAGCGGCCCGGCGGTTGCCGGCTGCGGCGCCGACGAATGCTGGAGCGAGTCTGTCCTGGCGATCGCCCCGGCAAGCGCACCCTGCGTCAGCGACGCCTGCGGCCTGAAGTCCGTCGCCGAGCTCCCGAGCACGCCCCGATGCGTGACGGTGCGTATCTCGGGCGCCGCCCAGTCCGGCATCCTCGTCGTCCGGGCGGGAAGCGCCCCCCGCGCGAGCGCGAGGGCGAGGCCGAGAACGGCGAGGAGCGGGAACGACGCTCGGCTCATCGTCGGCGGACGGTAGCGTCGGCCGGCGCGGCGCGCCAGGTCCGCGCGCTCACTCGAGCGAGACCTCGAACGTGCGCCGGGCACCGCCCGCTCCGGCGACCGGCGCGATCGACACGTCGGCCGTGAGCGCCCCGCGAACCGCCGTCCGCCAGCGCAGCTCGAGCACGGCGCGGCTCCGCGGCAACAGCTCGCGCGCCGCAGGGTGCAGTCGGGCGAACACCTTTCGGCCGCGCCGGAAGGTGACCACCACCCTTCGAGCGGTCAGGAGCTCCGTCACGTTCCCGGTGTTCGCGAGTGAAAGACGAAACGTGCGCAGGCCCGCCGAACGGCCGACGCCCAGACCCTGAACCGCGAGTCGATGGAGAACCGTGCCGGGGACGCGCAACACGACGACGATGCCGAGCCGGAGGCGTACGGCAACGCTCGCGTCGGACGGCGGTTCGGTCGACAGGAGCAGCAGACCCGTACGGTCTCCGGGTGCGGCACCGTGCGGAACGCGACCGCGCACCGTGAGCGTCGCGACGCCGCCGGCGGCGACCGCGACGCGCCGCGGAGTGACGGTCAGCCAGGCGCTCGGACGGACGGGCACGATGCGCGGCCGGCCGCGGAGATCGAGGGCGAACCCGGCGCGCTGCACGTCGACCACGACGCGTGAGGTGCCGCG
>Ga0335075_10019061_pt1 | contig 10161 bp, 6 predicted proteins | sample Lox_Sample_24_FD_206723 | JGI IMG/M metagenome (GOLD analysis project Ga0335075, IMG submission 206723) | Soil microbial communities from Loxahatchee National Wildlife Refuge, Florida, United States - Lox_Sample_2.4 | ecosystem: Environmental > Terrestrial > Soil > Wetlands | place: USA: Florida... | reverse complement strand
CGAGGACGCCGCCGTGGAGCGGGCGCGGCCCCTGTTCGATGTTCTCGGGGATCGCGTGTTCCATCTGGGCCCGATCGGCAGCGGCCACGCGATGAAGTCAATCAACAATCTGATCACGGCCGCGACATTTCTTGCGACCGCGGAAGGGCTGGTGACGGGCGCACGCTATGGCCTGGATCCGGCCGCCATGACCGGCGTGCTCAATGCCTCGACCGGCATGTCCTGGGTCAGCCGCACGCACATCGTGCAACGCATTCTCAGCCGCCGCTTCGATGATCCGTTCAAGTTCGATCTCATGGTCAAGGACATCGACATCGCGTTGCAGATGGCCTCCGAGCTGGGCCTCGAGATGCGGCTGTCGCAGGCCAATCAGAGCATCTGGCACGAGAGCCAGCGTGAGATCGCGCCGGGCAGCAGCGTGAGCGAACTGGTCCGCTGCCTGGAGTCGCGGGCCCGCATTGAGCTGAACTTACCGGGTGACGAAGCCTGAAGAGTTGCGTATCAAAGGGGGAACACTTCGATGACATCAATGACGCAATCGGTTACTTCCGCTGCGGCGAGGCCCCGCCGGTCGCTGCCGCTGCTCCTCGCGACCGTGGCCGCACTGTGCGCGGGGGCGCGCGCGCAGGCACAGTCGCCGCCCGATTCGCAGCCGCAGCCCCAGGACCTCGGGGACGGCGGTCTGCAGGTCGTCACCGTGACCGCCCGCTACGAAAGGGAGGACCTGCAGCGCACACCGCTGGCGATCTCCTCGACTTCCGGCGATCAGCTCAAGGCCGCTAACGTCGGCAACATCGATACCCTGGGCAGCGGCCTGATCCCGAATCTCTTCACGACCCCACCCGACGCCGATGAAGGCGGCGTACCGACCATCGTGATGCGCGGCGTGAGCCAGAATGACGCCAGCTACGCGCGCGCCCCGGCGGTAGCCATCTACGTGGATGACGTCTATCACGCCACCGCGGTTGGCTCCGAGCTGAACCTGACCGATATCGATCGGATCGAAGTCGATCGCGGACCGCAGAGTACCCTCTCGGGCAATGCCAGCATCGGCGGCGCGATCAAGCTCTATACCAAGCAGCCGACCGGCGACAATTCCGGATTCTTCAACGTGGGATACGGCTCCTACAACGAGCTCGTCGGCTCCGGCGCGTTCGACACCACGATTGCCCCGGATCTCTATGCCCGCGTCTCGGCTCACTTCCACCGCCAGGACGGTTACGTCACGCTGCTGGACTTCACCTGCGAGATGAACAAGCTGGGCACTCCGGCTCTCGCAGGCTCGTTTCCGACCGCCCAGCCGGAAGCCGAAGCGCATGGCTGCTCGACGGGCGCGGAAGGCGGTGGCACAGAGGACGGAGGCCGCCTGAAGATCCGCTATGTCCCAAGCGACCGGCTTGAGATCAATCTCAGCGCCGACATCGAACGTACGAACGATGAGGATTCTCCGGAGGTGATCGAGAGGGTCACCGATCCGTATCCGAACACCAATGCGTTGGTCAATGCCTACAACATCCAGATCCAGAACCAGTTCGGGGTGCAGTACGACAATCGCTTCCTGGCGCCGAGCGGATCGCCGTATTCGAGTTACTCGAGCTTCTGCCGGCCCCTGCTGCAGGGAACCGTGCCCTCCTCCTCCGGCGAGCCGGTGCCCTCGGGCATCTGCTATTCCAACCAGAAGCTGCAGAACTCCGACGTGTTCTCGGCCAAGGTCGACTATCAGCTCCTGGATTCGGTGCACCTGACCGCCATCGAGTCCTACTCCGCCTTCGGGGACAATTTCCCCCAGAACGGCGACGAGTCACCGCTCGGGTACGTGCTCTCGAACTTCAACCAGAACGTCATCCAGCGCACCTCGGAATTGCGGCTCAACGGTGACCTGTTCGACAAGAAGCTCGACTGGGTGCTCGGTGGATTCTTTGACAACTTCACCGGCTATTCCGACGGTTTCATCGGCTACATCACCGACAACTTCAACGAGTACGACACGGCCTACAACGAGTCCGCCTCCGGATTCTTCCACGTGGACTATAGAATCGCCGACAAGTGGCGCGTCTCGGGCGGCGCGCGCCTGACGACCGGCGAAGTCGAATATCATTTCGATCACCCCGGGCTGCTGGTGATCACCGACCCGTTCACATCCAAGGAGCATCACTGGGACTGGCTGCTGTCCACCGACTACCAGATCACCGACGACACTCTGGCCTACGCGACGGTGTCGACCGGTTCGCGGCCGCCGGGCGTCACGACCATCGTGATCACCGCTCAGCAGATGCAGAGCACACCTGAGGAGGAGTTGACCTCCTACGAGATGGGACTGAAGAACGAGTTCTTCGATCACAGGATCCGCGCCAACATGGATGTCTTCTATTCGGATTACAAGTCCCGCTCGACCACCGAGCAGGGATACCAGTGCCTCGGGCAGCTGCCGGCTGCGACCTGGGAAGCGAGTGCGGCGACGTGTGCCGCGCTCTATCCGGGCAACACCTCGACCGTTCCCTGGTACATCACTGTCGGCACTCCCGCAAAGATCGAGGGCGCCGAGTGGGACATCACGGCGTTGCCGGTGAGGGGCCTGCAGTTCGACTTCTCCGGTGGGTACATCGACTTCCGTTCGGGCGTCAACACCCCGGGGTTACCGGGATACATTGCCCCCGGCAACCACCAGCAGCCCGACTGGAACATGCACGCGGCGCTGCAGTACACGATCAATTCCGGATGGGGCGCGTTCACGCCACGCGTCGATGTGAGCTGGCAGTCGCAGATGGACTTTGATCCGGCACCGGGAGCCGAGTCGCCGCAGCCCGCCTACACCATCATGCCCTACGCCCTCACCAACGCGCAGCTGGCCTACGCGTCCTCTGACGGCAAGTGGTCCGCCATCTTCTCCGTGACCAACCTGTCGGACAAGTTCTACTATTACCAGCTGTTCGGGGGCGGCGAGGTGAATATCTCGAGTAACGTCGGACCGCCGCGGGAGTTCCACTTCAGCGTGAGACGCGATTTCTGATCCACTTTGCCGGGGAGCCTCCATGAAATCCAGATACATCATAGCTGCCCTCAGCGGTGCGCTCGCGTGCGGACTGCTCGGGATGGGGGCGGCGTTCGCCGCCGCCGCCTCGATGCGCGGCGATGGGCCCGCCCCGGCACCCAAACCGGCCAGTATCAGCCGCCTGGACCCGGCGCTCGATACGCTCATCGCGCCGGGCGCAAAGGTGGAGTGGGTGGCCTCCGGATTCGGTCTCGACGAGGGAACCACCTGGGTGCGCGACGCTCACGGCGGGTTCCTGCTGCTGGGGGGGCTGCTCGACAACGTCCTCTACAAGATCACGGCAGACAAGAAAGTGTCGGTGTTCATGGAGAAGGCGGGCTACACCGGCAATGACGTGGACGATGTGGGCGCCCAGACCCGCGCCGGGCGCTCCCATGTGCTGCTGATCGGACCGTCCTGTTCGGGCGTGGATCCGCAGGGACGCATCCTGTGGTGCGCGGACGATGACCGCGAAGTCATGCGGCTGGAGAAGGACGGCACCCACACCGTGCTGTCCGCTGGCTTCGGCGGCAAGCGATTCAACGGCCCGAACGACATTTCCATCAAGTCGGACGGTGCCGTGTACATGACGGACAACGACTTCGGTTTGCGCGGCGCCATGAAAAGCCCGCAGAAGCAACTCGAGGACGGCGTCTGGCTCATTAAGGACGGCAGGACGATTCAGCTGCTGAGCGACAAGCAGCTGGGCGGCATTCCCAACGGCATCACGCTGTCGGCCGATGAGAAATATCTGTACCTGAGCGCCTTCGACAAGATGATGCGCTATGCCGTCAAGCCGGATGACACCCTGGGCGAAGGCACGCTCTTCACACAGGGCGTGGGCATCGGCGATGGCATGCGTTCGGACGTGCGGGGCGACATCTATTCCACCGGCGGGGCCGGACCCGGGCTGGTCAGGATTACCGCGCCGAGCGGCAAGCTGCTGGGCACCATCAATCTGCCGGTGCTGGGCGCGGAACCCAAGAAGCAGATCTGCGCGACCAACGTCGCCTTCGGCGCGCAGGACGGCAAGACGCTGTACGTGGCGGCCTGCGATGCCGTGTACCGGATCCACCTGAAGGTCGGCGGGGTGCTCGAAGGTCCGCGACGGTGAAACGCTACGGACCCGCGCCGCGAGCACCGTGGATCTTCGCGGTCATCCTGTTGCTGCTGGGCCTGGTGCTGACGGCGGGCGGCGCACAGCTGCTGTGGCTCGCAGGCTCGCCGTACTACCTCGTGACCGGGATACTGATGATTCTCGCCGCGGGTCTGCTGTGGCGGGCGCGGCGCCTGGGGATGTGGCTGTACCTGCTCATCCTTGGGTATACCGTGATCTGGTCATTGTGGGAAGTGGGTCTGGATGGCTGGTCGCTCGCTTCGCGGCTGGGCCTGCTGGTGCTGCTGGCGCTGTTTTTTGCGTTTCCCGGCGTGCGCCGGCGTCTGACATGAACCGCAGGCATCTTGCCGCATGGGCGGGTATGGCCGCGTGCCTGAGCGCCACCGGCTCACCGGCAGCCGATTCCGGGAGCGTGGACTGGCCCGCATATGCGGGAGATGAGCGCGCTTCGCACTACTCCGCGCTCACCCAGATTACGCCCGCCAACGTGGCACAGCTGCGCCTGGCCTGGCGCTATCGCATCGACTGGCCGGCCAATCGGTCCGTGGCCCTGGAAGTAACGCCGCTGAAGATCGGCGACCTGGTCTATGTGTGCCTGCCACAGAACGACGTGGTCGCCCTGGACGCCGACAGCGGCGCAGTGCGCTGGAGGTATGCGGCGCAGCTGCGTCCCTGGAGCGGCTCGACCGTGTGCCGCGGCTTGGCGTACTACCGGGCGCCGACGGCCACCGCCGAGTGTCCGGCGCGAGTGCTGATGACCAGCGCCGATGCCACCTTGCGGGCGATTGATGCGCGCACCGGCGCACCGTGCCGCAGTTTCGGAGTGGCGGGCACGGTGGATCTGCTGCTCGGCCTCGGAGCGGTCAAGACCGGTTTCTACACACCCACTTCGCCGCCCGCCATCGTGCGCGGGCTGGCGGTCGTGGGCAGTGGCGTTCCGGACAACGGCGAGGTCGAGAATCCGTCCGGGGTGGTGCGTGCCTATGACGCCCTGACTGGCAAGCTCGTGTGGGCCTGGGATGTGGATCATCCGCAGTGGCACGGTGCACCGCCACCGGGCGCGAACTATTCGCGCAACACGCCGAATGCGTGGTCTGTCATGAGTGCCGATGAGGGTCTCGGACTGGTGTATGTGCCCACGGGCAACAGCAATCCGGACTACTATGGTGCGCATCGCTCCGCGCAGTCGGAGAAGTACTCCAGCTCGGTCGTGGCGCTGGATGCCCAAACCGGGACCGTGCGCTGGTCGTTCCAGACGGTGCATCACGATCTGTGGGATTACGATGTCGGGGCGCAACCGGTGCTGGTCGATCTGCCCACGGCCGGCGGCCGGGTCCCGGCCCTGATCCAGGCCACCAAGACGGGGCAGGTATTCGTGCTCGACCGCCGCGATGGACATCCGCTCACCAAGGTGGAGGAACGGCCGGTGCCCCAGGGGTCAGGGCGGGGCGACTGGACGGCCCCGACACAGCCGTTCTCCACCGGCATGCCGCAGTTCACCGGCCCGAACTTGACTGAAGAGGACATGTGGGGAATCACGCCCGTTGATGCGCTGTGGTGCCGGATCAAGTACCGCAGCGCGCGCTACGACGGGCCGATGACGCCGCCCTCCGATCACGGCTGGATCTATTCGACGGGCTTCCTGGGCGGAATCGACTGGGGCAGTGTTGCGGTCGATGAGCGGCAGGACATCATGATCGTCAACGCCTTCCGGATGGCCAACCGCAACTATTTCGCCTCGGCCGCCCAGTTCGGCAACGACCCGAACGTGAAGCTGCCCTTTCCCTTCTATCACCAGGAAGGTTCACCCTATTTTGCCGTCTACACCGCCGTGTTCCGCTCGCCCCTGGGCGTTCCGTGCCAACGCCCACCCTACGGGACACTCAGCGCGGTGGACATGAAGACCCACAAACTGCTGTGGAGCCATGCTCTGGGGACCTCCCGCAACTCCGGTCCGCTGGGCTGGCAGCTGCCGCTCGACCTGCCCATGGGTTCACCGAATATCGGCGGCTCGCTACTGGTCGGCAGCGGCATCGCCTTCATCGGCGCGACTCTGGATCAGTATTTCCGCGCAATCGACGTGCGCACCGGAGCGCAGCTGTGGCAGACGCAGTTGCCTTCGGCCGCGTTCGCCAATCCCATGACCTATCTCTCGCAACGCTCAGGGCGGCAGTACGTCCTGATCGCCGCCGGCGGCAACTCGCTCATGGCCCACAACAAGGGCCTGTTCATCATGGCCTACGCGCTGCCGCAGCATCCCCGATGAGAATGAGCGGATGGGTGCGCTGCTGCGGGCTGCTGGCGCTGCTGGCGGCAGTGCACACGAATGCCTTTGCGCAGCGCGTGAACCTCGAAGTATCCGACCCGGCACTGAACGCCGTGATCGGCGCGGATGCCCGGCTCGAACTGCTCAATGACCGATTCGGCATCACCGAGGGGCCGGTATGGGTGCCCGACGGCGCGCAGGGCTATCTCCTGGTGTGCGATCTCACCGCCAATGTCATCTACCGGATCGATCCGGACCGGACGGTCTCGGTCTTCCTGGACAAGGCGGGCTACAGCGGTTCGCAGCCGGATGAGGCGGGCTTTCAGTCGCGCAGCGGCCGCATGTACGTGCTGCTGATCGGGCCCTCCTGCACGGCGCTCGACGGGCAGGGCCGGTTGCTGTGGTGTGCGGACAATGACGGCAGCATCCTGCGCCTGGAGCCCGATGGCCGGCGCACGGTAATCGCCGACCGGTTCGAAGGCAAACGCTTCAATGGCCCCAATGATCTGGTGCTCACCCATGATGGCGCCCTGTTCTTCACGGATCCGGACTTCGGGCTGCGCTATGGAGTAAAGAGTCGCTTCAAGCAGCTGGACTCCGCCGGAGTGTGGTACCTGCGCGCGGGGCAGCCGCGCAAGGTCCTGGACCAGCATGATTTGGGAGGGCCGCCGGATGGCATCGCGCTGTCCCCCGATGAACATTACCTGTATCTGACCGCCGGACTGGGAGTCCTGAAACGCTACGCCATCGGGCCGGATGGCTCGCTGTCGGGCGGCATGCAGTTCGCGGCAGGACCGGGCATCGGTGATGGCATCAAGGTGGACCTGGCCGGTGATGTGTTCTCCACCAGCGGCACGGCGCCGGGCATCGTGCGCATTACGGCGCCGTCCGGGAAACTGCTGGGCCTCATTCACCTGCCCACGCCGCAGGGCGAACCCAGGCGGCAGATCTGCGCCTCGAACCTGGCCTTCGGCGGCCCCGACGGACGGACTCTGTTCATTGCCGCCTGCCAGGCCGTCTACCGGGTCAGACTCAAGGTGCCGGGCCCGCGAGCCGCGGCGGTTGCGCATTGATCAGCGGGCGTCCGCGGGCAGGGCGAAGGCCTGGACGAACAGCCCGTGGTTGGGACCGAACTTGCTGTTGCCCCCCACCGCGATCAGCACGTACTGGCGGCCCTGGCGCTCATAGCTCATGGGCGTCGCAAAGGCGGCCGCCGACAGGCTCGCCCGCCACAGCTCCTGGCCGGTACGTTCGTCGAGCGCCCGCAGGTACCGGTCGAGCGTCGCACCGACGAAGATCAGTCCGCTGGCGGTCAAAAGGTTGCCGCCGAGAGTCACGTTGCCCATCGGAATCGCCACCGGCAGGCGGATGGGCAGGCCGAGCGGGCCGTTGCTGCGGCTGGTGCCCAGTGGATGACTCCACAGCAGTGTGCCGTTGCGCAGATCGATGGCGCTGATCACTCCATAGGGCGGTCGCTGGCAGGGCATCCCCAGGGGCGAGTGAAAGTAATCGGACAGCAAGCCGGCGAAGGGTGAGCCGACCTGCGGCGTGATCAGGCTGGGCCTGATGTGGCGTGCCTGCTCGCCGCTCACGAACTGGTCGTAGTTCGCCATCCGCAGGCTCACCGCCACCAGCACATTGCGCGACTCGTCCACGGACACGCCGCCCCAGTCGCTGCCGCCCATCCACCCGGGGCTGTAGATCCAGGGCCTGCCGGCCGTCGGTGGGGTGAGGGCGCCCTCGTAACGGGCCTCACGGAACTTGATCCGGCACCACAGTGAGTCCAGCGGCGTGAGGCCCCACATGTCCTTTTCGCTCAGGGCCGGGCCGGCCAGCGAGGCGATGCCGCTCGAGAACGGCTGTGTCTTTGCCGTCGGATCGCCGGGCACGTTGCCCGCGGGCGCCGGTTCCTCGGTGACCGGCATCAGCGGTGTGCCCGTGCGCCGATCGAGCACGAAGGTCTCCCCGCGCTTGGTGGGCTGGATCAGGGCCGGGACGGTGCCGCCCGCGGTGGCTAGATCGACCAGCACCGGCTGCGAGCCTACGTCGTAGTCCCACAGGTCGTGGTGAGTGGTCTGGAAGGACCAGCGCACCGTTCCGGTATCGGCCTCCAGCGCCACCACCGAGCTGGAGTATTTTTCCGACTGCGCGGAGCGATGCGCACCGTAGTAGTCCGGATTGCTGTTGCCGGTGGGGATGAACACCAGCCCCAGTTCCTCATCGGCACTGAAGGGGCCCCAGGCGTTGGGGGTATTCCTTGAATAGATCTCACCGGCAGGAGGGGCGCCGTGACGTTGCGGATGATCGAGGTCCCAGGCCCAGGACAGTGCGCCGCTTAGGGCATCGAAGGCACGCACCACCCCGGAGGGGTTGCTGGTCTGGCCGTTGTCCATCACCATGCCCCCGATCACGATCCGGCCGCGCACGATGGTCGGCGCCGACGTCGGGGTGAAGACCCCGGGGGTCATGGGCCCCATGTCCGTCAGCAGATCGATCCAGCCGCCTTGCCCGAAATCCCGGCACAGCGCACCGGTATGGGCGTCGACCGCATACAGGCGTGCATCGACCGTTGCGACGACGATGCGCTCGGGACAGCTGCGGGCCGGTTCGGGGCTGCGGTAGTAGGCCACCCCGCGGCAGGCGCGGAAGCCTCCCCACTTGCGAAGCTGCGGCGCGAAAATCCAGCGTTGGGCACCGCTTTGCGCATCGAGCGCGACGGCGGCGCTGTTGGGCGTACAGAAGTACACGGTTCCATCCACTTCCAGCGGCGTGCCTTCGAACGCCACGTACGGATGCGCCACGGTTTCCACAGGCGGCGGCAGTCGATAGGACCACGCCAACCGCAGTCGCTGAACGTTCGCCGGGGTGATCTGCGTAGCGCGGCTGAAGCGGGTGCCGGCCGCGGAGCCGCCGTATGCCTGCCAGTCTTCCCCGGCGGCGTGGGCGAGCGGCACCAGCAGGCAGGCGAGGACCGCGAGGTATTGTGATCTGTGCAACGTACTGCTCCGGCTGCCCGATTCGCGCACCATAGCTCCTTGACGCCGCGCCTGACAAGCAACTATAGTGAAATTGTGCAACATAGTTGCACAAGCGGTTAAGGGCATCACGTGAAGCTTCATCCCACCGGCAAATTCAACAACCGCACGGTGCGCTACCAGCACATCCTGGCACGGCCGCTCGCCGCCGCCATGGGGGCACAGATCGAGGGCGTGTCGCTGGGCAGTGTTGCGCAGGAGCAGTTCGCGGAAATCCGGCACGCGCTGTTCCGGCACAAGATGATCTTCTTTCGCGGCCAGCAGCTCACTCATGCCGAGCATGAAGCCTTCAGCCAGCGCTTCGGTACGTTCGCGGCCGATGCCTATACCCAGGGAGTGCCGGGCCATCGCAACGTGCACCCTCTGATCAAGGACGCCCGGGATGCATCGAAGATGGTCTTCGGCGAGGGCTGGCACACCGATTCGCCCTTCATGCCCGAACCGCCTTCGATCACCATCCTGCGCTCCATCGAGGTGCCACCGTTCGGTGGTGACACGATGTGGGCGAATTCGGCTCTGGCCTATCAGACGCTCAGCTATGGCTACCGGCAGATGATCAAGGACCTCAAAGTCCACTTCTCCCTTCGCGACGTCCTCGCGGCGGCGCAGCAATCCGTGGAAGCCAGTGACAGTCCGATCGGCAAACTCGCAGCGTCGCGGCACGCCGAGCGGCCCTCGAAGGACCTGCAGCGCAAGATCAGGGGCAGCGTGC
>Ga0335075_10019060_pt1 | contig 10161 bp, 7 predicted proteins | sample Lox_Sample_24_FD_206723 | JGI IMG/M metagenome (GOLD analysis project Ga0335075, IMG submission 206723) | Soil microbial communities from Loxahatchee National Wildlife Refuge, Florida, United States - Lox_Sample_2.4 | ecosystem: Environmental > Terrestrial > Soil > Wetlands | place: USA: Florida... | reverse complement strand
TGGAATCAGTTCGGCTCTGCGAGCGGCTCTTAGAGCCGAACTGACACCCTATCTCCTGAATTATCAAAGAACTTCCGACGCAAGGGAGCGATGGTCTGCGTTTCACCACCCTCGCGCTCGCCCTCCAGTTGACAGAGAACGAGGCCCTCATTCGTTCCGACTGGGGAAGAGGCAGGCCAGGTGCGGATAGGGGGTTGTCCCTCAGACAAGTCGTCGGGTCCGCGCCGCGTAGGCAGAGCAAGCGAATCCCGCACCCGCACGCCACGGAAAATTGTAGTCAAAGTAGGGGTTCACCGCAAGTTCGCGGCCGTGTAGACATGCGATCCACTGCTTCGGCCAGGAAATAGGCATCTTCGTGATGGAGAGTCACCGGCAGCCTACTGGCCGATCGTCGCCGGACGCTCGTCCGTCACGGCGAAGAGCCCAAGGCCGCAATACCGTCCAGCCCCGAGAACCACCGGGCCGTGGACGTTCACTAGGTCGCCAGCTGCATTTTTCCAGTGGATGAGGACATGATAACGTGGCTTCCCCTTGAGATGGTCTGGCCAATCGTACCGGGTCGCCAGGTCAAGCCCAGGGCGGAAGCCGACGAGTCGCCAGGACAGTTCCGCGCAGGCGGCCAACGTGGCGGGGAAGCCGGCCTGACGAATCGCCTTGCGGAGCAGGCCGTCGATCCGGGCATCCAGGCGCTCGTGCAACCGCCTCTTGGCCTCCGAGGTCGTCACGTCTTTCAACCGCCGCCGGAGGTGATCGGGGTCGTCGTACCCCGGCAGCACAACCGGAGTCACGGTGGACCAGGAGGGCGCGCCCTCCTGGTCCCCGGTGTACTGCCGGACAACCCAATCGGACGTGGGGGCCAGGGAAAGCAGGGCGACGGGCGTATGCTTCTTTTCCTCGATCAATTCCTGCCCTGACAGCATCCTGCGCGCCCAGGCGGCGTCGGCTCCGGTCCCGCCTGGCGGCTCGACGATCAGGACGCGGTTGACCTGGCCGACCACTCCTTGCGGACGCATGGTCGGCAGCGGGACGTAGGAGAACCGCCTGGCGCCATCTTCCCCGACCGCCTGCTGGTTCTTGCCGCTGCCGTGGCCGAGGACGAACGTGTCGATCCAGCTCTGCGGCTTATCGACTGCAATGGCGGCTAACTTCGTAGCGTGGCGGACCATGCCGGCTACCTCGATCGTCCACCGGGCGTCGCGGCTCCATTTTCGCTCGGCGTCCGGGGTCAGCAACTGGAACGCGGCGAACGGCCGGCCCGCTGTGTCGGTCGCCCGGCGGTATCCCACAACAGCGAACGCAGTGAGCGAGGGCACATCCTGGGGCTTGCCACCGGTCATGCGGCGGGTGAATGACTCGTGCCGATCCACCAACGAATGGAACGTACTCGGACCCTGAGCCGTTTTCGGTTGTGGCGCTCGCAGCGGCGTCCCCCCGGTGCCGGGCGTCCACCGCTCCAACCGCGGGTCGTCGAGAAGTGTCAACAACTCCTGCTCGGACATCAGGCCGGCATGGCCGGCGGCCATGTCGATGCCCCAGCCGAGATGGGTCAGACTCCGGGCGGCGGCGGACAGCCGAGCGGCATATTCGACCACGTCCACTGAAGGATCAACCGGCAGTCGCCACACGAACCGCACCATATTCCCGCCCGTGAAGGCATCTCCTCCCACGAGGCGGGTGGGGCGAACGTCCTTCTCCGTGCGGTGCGCGGCGATGCTGGCGTCTGCGGACCCGCTCGCCCACGCCTTGACCACGAGGTCGCCCGCGTTGTTCGGGACGTACAGCCGGTAGGGCAGAGATGCGGTTCGACCGACCGGCGCAAGAATCTCGGGCGGACCCAACCCTTCGAGCCACTCGAGTGCCGGGACGGCGTAGATGCCGAACTGCGGGTCCCTCCAGCGGGCCGCAGCGGCAGCCACCAGCGACTGGAACGCCCGCAGCGGCGACGGCGGCCACTCCGGCACACCGTCGTCGCGGCAGCCGTGGAATGTGGCGTCGTGCAGCGTGACCGACAGGCAGAAGTGGGACGACATCACTGTTTCTCCTTGGCTGCTTTCGTCTTGGCCGTTTTCGATTTCTCGGCGTCCCCCTCGCCGGTCACGTCCTTCTTCGCCAGTTCCTTGTCGAACGCGACCGTCTTGTCCTCACCAACCCCGAACGCCACAGCTGCCTCGCTGGCGAACGCCAACGCGGCGTCGTGGGTCACAGCAGCCGGATCTCGCCTCCCGTCGCCATGAACGAGGATGAACTGGCGGGGATTTTCCACGTCCGGCACGAGGTTGCAGCCTTGACGCAGGTAGGTGGACGCGGTGGCGGTGAGAGCCACCAGTGAAAGTCCGAGGATGTATCGACGAAGGGCCAGTGTCTTCGCCTCGTCGGTGCCGGCTCTCAACAGTCGGAGGGCGGCAAGACTGAGGGTCGCGTCTCGGCGGATACCACCGTCGGCGATCACTCCTCCGTGCGTGGCAGGGGCCGGAACGTGGCTGGCTCCGCGTTCGCCGTACTTCTTCTCGGTCAACTTCAGTTCGGCGGGCGGGGGGAGCAGATTCTCCTTTTCGTACTCGGCGGCCGGATTGTACTGCGCTGACCGGGTGAGCGGGCGGACGTTGTAGGCCCGGATCGTCGAGGCCATCAACCGGGGCAATTTGGCCTGGGTGTTCCGGGAATCCCAGACGCCGAACACCAGAGAGGTCGGGGCGATCTTAGCCAGGGGCTCGGCGTTGCCTGCCTGCACCGCCTTGAACGCCTTGTGCAACTCGGCCTGGACCGCCGTGGACCGCACCACGAAGTCCCCGGCTCGATGCCCGGCCTCCAGGAGGCTGATCTGCTTCTCCCCGGCCGTGATGACCACCTGCGGTATCAGCCGCTTGTATTTCTCCTTGGCGAACAGCGGTTCGATCCGGTTCGCCTGGGAGCCGACGCTGTCCACCAAGCAGACGTTTTGCCCGTTTGGGCTTGGTGGGCGAGGGTCGATGTTGTACCCGCCCTGGAACTTCGACTTGTCCCGATCGGCGCCCTCTTCCGGGGCGAAGCCCGCCGGAAAGAACACAGCGTCCGGTCCTTCGACCGGTATCAAGTGTTCGCGGATCACCAGGGCGGCCGGCCCGTCGTCGGCCAGCCAGGAATCGTACTGCGTCAGAGCACTCATCAGGTGTTACCTCGGTGGGGTTGGGCAGGAAGGAAACTCTTCAGATACTTGGTGCGATACAACAATCGGAACTCGTATCGCCTTGCGCCGGCCACCGGCGAAACGCCACATGCCGCCGCCGCGGCGGCGGACGGAAGGAGTGGCGTCGGCCACATGTCGAACCGATACAGGTTCTCGTCCCGCACCGGCATCGGGCGGAATCGTTGGAGGCCGACGAACGCGGCCAATTCAAGGAGGGGTCGTGACGGCATCTTAAAGCCGAGCGAATCGAAGCTGAACCCGGCGTCGAGCGCCGACCCCTGGCCACTCAGTCCCGAGTCGAAATTGAACGGCAGGTCGTTGATCGATACCGATCGGCTCAACCATGCTTCCGGTGGAGTTTCGCTCCACTCACCCTCCAGCAACGGACGGTGCATCGCTTCCGTGATGTCGATGACGGACTGCTGACCGGCCCAAGTTTTGAACCGGCTGCCGCCGGCCGCCTCGTCCAGGAACCAGTCGATCAGCAAGTTGAACGGGGCGTGAAGCTGGATCGGCGACTCGCGGCGGAGAGAGTCCAACGCTTTTTTCTCGGCTTCGAGGTTGTCACTCTTGGCTCGTTCCTTCGCCTTCATTCCGGACAACGCCGTCAACCGTCCGCGTTGGGCCGCGGTCATGGTGTTCGTAACCTGGCAGCGGGCCAATTGATCAATTAACCGAACTGGCGTCGCCGAGAGCCGCGTGTCGTCCTCGACTGGTTGCAAGCAGAACTCCCCCTCTTTGAACCACCCCTCGGCCCCGTGCCACAAGCGGTGGGCGAGTTCCAGCAGCCCACAACAGGCGAAGAATTGCCCAGGGTTGCACGGATTCACCTTCACCCGAATCGTCGGGTCAGTCATGGAGCACCTCGCTCGGGTTTGCGCTCGCCTCGGCGTCGGCCGCCCGCAACAGCGACTCCAGCCACGCCAGCCCCCACCGCCCGTACTTGCGCTGCAACCGGGCAAACCGCCGCGGCACCTCCCCGGCCGCCCTGGCGACCGCGTCGTCTCCCCTTTCCCGGTCGAACACTTCTCCAGCCGGGAAGTGCGGGCGACCCCGGCCGTGGTGCGTCGCGATCAGGTGTAATACCAAGTCCTGCTTCTCGTCCGTCAGGGCCGCGAAGGCCGCTTCCTTCGTGATGTCGATCAGCGAACCGAACTCGTGCCGGTAGTCGTGCTGAAACAGCAGCGGCCCACTCTTGCCCGACTTCGCCAGGACCAGTTTGAGGTCGCGATTGCCGATCGACTGCTGCCAGACCTTGCGGCCCTTGCCCAGGTCGTGGAACCGGGCAGCGACGATCAGCGGCTCGCGCAAGTCGCGCGGCAACCGGAGGGCGTCGGCGATGGCCGTGGCCGCCAGCTCCACGTCACCGAGGTGGGTTTGGAGGGTGACGCGTCCACGGCCGTACCGAGACTGGGATTCGTCGTCGTCCGGTTGGCGCGAGGCGACGAACGCGATCAGCCGGCGGCCGCTCCCTTCCTCCCCTTCCTCCAGGACGACAGGGGGGAGTCTGGTCATCCGCGAGATGTACCCCCGCGAGTTCGGCCGGTCGTCGAACGCTGGCCCGCTGCCGAGCGGCATGCTCCACGTCACTTCGTCGGCGGCGGTGGCGGCGATGAATCGCACGCGGGGGCGGGTGGTCTGACCGGCGAAGTCGTCGGCCACGTCGTAGCGCATCTGCTCGTCAAACTGCTCCCGCGGGTTCAACAGCCCCTCGCGGGTCAGCCCGCCGGCGCCCGGCGGCAAGACGATGGTCCGGTCGATCAGGTCGGCGACATCCAGTTCGCTCAACTCAACGATGGTGCTGACGCGAATGCCGCCCCGCACATCGACGATCCAGGCCGGGTGGGTGCCCGCCCGCTTGGCGAAGTCCTTCAGGTGGCGGACCACCTGGAAGGTGCGCTCGGTCAACAGTTCGTGCGGCTTCAGGGGGTAGGCATCGAGATACCGCTCGAGGGACGCCAAAGACTCTCGGCGGTCTTCACTGGGGAGCGCAGGAATGAGCGCCGTGTGGTCAACCTCGTCTCGCCAAGCGAACTGCGTGTCGGGCTGCTCTTTGTCCTCGACCCCATGCAAGTATTCAGCCACCGGCGGGCGGCCGGGCAATGGGGTATCCACGAGTGGCTTGCCGATGGTCGTCAGGGCCCACGCATCGAACAGGATGTCGCTCGTCGGCAGAATAGTCGGCATCGGACTGAACGCGGCAATCCGCTGTTCTTCCGAGAGCTTGCTCATCATCCCTCCCAGTGCTGCCGGGCTGGCATCCTGTCGTTCGGCGTCCCAAGCACACGCTGGTAGCAATTCGCGGTTTTCCAGGACCTCTCGCGTCGCCCACCGGGCTTTTTCAAACCTGTCATCCTTCTTCTTCGGGTCAGCGTCGGCCTCGTAGACGATGTCGATCTCCGCTGCCGGCCCGGTGCCGCGGCGGTTCACCCGGCCGAACCGCTGGGCCAGGCTGTCGAGCGGGGTCAGATCGCAGACCAAGTGGGCAGCCGACAAATCCACCCCGACCTCACCCGCCGACGTGCAGATCAAGTACACCGTGCCCGGCTGGACCATCCGCGGCTCCTCGCCTTCCGCCTGCGTAGGCAGAAACCGGACGAAGACCGGGTCAGTCGCCAGCCCGTCGCGCTCGTACCCGCGGATGGTGCCCGTGAGGATTCGCACCTGATCCGATTCCACGCCTCCGGCCCTTTTGCTCGTCAGCAGGTCACGGACCTCGGCTACCGCCTGTACTGTCCGGGCGAAGACCAGGATCGGTTGGCCTGTATCTTTGTGCTGCAGCGCCAACGTGCTGATCATGTCGATCACCTCGTCCCTCGCGACCGTGTGCGTCTTCAGCCCTTTCTCGGCGAACAACCGATCGCGCACGGCGGGTATGTCGCCGTTCTTTTCCGAGTCCGTCAACTCGAAGGGCTTCGCTCCGTCGGTGCGAGGCGTCGCCGTCATTGCCATCACCCGCAACCGGCGGTGTGCGATGCCCGTCGCGCTTTCGCGGTGCTGCTCGCATGTGATCGCCTCGATCAATCGCTGGAAGGCTGGTTCGAGGTGCGCTTCATCGTGGACAAGGAGCGCGTCTTGCCCCAAAAAGCCCCCATACAGGGGACGATACTTGAAGCCGGCCCGATAGCCCTGGAACAGCAGCCGGCTGCCAATCAAGTCGATTGTGCCAACCACCACCGCCGGCCGAGCCGGATTCTCCCACCATTCCCTGGTTTCGGCCAACTTCCCGCGAAGCGTACTGACCGCCAGCGGGCCGACCTCTGGGTCGAGAACACCGGCGAGTCGTGTCAACCGCTCGGCCAACGCTCGAAGCGTGCTGGCGTGATGTGGGTAGCCGTCCGGGTTCTTCAGCCGCTTCTTCACCTCTTCCACGTCGCGGGTAGACTGATCGACCACCGTGCGGCGGTTCACGGCGTACACGAGACGGCGGGGTACGAACGAGCCGCCGTTGGCGAGGGCGATGACCCAGATGACGATGACTCGTGTTTTTCCAAGCCCGGTCGGAATGCTGCAAGCGGCCGGGATGTTCTGTGCCGGGTCAGAGGACATGAACTGCTTGTACAGTTCCCGCTGCCAGGGGAACGGCGGGTTGCCTGTCAGGGCGGAGAAAGCGGCATCGAAGTCGATCTGTGCCATTGTCGGGCCATCCTGTTTGCGTACCCCACGAGCATGACATCCCGAATCCGCAGACTCCGTGAAGCAGCCGGACACTCTGATCGAGGCCGGCGCCCTGGCGTGTTGCACGGTTGATGGAGCGAACGTTGGCCGGTCCGCGTTGGCCGCGTATAATTCACACCAGTTCGCCAGAGCGGGGGCGGTTCCTCCGCCTTCGCAGATTCGTCAACCTGTGCAGGAGTTCACGCTCCAGGAGGTCACCGAGAGACCGCCGTGTTTTGGCCAGGTACTGTTCGCGGAGTACCAACGTTTCGAGAATGGCATCCACGGAACCTCCGTGGGTAAGGACCATCCGGCGGAACACGGCAACAACAAACTCATCCCTTGCTTGCTACGATGCCGCCGTGTCCTTCTAGCTGATCAGAAGAGACACATGTATCATAACTACGGTTGTCCTGGTGTCAAGGGGCTGTCGGAGGTTGTTCGGCTTTTCGTTCTCCACGGCGAACTCGCCGTGGCCGCATTGAAGGTGATCCGCTAGTAGGACAGCCGGCCATCTAATGAGATTCTCCACGGCTACTGAGCCGTGGCCGCATTCACACCACGACGACGACATCCCGCGCATCGGCCGCCTCCGTCGGCCGGCCGAGCGCCTCGATCTGCTGCACACACTTGCCGCAGAGCGGGATGAACAGCACCTGGTCCTGCTCCAGGTTGATGAGGTCGTACAGCCTGCTGCGCAAGCGCACGAAGTCCGTAGCGCTCAACCGGCAGAGAAAGACTGAGAACTGCTTGCGGACGCCGAAATCCTCGCAAGCCGTCGCCACCTTCCGCAGCCGTTTCGGATTGGAAATGTCGTACGACACGATGAAGCTGTCCATGCCGCAACTCCTTTAGCGCACCGTGAAGCCCGTGTACTGTGGCACGTCGCCGCGGATGTACGCGGCCAGGAGCCTGGCCTGTACCTCCATCATCCGGCTGTACGACATCTTGTAGCCGAACAGAGGGTGCGTCACGACCGTCGCACGCCGCTGCTCGTAGGCCGCGAAGAACTTCTTGCGTCCGTCCTCCGTCAGCTGGCACGCCTCGCGCCAGGTCACGAAGTCCTGCGGGTCTACGACCCGGTTGTTGATCAAGGTCAGTACCACGCTGTCGGCGATCACGGCCCTGAATTCCTCCATGAGGTCGAGCGCGAGCGACGGCCGGCCGTGGCGACCCGTGTGGAAGAACCCCCGGTACGGGTCGAAGCCAACGATGCAGAGGGCCGAGAAGCAGTCCTTCGTCAGCATGGCGTAGGCGAAGGAAAGAAGCGCGTTCACCGGATCTTTGGGCGGGCGCCGGTTGCGGCTCTGGAAGTCGAAGCCGCGGCCCGGCGGCTGGGCCTTCAGGAAGCGGTTGAACTCGCCGAAATAGAGGGCGGCTCCCTGGCCTTCCAGGCCGAGGAGCGACTCGATCTCCGTCGCCCGCTCCAGCCGCCTCAGCAGTTCGGCCAGGTCCCGCGCCGCCAGCTCGTCGCTGCCGCGCGCCGGGTCGGCCTCGATGGGAGGATCACTCTCGCCGCCTGCCGAGCGTGAACGAAGCGACCGCATCAGCAGTGTCCGCTGGTTCGTCAGTTTTGCCCGCACCACCTCCCGGGCCAGCGCCAGGGCCACGGCCGGATCGGCGAAGCGGCGGAACTGCGCCTCGCGCAGGGACACGTTCTTCGCCGGCGCCGGGGCCAGGGTCGCGATGAAGCGGCCGTAGCCGGTCACGAAGGCAACCGGGATGCCGTTGCTCGCGAGCGTTTCGAGGGCCTGCGACGAGATCTGCACGTTGCTCAAGACCACCACCTGGCGGACGGCGTGCAGCGACACTCGCTGCAGTTCCTGACCGTCCTTGCGCACGATCAGGTGTTCCGACCGCTTGCCGACGTGGCTGCCGGGCTCCTGCAGGTAGAGGACGGCCCCGTCATCGGACTGCGGGATCACACGGGTGATGCCGGCGGGCGGCGGACCGGTCGTGCCGGCGGGGCTGTTGATCTGGTAGAGCGTCTCTTCGGGCAGGCAGACGGTCGCCAGTGAGCAGCCGTGGCAGCGGTGGCGAAGTTCAGGTGGCAGCGGCTCGGGCGGCACGTCACAGGCAGACAGAGCACGAACCTGCTCGATGGCGGCCAGCGTTTTGGCCCGGAGCGCTTCATCGAACGGCACCTCGACGCGCTCGCGGGTTCCGGCGTAGAACAGGGCGCCGTGCGCCACCGGCCGGCCGAGGTCTTCCTCCAGCAGCATCCCTTGGGCGCATAGTTGGACGGCGTCGTTGTCCCACACCGACGGGCGGCCCGCCTCGTCGCGCGGCGCGGAGCCGTGTTTGGTTTCGACGGGGTAGGCGTTGCCACCCTTCTCCTCGACCACGTCCAGCACGGCCGTGATGCCGAGCCGCTCGGAACTCAGGGCAACGCTGCGCGTGGACCTGGTGTCGCCGTCCTTGCGGGTGCGATTGGCGAGGTCCGGGTCATTGACGCGCCGGTGGTCGAACAGGCCCCCTTCGATGTGTTCGTTGACCGGCACCACGGCATCGACGTACTGTAGGTAGTAGAGCCGCGCGCAGTAGGTGGCCTGATTGAGCGCGCGCACCGGGATCAGATCCACTGTAGTGGTGGTCATAAATCACCTCACTTCATGGGTTATTTGCGGAACAACTTTGCTTCCGTTGTCCCGCCGACATTCACGAGTTGGTATCCGACTGGGAACGAGTCGGAAAAATCTTCGTGGTGCGATACCAGGATGATGCGCTTCAGGAGGTTGGGTAGATCGCCCGGCCGCTGAAGCCGCTGCAGTTCCTCAATCATCGCGATCCGGCCGATACGATCCAGGCACCCGAATCCCTCATCGATGATGACCGCTTCCAATGGGCGGGCCTGGCGGCTGGCAAATTGACCGACAGCGAGGGCCAGGGCCACGGCCACGCGAAAGCGCTGGCTCCCGCTCAGGAAAGCGAGCCCGATCAGATTCGGAATTCCTGCCTGCCGGATGGATAGATCGAACACTGCCTCGCCGTCGTCCTGCTCACCGGCTGCGGCCGGACGCTCCAACCGTAGATCCCCGTTCGACACTCGAAACAGGGTATCATTGGCCAGATCGACAATTTCCAGTTCGGCATCCCGGACCAAATCACGTTGCAGGCCAGACTTGCCCAGGAGCCCGGCAAGCCGGTCGTGCAAATCCCGCTTCCGACCAGTCTCTGCAAGCTCCTCCACCAGATGTTTCCGTTCGCCCGCACGCCGGTTCAAATCCTCAAGCCGGCTGGCGGCGTGCGTGCGCGACGTTGCCGCATCGCTTTCGGCTTCCTCGGCGGTGCGAACGTCAAGTTCTACCGAGGCCGCGGGTCGGCGGGAGTCCTCGGGC
>Ga0335075_10019059_pt1 | contig 10161 bp, 7 predicted proteins | sample Lox_Sample_24_FD_206723 | JGI IMG/M metagenome (GOLD analysis project Ga0335075, IMG submission 206723) | Soil microbial communities from Loxahatchee National Wildlife Refuge, Florida, United States - Lox_Sample_2.4 | ecosystem: Environmental > Terrestrial > Soil > Wetlands | place: USA: Florida... | reverse complement strand
CAGTCAGATAACCGACAATCAAGTTGTGGCCATGAATGGGGGCGGCTTCGGCGGCGGCATCGCCGACGGCAACCAAGGCGCCGGCAACGTCACCGTGACCAACAGCCTGATCGCCGGCAACACCGCCGGGGCCGAGGGCGGCGGCATCGCCGAGATGAACGCCGGCACGGGTGCGCTGACCGTGACAGGCAGCACCATCAGCGATAACGTTCTGACGGCGGCCAACGCCGGTGGCGGCGGCGTCTTCGCCAGCAGCAGCGGCGCCGTCAACATCAGCAATACCACCATCCAGGGCAACACCTCGCTTTTCGATGGTGGCGGCTTCGACGAGCCATTCGCCGGACACGGGACGATCCTCTTCAACAACGATACCATCACCGACAATCAATCCACCCAAGGCCGCGGCGGCGGCATCGCTGTCGCCAGTCTCGCCAGTGTGACCATCCAGAACAGCACCATCAGCGGCAACAGCGCCGCTCAGGCCGGAGGCGGCATCGAGTTCATCTCGGGAAACGCCAACCTCACGCTCACCAATTCCGTCGTGGATTCCAACCGGGCCGGGGCCAACGGCGGCGGAATCGACTACGAAGGCAACGGCGGAGTCGCCCTCACGGACAACACGGTCAGCAACAACACTGCCGTTGACCAGGGCGGAGGTCTGATGCTCGGCAATCAATCGCAGTTTCTGATGCTCCAAGGAAGCACTGTCAGCGGCAACATCGCCGGTACATTCGGCGGCGGCATTGAGAACCAGACTCTGTCGCTGGTAGCAGCCAACAGCATCATCAGCAATAACCTCGCTCGTGACGGCGACGGCGGCGGCATCGACGACGCGACCAGCGACATCAACCAGACGCTGACTCTGACCAACGATACGCTCGCGGGCAACGGGGCGGGCGGAAACATGGGCGTTGGCTTCGGCGGCGGGTTGTACGAGAGCAACACGACCAGCACCGTCGCCATCGTCTCCTGCCTGTTCGCCGACAACTCGGCCACGGCAAACGGCGGAGCAATTGAACAGGCCGAGGGCACGTTGACCGTGCGCGCTTCGCAGTTCAGCGGCAACGTCGCCGCCGGTACCGGCGGCGCCCTGGATTTTAATGCCGCAACTGCCCTCACAGTCAGCGATAGCACCTTCAACAACAACCAGACGGAATCGGCGGGAGGCGCCCTGGATTTCAATAGCGGAGAAAGCAACTCTTCCCTGAACAACGATACTTTCGTCGCCAACACGGCAGTCGGCGATGGCGGGGCTGTTGCAATCGATAACGGTCTGCTGGCGCTGGTCAATGACACCATCAACGGCAACACGGCCGGCGGCAACGGCGGCGGCGTCAGCGATGAGGCGTCGGGCACGCACAGTTTCCAGAACACCATTGTCGCCGGCAACAGCGCTGGCGGCAAAGGCCCGGATGTCTTTGTTCTTTCCGGACTCAGTGTCACCGACAACGGCGGCAATTTCATCGGCAATCTCAGCGGCAGCGCGGGTTTCGGCGCCGGCACCCTGACCGGCAACCCCCTGCTCGGCCCGCTGCAAAATAACGGCGGTTCGCTCGCCGGGGCCAGCGGCGATCAGCAAGTGGTGCAGACCGAGGCGCTGTTGCTTGGCAGTCCAGCCATCGGCAAGGGCGTCGCCAACGGAGCGCCGACCAGCGACGAACGCGGCTTCTCACTGGCGACGCCGCCGGACATCGGTGCCTTCCAGTTCCAGGACGCGTCGCTCACCGCGACCATTACGGCGGCAACGCCGACCGTCACCATCAACGGTACGGAAACGTTTACGATCGCAGTCAACAACATGGGCGGCAACGCTCTGCCCGCCGACAATTCGACGCTCACCCTCATGCTGTCGCCCGGACTGGCGACGACCGGACCCTTGACGTTCACCCTCGGGGCCATCCCCGCCGGCCAGAGCCAGAACTTCACCGTGACGGCCACGGCCACGACTCTGAACACGCAGACCGTCACCGCCACTGTCACCAGCCCCGACGCTAACCCCAACAGCGCCAGCGGCAGCGCCGCCATCAACGTGGTCATGTCACCGCCGGCACCGCTGCTCCCGCCGACGACCAACCCAGCAACGACAAATTCCCCCATTGGCTCCTTAACGTTGTTCGCTTTCGGTTTCGGGCCGACGGGCATCGACCTGTTCGAGGTGGACAGCGCCGGCGACATCTTCGCGTTGCCGTTCATGGGCGGCGGCGGCGCGCCTCTGTTTGTCAACACGGCGCTGCATCTGCCCCAGGTCGTGCTGGCGGACGGCCAGCTGTTGGCCCTGCTGGCGGGCAACGACGGACAGGACTTTTTGATCGATATTATCAATCCTTTTAGCCCGCTGGTCGAGCCGGCCGTACTCGCCGCCCTCCAAATCCGCTAATTCTTCGCCCTTCACAAAAATGCTGTTACAGGTCAAGCAATACCAATAACATGCACCGCCCGACGCTACGCCTTGGCGGATGTCTTTTACGTCGAAAATTCCCGTGGCCATATTCCTAGAGGAGCCTCCCATGTCTCGTCGTCAAACTTCGCGTCCGAATGTCTTCTCGCGCGTCTGGTCAAAGGCGTTTGCCTCCGGACGCCGCAAGGCGTCCTCCGCTGTGAGGCCGCGCGTGCGTCCGTGTCTGGAATACCTCGAAGATCGCTTGGTGCCGGCTGTCATCGACGTGACCAGCCTGGCCGACACCACCGGACCCGGCACCCTGGCCGCCGCTTTCCAGCAAGCCAACACCAACGGCCAAACCAGCAACACCATCGACATCACCGTCGCCGGCACTTACCACATCGGCCAGGTCGGCGCCTTGCAAGCCTTCGCCAATGCCACCAGCGGCCAAAGCGGTCTCAGCCTGACCGTCGAAAACACTAGCGGCGGCACCGTCGCCATCAGCGGCGATAACCTGACGCGCGTCATCGACATCAACCCCAATGACATCAACGGCGGCACCACACCCAACGGCACGGTGCTGGGCGCCGTCACCATCGACGGCATCACCATCGAGAACGGCCTGGCCTCGTCGGCGACCACACCGGACGGTCCTGCCGCCAGCGGAGGCGGCATCCGCGATCAGGGGCCGGTCTCGCTGACGCTCAACAACGACATCATCACCAACAACTCGGCCTCGGCCGACGGCGGCGGTGTGTCGATGGTGCAGCCGAACAACGTGGCCAGCACCAAATGGGTGCTGACGCTCAACAACACCACGGTTACCGACAACCATGCCGGCGATGCCGGCGGCGGCGTCGAGGAGGACGGCACCGGCCTGGTCAGTATCAACAACTCGACCATCGCCGACAATACCTGCCTCAACCAGGGGGGTGGTATATGGCTGGACGCCATCAACGGCGGGACAGCCACGCTGAACGTGACCAACTCGGTCATCAACGGCAACACGGCGGGAGTGGTGGGCGGAGGCATCGGCCAATCCGGCAGCAGCACCGTCAGCATCTCCAACAGCACCATCGAAAACAACTTCACCGAAGGTTTCGGCGGCGGCTTCGGCGATCAGAACAACATGGGCACCTTGGCCGTGCAGAACAGCCTATTCTTGAACAACTCGGCCGGCACCAACGGCGGCGGCATCCAAGAGGGCAACGGCCTGACCATCACCAACAGCGAGATCAAGGGCAACGCCGCCGGCATCAACGGCGCGATGCCCATCGGCACCACCGGCAGCGGCATGCCTAATACAGTGATGGGCAGCGGCGGCGGCCTGTTCGTCGATGGCGGCGCCCTGACGCTGACCGACAGCACCATCGCCGACAATACGGCCACCATCCACGGCGGCGGCATCGAGTTGGATACCACGACCGCTTCAGCCATCCGCAACACTACCATTGTGGGCAATACAGCGTTAAACAACGGCGGCATCGGCAACGGCGGCGGCATCGACGACGCCGCGACCGCATCCGTCGCCCTCGTGGACGACACCATCACCAACAACTTCGCCGTCAACGGCGGCGGTATCTTCTTCGCCGGTGCGACTGGATTGACCCTACAGAACACCATCCTCGCCCAAAATTCCGTCACCGGCACTGGGCCGGACTTCGATTTCACCAATTCCGACATCTCCGGCGTCGATCTGGGCGGCAACCTGATCGGCGTCGGCAGTCCGGCCATCTTCACCGTCTCCACTCTCCAGGGAACCGCCACTTCTCCGCTCAATCCGATGCTTGCGGCGCTGGGCAACAACGGCGGACCCGTGGCCGGCGCACCCGGCACTCAGATGACCGTCGAGACCGAGGCGCTGCTACCCGGTAGCCCGGCCATCGGCAAGGGCGTGGCCAACGGCATCGTTATGGACGAACGCGGTGCTCCGATCATCAACACGAACGATGTAGGCGCCTTCCAGTTCGAGAATGCTACCCTCGCCGTCAACATTAACGCCGCGAACACCGTGGGACTCAACGGCAACGAGTCGATCACCGTTACCGTGACCAATACCAGCCAGAATCCGCTGCCCGCCGACAACGGCACTCTCGTCGTGACCACAACGAGCGGCTTGAGCCTTGGCACGCAGACCGTCACTCTTGGTGCTTTGGGAGCGGGTCAAAGCGCCAACTTCACCTTCAACGCCAACGCGACCGCGCTGGGCACGCAGACCATCACCGCCACTGTCACTACTCCGGACAGCAATCCGGCGACCGTGACCAACTCAACGATGGTCAACGTTAATCAAACCACGACGACGACGAACCATACGCCGGTGGGCGGTTTAACGCTGTTCGCCTACGGTCTTGGGCCAACCGGCATCGATCTGTTCGAGGTGGATAGCGCCGGCGACGTTTTTGCCGTGCCTTTCACGGGCGGGGGCGGCCCGATCTTCCTCAACTCGGCCGTGCATCTGGCGGAAGCGGTCGTGCAGAATGGACAGTTGTTGGCCCTGTTAGAGGGCGCCAACGGTCAGGACTTCGTGATCGACATCTTCAACCCCTTCGTGCCTCTGGTTGAAGCAGCGGTCCTCGCCGCTCTTCACCTGTAGACAACGTCAATTCCGGAGCGAGGAACTAACCACAGAGTCACAGAGAACACAGAGAAGAAACAAGAAGGAAGATCATGGAGTGGAAGTAAGGGGGCCAAAGAGCCTAGCAACCCTTACGCTTTCTTCGGATGTTGTCTCTGTGTTCTCCATGACTGTGTGGTTAGTTTTCTTCTGCCCTGTTTCCTGTTCCATCAGGACACGGTCGGTACGGATGGCTCACGATGGCCATGCTCGCAGCGCCATCGCTGAAACCAGCCGCAACTCCTTCTCGGTTGCTCCGCTGGCCGCTTGAACCGCCAGACCGTTCAGGACCGTGGCGATGTAGCGCCCGAGCGTCGCGCAATCGGTCCCTTCCGGCAGGTCGCCGTCCTGCACGGCCTGCTCGAACCGCTGCCGTAACGCCGTTACAGCGGCCTGCCTCAAGCGGGCCAACTCCCGGCGAACCGGCTCCGCCTCCTCTCCGCATGCCAGCGCCCCGGACACGATCAAGCAGCCGCGTGCTTTGTCCCGGTCGCGCTGCATCCGGACGAATCCAGAGAAGATGGCCTCGACTACAGCGCGGGCAGTCGGCTTTTTCAGAGCCTCAGTCAAAAACGACAGCGGCCCCGTTTGGTAATGGTCGAGAGCTTTGCGGAACAACTGCTCCTTGTTCCCGAAGGCGGCGTAGAGGCTCGGCCGATTAATTCCCATAGCCTGGGTCAGCTCTGGGAGCGTGGCGCCCTCGTAGCCGCGCACCCAGAACACCTTCAGTGCCCGGTCGAGCGCCTCATCTACGTCGAACTGTCGCGTGCGCCCCGAAGGCATGGTGATCTCCCTTTCGAGAAAGAAAGGTTGCCGGCCCTTGACCGGCGGTCGCGTGGCCCCGCACATCTTTATTGTACCGGGCGGTACGGAACACACCGGCCGGGAGATAGCCATGTCGGAACGACGTGTCGGATTCTTGGGCAGGCCGTCCGGCGGAGAAAAGTCTGCACCTCCCTCCACAGGGCGAGCCACTCCTTCTGTTCCTCGGTGGACAACTTGTCCAGCGCACTCGGTTTTCGTAGCCCGGCCAGGTCCGGCTCGTCCTGCCATAACGCCAGCATTTCCCGCGTGAGATCGCGGTCTGCCTGGCGACCGCTGTCCAGCGTCTTGGACCACGCAACCAGGTCGGCCCGCAACCATTCGAGCGCCTTCTTCCGCCAGTGCGTCCGCTCCGCCTCGCTGTGCTTGGCTGCTTTCTACTTTGTGCGTGAAAGTGCGCACGGTATAGTTGCCGTTTCATCCTCGCAGCCCGTGTGCAGTCCGGGTCTTACCATCGAGTCCACGGCCGTTACTTCCCGCAAAGCCTGCGGTACAAGGTTCCAGGCGGCGTTTACGTCCCGGTCGCAAACCAGACCACACGCCTCACAGAAAAAAGTACGTTCGGACAAGGCCAAATTCTGCTTGACTTGCCCACAACGATGACAACGTTTGCTGGACGGATAGAAGCGCTCCGCCTCGATTACCTCACAGTCAAAGATCGATCCCTTATAGTGCAACTGCCGCAAAAACTCGCCCCAGCTCGCGTCCGCTATCGACAACGCCAGCTTGCCATTCCGCAATAAATTCGTCACCGCCAACGACTCCACTCCCAACGCTTGGTTTTCGCGGCAGAGACGAGTCGATAATTGGTGCAGAAAATCACGGCGAATGTTTTTCACCTTGGCATGGACACGAGCTAAAACGCGCTTCGCTCTGTCACGCCGAGACGAGCCGCGCTGGCGACGGCTGACCTTCCGTCCCCAGCGGCGCAGTCGCCCCAAGGCGCGACGCAGAGGCTTGGGAGCGGCAATCTTTTCGCCGGTGGAGAGCGTGGCGAACGCGGCGAGACCCACGTCCAGACCCAACTCGCCGTCGCTTGTTCGCGGACGCTGATAATCGCCCACGTCCACTAGGATCGACACGAACCAACGCTGCGCCTCGCGGCTAACCACGGCCCCCACGATTTTGCCGGCGAAGCGCAGTTGTTCGCGGAGACGAACCCAGCCCACCACAGGCAGACGAACGCGATAGCCATCCAGCCGCATCTTGTCGTTGGCAACGTAGAACGAATCACGGCATTTGCCTTTCGTTTTGAAGGTCGGACGTTGTGCGGTCCCTTTGAAAAAAGCGGCGAATGCCTTGTGCAGATGGGCGAACGGTTGGGCGTGGGCGTCGCGGTGGATGTCCTTCAACCACGGAAAGGCATCGTACTTGATAGCGTTGAAGGCTGCCTTGAGCGCCTGGCCGTTGAGCTTTTCCCCGGCAGCATAACGGCGGTCCCATTCGGCCAGCGCCCAATTCCAGGTGAAACGCGCCGCCCCGGCCGCCCGCGCGAAGTAAGCGCTGTGCGAAGGTAGGGTCCAGGGCAATGCGATGGGCCAAGATCACGACGGGAATGCTTCCTTACAAAGCTTTGTGGTGGTTTCGCTAGTTGGGAGTCCTTCGCGAACTTTGACTCCCCATTTTGTACAATTCAGATACCAGAGTCAATCCTCCCAGCGCATGTGCTGGCCGGCCAGGGCAAAGAACTGTCGAACGATCCCAGGGCGGACCTCGCGCAGAGCCTTGAGCAGCCGCTCCACTACGGCACTGAGTAGCTCGTCCGTCTGGAGGTTGAGTGGCGGCCGCGTCAACCGCGGGTAGCTTCGGTAGAGCAGCGCGGCGCAGAGATGGTGCAGCCGACAGACGGATCGGTCCAGCAGAGCCCGGATGATCGGCTCGGCGGGCTCCTCCCCGGCCAGTGCATCCAGGTAGCGCTGCACGACGGCGGTGCTGTTCTCTTCGGGCATGGTCGCTCTCCGCCGCAAGGGGGTCCACCTCGATAGATGTCCACCCGCTACGCTTAAAGGGATGGGATGCCATTCGCATCAATCCTGATTCTATTCAGAGACGATGTCCACTCGCTACGCTTTATTTCGTAAGCGGGCCGATCGGGGATCAAAGATCCGCCACGAAGACGTGAAAACGACATAACCCTCCGGGCGCCCGACCCGGGTCGCGTGCGCCCGGAGGGCACGGCGACCTCCGATCAAGAAAAAATGTTGCCGGCCCTTGACCCGCCGTTGACTGGGGCCCTACACTTTAATTGTACCGAGAGGTACAGAAAACAGAACGGCAATCGCGACCAACGAAAGGAGTGAGCGATGAATTCTCTCGTCAAGATCCTTGCCAAGTCCCGTTTCCTCAAGGGCGATCTGGATCTCCACCTGGTGCGCGGGTCGATGATACTCATCTTCCTGCTCTTCGGCTATCAGAAATGGTTCGAGTACGAGGCGCAGACGCTGATCCCGTTTATCAAGAACGGCCCGCTCACTTTCTGGATGTATCCGGTGTTCGGCGTCCGCGGGGCGAGCTATTTCCTGGGGGTTTCGGAGTGGCTGACCGCGGCGCTCTTGATCTGGGGGTTCTGGAATAAAAAGGCCGGCATCCTCGGGGCGATTCTTTCCCTTGCCACCTTCATCACGACCGTTACTATAATTCCGTTCATGCCGGATGGCTGGGCCGAGTCTGCCGGCGGGTTCCCGGCCATGACCGGCAACATCCCCTTCCTCATGAAGGACGTAGTCCTTCTCGCCGTGTCGTTCTATTTGCTGAAGCAGGACGTAGTGAGAGCGTCACTCCCTGCAGCCGAGCGGCACGAGTGGCGGGAGGTGGGCGACTCCTGCGCCCAACCAGTTGTGCAGGCGGCATCAAGGGGGTGATACAGCCGTGGACGGTTGCAGATCCTGAGTCTTGTTCCTGGCTCTGCCGATTCGGATTCCATCACCGGCCAGAGCTGTCGTTGTTCCTGTCAACAAGAATAGGAGTCCTATCATGTCGAAGAAACTAGAAGGGCAAGTTGCCGTGGTCACGGGCGCATCGAAAGGCATTGGTGCGGCGATCGCCGAGCATTTGGCGGCGGCCGGCGCAGCAGTCGCGGTCAATTACGCCAGCAGCAGGGCCGGTGCGGAGGCAGTCGTCAAACGCATCCAGCAAACGGGCGGGAAAGCCGTGGCCGTGCAGGCCGATGTTTCCAAGCTCGAAGACGTTCGCCGTCTTTTTGCCGAGACAATGAAGGCGTTCGGAAAGCTCGACATCCTTGTGAACAATGCCGGCATCTATGAGTTTGCCCCGTTGGAGACGATCGGCGCCGAGCACTTTCACAAGCAGTTTGACCTCAACGTGCTGGGGCTGTTGTTGACGACGCAGGAAGCCGTCAAGCATTTCGGTCCCTCCGGCGGCAGCATCGTCAACATCAGCTCAGTGGTCGCCACGCTGGCCCCGCCGAACGCGTCCGTGTACAGCGCCACCAAGGCGGCCGTGAATGCGATCACGCGCTCGCTGGCCCAGGAACTGGGGCCGCGCCAGATCCGCGTCAACGCCGTCAACCCCGGCGTGATCGAAACCGAGGGTCTGCATGCCGCCGGCATCTCCGGCAGCGATTTCGAAAGACATCTTGTAGCGCAAACTCCGCTCGGCCGCATCGGCCAGCCGCAGGACATCGCGCCCGCGGTCGTCTTCCTTGCCTCCCCCGATTCCGGTTGGACCACGGGGGAAACCCTTTACATCTCAGGGGGGCTGCGTTGAAACTATTCGTGAATGACAACGCCCGCGCCACCGCCGATCGGGAGGCTCTGCTTGACGCCTTCGTTGCCGAGCTAACCCATGCCGCCTATCACGTCGCCCTTCGGCACGGGGCGGGAAGCAAGTGGCTCGACTTGGAATTAGACCTTTGGCATGCGCTGGCCGACACGGTCAAGCAATGGGGACGGAAATCCTCCCCGCGTATGCGAAATTCGACCAAGCATCTTTGAATAAGGAGAAACCCATGACATTACGAGCCGTCATCGCCGGAGCGACCGGCTTGATCGGGAGCAATCTGGCCGAGCATCTCGTTGCCAAGGGCTGGGAGGTCTACGGCGTCGCCCGCAAGCCGCAGAGCGACATCCCCGGCGTTCGCCCCATCGCGGCCGACCTGCTGGAACCGGATTCACTCCGGTCTTCGCTCCGCGGCATCGACCCCACCCATGTTTTCTTCACGACCTGGGTCCGCCGGGCGACCGAGGAAGAGAACATCGCGGCGAACGGCGCCTTGGTGCGGAACCTGCTCGCCGCTGTCGATTCGTCCAAGGGTCTCCGACACGTCGCCCTCGTCACCGGCCTGAAACATTATCTTGGACCGTTCGAGTATTACGCGAAAGTC
>Ga0335075_10019057_pt1 | contig 10163 bp, 11 predicted proteins | sample Lox_Sample_24_FD_206723 | JGI IMG/M metagenome (GOLD analysis project Ga0335075, IMG submission 206723) | Soil microbial communities from Loxahatchee National Wildlife Refuge, Florida, United States - Lox_Sample_2.4 | ecosystem: Environmental > Terrestrial > Soil > Wetlands | place: USA... | reverse complement strand
CAGCATCCGACCGGCACTCAGCAACCCGTCGGCGGGCCCGGCATCCACTGCCTCATCGTCGGCGTTCGCCTGAAGGTATTCGTCGTAAGGACCAGGTCGGTGCTTTGTCCTCATGGACACCCCCCACGTCGGCGGCCACTTGTTCGACCTGACTAGAGACCTGCGATGAGAGCATTGCCGGACGGGTCGCATGAGCCCAGCTAGAGAGCACGTGCTGACCGTGCCGCGGCGTCTCTGCGTTTCATATAACTGTAACCATTATCGGATATCGGACGTCATGTCAACGCGTCAAGCCTTGACCGCCGCTCGAACAGTGATGCACGATGCCTCACAAGCGTCGGCCTCGGCGGGAGGATGCCATGGGATCAATCAAGGAGGACAGGCGCTCAGCCCAGGTGCCCACCTTGCGCGAACACCTGGGACTAGCCCGCATGGAGGCTGCCACCCGTGGAGGAGTGACTGCCGGTGTCTGACGGGCGTCCGGCCCCACTCGAGGGCATTCGCGTACTCGACACTGCCACGCTCATTGCCGGCCCGATGGTCGCAACGATCCTGGGCGAGTACGGCGCGGACGTAATCAAAATCGAACAGCCCGGCGTAGGTGATCCGTTGCGCACGTGGGGTCACGCAAAGAACGGCTGGGGACTGGTATGGAAGAGCGTAAGCCGAAACAAGAGGTGCGTTACCCTCGACCTGCGGCAGTCGGAGGGGCAGGACGTGCTGCGTCAGTTGCTCCACCGATCAGACGTGCTCGTTCTCGGCAGTCGGCCGAGTGCCCTTCAGCGTTGGGGTCTGTCTCCGCACGATGTGGTGGCCAAGCACCCACACCTAGTCGTCCTGCACGTATCCGGCTACGGCGAAGGCGGTCCGTTCAGCGATAAACCTGGGTACGGGACGCTCGCTGAGGCGATGAGCGGCTTCGCTCATCTCGTCGGGGAGCCGGCCGGCCCGCCGACCCTGCCGCCCTTCATGTTGGCCGACGGCGTTGCCGCTCAGAGCGCAACCCATGCCGTCCTCGCAGCGCTCTACCATCGAGACGCGCGGGGTGGATGCGGGCAGGTGATCGACGTCAACCTTATCGAGCCGCTGGCTCGACTCATTGAATCCGCAACCCTCGCATTCGATCAGCTAGGCGTGACCCCGCAGCGATGCGGTAGCCGTTTCGATGCGAGCGCCCCGCGCAACTGCTACCTGACCAGCGATGGTTACTGGACGGCTGTTTCGTCAGCCTCCCCGCGGACGGCGCAGCGTGTGTTCACGGTCGTCGGCCGGCCTGACCTGGCTGCCGATCCCGCCTACTACACGCCTGCCGGGCGCCTTGAGCACGGCGATGACATCGATCTGGTTGTCGCCGACTGGATCAGGGCTCGGCCGATGGCTGAGGTACTCAAGGCGTTTGAGGCAAACGACTGTGCCATTGCCCGGGTGTACGACGCCGAGGCACTGGTCAACGACCCGCACCTGCAGGCCCGCCGGACGTTCGTCCCGCTGCAAGACCCCGACCTTGGGCCAATTCGAGTTCAGGCCCCGGTCGCACGGCTGTCGGGAACTCCGGCCACGATCCGACATCTGGGTGGTTCGCTCGGCGCCGACAACGACAAGGTCTATCGCGAATTGCTGGGCTTCGACGATGGGCGCATGGCCGGCCTTCGGGCCAGGCGGACGATCTAATGCGGGAGGGTTGAAATGGGCGGAGCAGGCCCGGTGCGAGCGCGGCGATCGGAGCTGGCGACACCGGCGAGCAGCCTCAAGATGCTCACCAAGTCGGTCTCATTGGGCGCCGACCTGGTGTTTATGGATCTGGAAGATGCGTGTGCGCCTAACGCCAAGATCGATGCCCGCCGGAACGTCATCACCATGCTCAACGACGCCGACTGGGGAAGTACCGTCCGCGCTGTCCGAGTGAACGGCCTCGACACGGTGTGGTGCCATGGCGACGTGATCGACATTGTCACGGCCGCCGGCACGAACCTCGACGTGATCATCGTCCCCAAGGTCCGGCGCGCCCGCGATGTCTGGTGGTTCGACGTTCTACTCACCCAACTCGAAGCAAAACTGGGGCTCACATCGCGCATCGGGCTCGAGGTACTGATCGAGGAGGCGGAAGGCCTCGAGAATGCCGTAGAAATCGCGACGGCGAGCGATCGGCTCGAGGCGATCATCCTGGGGGCCGGCGACCTGTCCGCCTCGCTGCACGCGCGCGTCGATACCAACTTCCAGCCGATCGCGGTTTACCCGGGTGACTTCTGGCATTACGCGCGCACCCGCGTCGTGGCTGCCGCCCGCACTGCCGGGATCGCGGCGATCGACTATCCGTTTCCCGGGTACCAAGATCCAGCTGCCTACGAGAACGACTGCCGGATGGCCGGCGCGCTGGGCTTCGACGGTAAGTGGTGCATCCACCCGAGCCAGATACCGATTGCCAACGAGCAGTTCACCCCGACCGCCGGGGAGATCGCGTGGGCCCGGCGCATGCGTGCGCTCTATCGCCAAGCGGAGTCGACCGGCACCGGCGCGCTGGCGGTGGACGGCAAACTGGTCGACGCGGCCCACATGCGCCATGTCGATACGATCTTGTCCCGGGCCGCGCGGCGTAACAGTCGCGATCACCATCGTTCGACCGGATCGTGAAGGCATGCGCGAGCCCCAGCGAGTGGTCGTCCCCACCTTCGTTCGGCCGACGCCGTCAGCCATTGCCCGAGCAGCAGTTCCTCGCTCGCCTACAGCCGGGTGCCGACCCGATCGCCGTCATTGACAGCCGCAGTGGCCGTTTCTATGCTTCTTCATATAGAAGAACTTTTATTCATTAATAAGAACACCCTGTCGATGGCGACAGCGAGGAGGCAGGAGACGTGTTTCCGCGGGTCAGCGCCTCTTGAACGGGTCGATAACCGGGGGCGGCGCCAGACGCCCACTCCTAGGGAGTGGTAACGGGCCATCAGCGACATGAACCTCGGCCGGGCTCGCCATCCAAATCCGCACGAAGCACCCCGTCGAACGGCTACGGCAGCATCAGGGACAGCGACCGCAGAGATAGGAGAACGGGAATGAGCTATATCATCGCCGATCCGTGCGTCGACGTCATGGACAAGGCGTGCGTCGATGAATGCCCGGTCGACTGCATCTATGAGGGCGCCCGGATGATGTACGTCCACCCCGATGAGTGCGTGGACTGCGGCGCTTGCGAGCCGGTGTGCCCGGTCGATGCCATCTACTACGAGGATGATCTTCCTGCGGAATATGAGGCCTACCGCCAGCTTAACGCCGACTTTTTCGTCCAGCTCGGATCACCGGGCGGTGCGGCATCCGTTGGCGCCACCGACAACGACCCGGCTGCGATCCGGGCTCTCCAGGCCCGTGTCGCCGAGATATGAATCAGGACACTGGCGGTGACCAGGTCTGGTGGCGCAGGCCGTGATGAAGGTTTCGAGCGCGGGCTCGCCGCGGACCAGGACGCGGGGGTTCACTTCGGAAGACACATGGGTGCCACTTCAGGTATATGAATTTTGAGTCGAATATGAGACTATGAGTTCAGCCCAGATCCGTCGCTCCTGAGGAGGATGTCATGGGGTCGATCAAGATCATTCCGTCCGGGGAACGGAATCGCGAAGCGGTCTCGCGGCTTGTCGAACGCGGTTTCCTGACGCCCGAGACCTACGCGGCAATGCCGGCAGGTGAGCGCTCCGCCCACGTCTTCGTGCACCATCCGGGTGCCGCGGCGACCCCGCAGCTCGTCGAGCTGAGTCTCGATCCCGACATCGAAGTGCAGCCGCACGCGCATGGGGCCGACGAGATCATCTTCATCCTCGAGGGGTCCATCAGTTTCGGTGCTCGCGAGTGTCCGGCCGGTTCGAGTGTCCTCATCGAGAAGGACACGCTTTATACCTTCCGGGTCGGGCCGCAGGGCGTGACCTTCTTGAACTTCCGGCCCTCCGGCGACTTCAACCACTACTCCAAGGAAGAGTTCCTAGCGCGACGGTCCGCCGCCCGCTGACCACCGGGCCTGCGTGTTCGCGGTGGGCACACTTGGGCGTGGTGTTCGCGGCAATAGGTCAGCAGTGCAACTCGCGATAGTCGCCCGGCGCGGGTGCCTTCGACCATGCGTGGTCACGTGCGCTGATCCCGGCGCACGCCCGGAAACAGCAGGGGAGCCATGACTATTCAGGCCACGGTAGAGGACCCAATTGCACATCTGCGGGGCACCACCGACGATCCCAGGTTCAAGGTCGCAGCTGCCCGCCGGATGATGTTCCGCAACGGGCTGGACGGCTTGCTGGGTGGGCACGTCAGCACCCGCGCCGCAGACGGCGAGAGCTGCTGGATTACGCCTATTCAGTACTTCGACGAGACGCTGCCGAGCGACGTCATCCGCCTGTCGCTGGACGGTGACTTGGTCGAGGGCGATGGAGGGCTCAGCCGGTCACCGGGCCTGGGATTCCATGCTTCCATCTACCGCGCTCGTCCTGACGTCAACGCGGTAATTCACACGCACGCTTTCTGGCTTGCCGTCCTCAGCACCATGACGTTGCCGTTCGACGTGTACCACGATCACGGCTCGCTGTTTCTCGATCAGGTGGTGGAACTTCGGGAGACTACGGAGCTCAACGCGGCCGACAGCGCGGACGAGATCGCCGCGGCGCTCGGTGATAAGGGTGTGATGCTGCTGCGTAACCACGGATCGATCAATGTCGCTGATTCGATCGAGACAGCGACCGGAGAGGCAATCTTTCTCGAGTGGGCGGCGCGGCATCAAGTCGCCAGTGTCCAGGCCGGCGGTCTTCCGATGAATCACGACCTGGCCCGCTGGTATCAGCAGGCGTACCGGAAGACCGGCGCCGGACGGCTCACCTGGGAGTCCAATCTGCGCCGCCTCCGTCGGAGTGACCCGGAACTCTTCGACTCGGTCAGTGCGGCATGAGCAGAGAAGAGCGCATGGCGGGACGACGGGCGTTGATCACCGGTGCGGGGGGCGGGATGGGATACGCGTCCGCGCTCCGACTGGCCAGCGAGGGCGCTGCGGTTGCGGCGCTCGACATCCGACCCGAGGCGCTGGACACCTTGAAGGCCGACTTCGGCGGACTGGCTCCCGGCCGGCCGTTCATCAGCTCGGTGGTTGATGTGGCCGATTACCAGCAGGTGGCGGTCGCCGTGGCGAGTTCCGCCGAAGCGCTCGGCGGTCTGGACACCATCGTGATCTGTGCAGGTATCGCGATCCCGGGTGAGACGCATGAACTCCCTATCGAGCACTGGCGTCGGGTGATCGACATCAATCTGAATGGTGCCTTCTACACGCTGCGCTATGCACTGCCGCACCTCCTCGCGGCCGGCGGTGGGTCGGTGGTGACGGTCGGGTCGGTGGCATCACTAGTTGCTGCCGGCAACGCGCCGAGTTACGACGCCTCCAAGGGCGGCCTGCTGCAGTTGACACGAACGGTGGCGGCCGACTACGCGGCCGCGGGTATCCGCGCCAATTGCATCCTGCCGGGACCTACCGACACCAATATCAGGGCCAACAGTGCGTCTATTTCCGGTGCCGCCAGGCCGCAAAATCGTCGACCACACCGGATCAGCGTCCCGCTTGGACGGATGGGAACGGTCGAGGAGATAGCCGCCCTCATCGCGTTTCTGTGCTCAGCGGAGTCGGGGTTCATCACCGGCGCGGGTATCCCGATCGACGGGGGATGGACGGCGATCTAACCATATGATGTCCGAACTGCATCCCGAACACAGCGCCGTTGACGGCCCGCGAGGCAGGCTGGATTTCAACGGGCGCACGGCTGTCATCACTGGCGCGGGCGGAAATCCGGGCCTAGGGCGGGACTATGCGTTTCTGCTCGCGGCGCGCGGCGCCCGGGTAGTCGTAAACGATATGCCGGGCGTGCCGAATGTCCTTGAGAGTTCCGCCCACGTGGTCGCGCGTGAGATTTGCGAGGCGGGCGCCGAAGCTATCGCGCACGCGGCCGACATTTCGACGAGATCCGGGGCAGAGAGTGTGATCGGTGCCGCAGTCGATAAATGGGGACGCGTTGACATCCTCATAAATAACGCAGGGATTGCGCCACAAGCCAGGTTCGCCGATGTCTCGGTAGAAGATATCGAGCGGGTGCTAGCGGTGCACCTCATGGGACACATATGGATGTGCCGGGCTGCTTGGCCGTGGATGCTCAATCAGCAATACGGCCGCATTGTCAACATAAGCTCGAGCACCACACTCACCGGCAGGTTGAGCCACCCTATCTATGTCACGGCGAAGCTCGGCATCATAGGCCTTACGCGGGCGCTGGCCGCCGAAGGGCGGGCGCACGGAATCTTGAGCAATGCCTTGATGCCCTCGGCCGTGACAAAGGGCCGGCCGTGGGCACCCGCAGAGTTGTCCACCTCTTTCGTGTCGCCTGTCGCCGCCTTCCTGGCCCACGAAAGCTGCGATTTTGCCGGCAAGACGATCACCGCTGGGGGCGGGCACGTAGCTGAGAACTTCTTGTCTCTCACTCGTGGGGTTGACCTTCTGCTTGAGGAGTGCTCCCTGGAATCAGTCGCCAGCCGAATCACAACTGTCTTGGATCGTTCCGCAGCAATCTCCGTCGATGACCCCACCGGTGGCGTGTCTCCCGTCTGAGCGCCGTCCTGACTGCGGGCGCAGTCCCGGCGTCTAGGAGTCGGCAGGGGAACGCAGCGCAGGGCGTGACCGGGGGGGGCTAGCCGCCGAATGGCACCTCTGGCACTCCGCGGCAGCCGAGTCCGGTCAGCGCGAAGGTCATCCCGCCGGCTGGCCCGTCTGCTGGCAGTTGCACGGGCAGCCTCGGATTACCCATCGTCGTCACAAACAGGATGTCCAATTCGGCGCCGCCGAACATGACACTCGTTGGCTTGATCGTCGGCGTCGGGATACGCCGGTCCAGCGAGCCATCAGGTGCGTATCGCCGGATCTCGGCCGCGTTGAACGCCGCGGACCAGAGAAAGCCCTCAGCGTCGACGGTGGCCCCGTCAGGTTGGCCAGGCGCGGACGCGCTATCGTCGCGCTGGTAGCTCACGAAGGTGCGGCAGCTGCTCAAGCTGCCGTCCCGAACGTCGTAGTCGAAGGCCTGGATTTCGTTGCGCCAGCTATCCGAGAGATAGAACGTGGCGCCGTCTGGGCTGAAGCACGGGCCGTTGGTGATGCCCACGTCGTCCTTCACCTCGCGGATCGTCAGGTCGACGTCGATGAGGTACAGCGAGCAATCGGCCTTGACCTTCCCGACCAGCCAGGCCGCGCCCTGCCCGGTCAACCGGAAGTCCATGCCGCCCGTGATGAAACGGCCCTGCCGATCGACCTTACCGTCGTTGTAACGCGTTGGCCGACCTTGGTCCGGATGGCCGATAAGTTCCTTGTCGCCCATTGCCAGGTCGACCAGGTAAAAACCGGAGGCGAGGCTGACGATGATTCCGCCGTCCTTGCGGGGGGCCAGCGCCCCGATCGGCTCGCCCAGAACCCAGATCTCCAGGTCACGTCCGTCCGGTGCCGCACGGAACACGCAGCCCCGCGAACTATCGATCCAGTAGAGGCGGTCCTCCTCTGGGTTCCACACAGGCCCTTCGCCGAGTTCCGCCAGCGGCGGCCCGACCGGATGAAACACGGGCATTGCTTACCTCCTCAGTCGGCCTTGACGGCGTTCGGGGGGCGTTCTACGGTTGTACCGACTGCTGGATTGTTTTTCATAATAGCGAACAGCGGCCGCTGTGAGCGAGGAAGAAGCCCGCAGCTCCGTCGGAGGAGGTCACCGATGACCACCATGCCTACGCTGGTCCAGAACCGGTACATCGTCGTCTCGGCTGACATGCACGCCGGAGCGGCGGTCTACGACTACAAGCCCTACCTCGACTCGAAGTGGCACGACGAGTTCGAGTCGTGGGCACAGAGCTACTACGACCCGTGGTACGACCTAGACCCCGGAGACTCCCCCATCAAGGCAGGGGTCGCCTCGGGTGCCTCCTCGGTCAACTGGGATTCGCCCAGGCGCATCGCTGACCTCAACCAGGACGGTATCGCTGGCGAGGTGATCTTCCCGAACACTGCGCCGCCGTTCTTTCCCTCCGGTGTGCTGACTGCGTACTCGCCAGCTAGCCGTGAGGATTACGAGCGTCGTTTCGCCGGAGTCAAAGCGCACAATCGCTGGATGGCGGACTTCTGTAAGGATGCGGCAGAACGGCGTGCTGGCGTGGGCCAGATCTTCGTCAACGACATCGACGACGCCGTCGCTGAGATCAAGTACATCGCTGAGGCCGGGCTCCGCGGCGGCGTGCTACTGCCTCTGGTCGAGCCTGGTGCGCAACTCCCGCCGTTCTACGACCCGCGCTACGAGCCGGTCTGGGCAACGTGTGAGGAGTACGACGTCACGATAAACCACCACTCGACGGCGACCGGGCCAACCAATGTGGGCGTCGGCCCGGGCTTGGCCGCCAACGCGCTGATCGAGTCGAACTTCTGGCCGCGTCGCTTGCTCTGGCAGTCGATTTTCGCTGGGGTCTTTGCGCGGTATCCGCAACTGCGCGTCGTGCTTACAGAGATTCAGGCGGGGTGGGTGGCCGCGCAACTCCGAATTCTCGACGGCATCTACCAGGCTGGCGTCGAGAAGAACTGGGACGTCGGCAAGTTCGTCGCAGAGGCGGTGGACGGCATGACGATGTCGCCGACCGAGTACTTCCACCGGAACTTCTACATCTGTGCGAGCTTCATGCTGCCAGTCGATGCCGACGTCCACAAGACGATCGGTGACCGGGTGATGTGGGGCGCAGACTACCCGCACAGCGAGGGGACCTTCCCCTGGTCGCGGGAGGCGTTGCGGGCGACGTTCAGCGCCGTCCCGCCAGAGACGACGGCGCGGATGATCGGCGGCACCGCAGCCGAGGTCTACAGCTTCGACTTGGATAAGCTCGCGCCGATCGCGGCGGAAATCGGGCCCACCGTCGACGAGGTCAGGACGCCGTTGGTCGATCGGCCGAAGGTACCGGAACAATCCCGCTGCGCGGTCTTCATTCCCGGCTACCCAGGCTTCTGAGTGCATGGACCTGATGCTGCCGCTGGGACGGATCTTCCACAACGGCTATGCGGTGCCAGAACTTGAGCCCGCGATGGCACAGCTAACCGCGATCTTCGGCCTGGAGTGGGCCCCGGTCTCCGAGCGCACGATGCGAATAGGTGACCCGGAGCACGGGGTTATCGACGCTGACGTCCGGATCGGCTATTCCATCACCGGGCCACCACACGTTGAGCTGATCCAGAGCATCACTCCGACGATGTGGAGCACGGAGACCGCCTACCTGCACCACGTCGGAATGTGGGCACATGACATCGAAGCGGACTCAGCTCGGCTCGAACAGTTCGGCCTGCCGCGCCACTCCTACGGTCTCAACGACGACGGCAGCACCAGATTCATCTTCCACCAGCACTCCTTCGGCCCGCTGATCGAGCTCCTTCCGGTCAGCACAAGGGCCAGGTTCGAGCAGTGGATGACTGGCGGCGCGTTACTTGCAGCAGAACAGTCTCCGACGGCCGTTGGCCGGGTTGCGAACTCAGCAACGGGCGCTCGGCGTGCTTGCCGAGCCGCCTGATTCTCTCGGTCCTAGCGTTAGCGGGCCGGCCTGTCGCAGCTGCTGCCACAAGAGCCCGGGACACGTGAGGTCCACCGAAACTCGCCCAGAGGACGGCTGGCGCGAAAGCGCCCGCGGCGGCGCCGCGATGACCACGGGGCGTGCTCAGTGGTCTCCTTACCGGCGCTACGACTGCATCCTGGCCAAGCGACGCGGAGCTGGCGAATCCCTCATCGAGCCCTTTTCGAGACCTTTCTTCGTTGACACAGAGTCCCATATGCGTTAACAATTTCAGATATCCGAACTTCTGGCGGAAGAGAGTGCCTCAAGGGCGAGACCACTGAACGGAGCACATAGCGACATGAGACGCACCAAGACCTGGACGGGGGCATTGCTGGCATCGGCCGTTCTCGCGCTGAGCGCGTGCAGTTACGGTGGTTCCAGCAGCAGCGACAACAACGGGATCAGCAAGAGCGGTCCCATCGTGCTCGGAGCAGTGTTTGACATGTCCGGGGCCCTCGCGCAACTCGGGCAGGACTCGAACATCGCGCTGAACATCTGGCTGAAGAAGGTCAACGACGCCGGCGGTATCAACG
>Ga0335075_10019056_pt1 | contig 10163 bp, 7 predicted proteins | sample Lox_Sample_24_FD_206723 | JGI IMG/M metagenome (GOLD analysis project Ga0335075, IMG submission 206723) | Soil microbial communities from Loxahatchee National Wildlife Refuge, Florida, United States - Lox_Sample_2.4 | ecosystem: Environmental > Terrestrial > Soil > Wetlands | place: USA: Florida... | reverse complement strand
CAGCTTCTCCGGCGCCCCGCGGTCGGCCCGCGCGAGCCGGTTGACCACCCACGCCGCGCGGGTCGGCCGCCGCAATGAGGTGATCACCTTCGCCGCCGCCCGGTCCCCGGCGTCCCGCGCCGCCGCGGCAAGCTCGCCGCGGCGGCCGGTGAACCCCTCGGGATCCGCGCCGTACAGCTCACCGACCGCCGCGGTTACGCGATCACCAACGCCGGCGCCGGCGGTGACGCCCGCCGGAGCCTCGCCGTCGCGCCGATCGTCAGGACCGCTGCCCACGTAGCCGGTTATGCCCCGCTTCGCAGCCCGGCGAACAGATCGTCCTCGGGCAGCGGCGCGCCCGTGGTGTCGGTCTTCCTGATGAAGTACTCGTAACCGAACGCCTGCTCCGCGACCTCCGGCGGCAGCTTGCTGAACCACGAGTCGTTGATCTGGCTGCCGTGCGCGAACAGCGCCGCCCGCTTGCGCTCGAGTACCGGCCGGATGTCGATCGTCGTCGTGATCCGCGCCTCGGACTCCAGCGCCCGCTGCGCGCGCTCCTTGGCCTCGGGGGAGTCGCTGTCCCAGTTCGGTACCTCCTCGCCCGCCTCGCGCAGCGCGTCCCAGATCTTCCGCCAGTTAGAGCCCTTCATCGTGGACAGGTACACCTTCGCCGGGAGCCCGGTCGCCGCCGCGGCGGCCTGTGCGGCGCGGCTGGCGTGCACGTGATCCGGGTGCTGGTAGGCTCCGGCGTCGTCGTAGGTGACGAGCACCTGCGGACGGTACTTGGTGATCAGCTCGCCGATCCGCCCGGCCACGGTCTCGAGCGGCACGTTGCAAAAGGCGTCGGGCCGGCTCTTGTAGTCCCACTCCTCCATGCCCGAGTCGTGGTAACCAAGCGTCTCCACGTCGCTGACCTGGAGGATGCTCGCCGACTTCTCGAGTTCGGCGAGGCGCAGCCGCGCCACCGCCTCGGGGTCGTGTCCAGGCTGCCCGGGTTTGATCCCGCCGGGCGCGTCACCGAACTCGCCGTTGGTGCAGGTGACCACGATCGTCTGGATGCCTTGGTCCGAGTAGCTGGCCAGGATGCCGCCACCGGACGCCTCGTCATCGGGGTGAGCATGAACTGCCATCAGGGTAAGAGGCTCTGCCATACTTCCACCCAACCATGCGGCGCCGACACTTTGTTTCATGGATATTCCTGACCGTTTTTACCGGAAATAGGATTATCCCGAACGACTTCAGCCAACGAGAGCCCCCCACGCTGGACCCCAGGGATGCGGGACCGGCGAAACCCCCACGGGCGGGACCGGCGAAACCCCCACGGGCGGGACCGGCGAAACCCCCACGGGCGGGGCCGGCGAACCCCGCGGGCGCCGGACCGCCGGACCGGCGGGCCCGCCCGTGCTTGTTCCGGCCCCGTTGACCACTCGCTTCGGCCCCACCAGGCTCTCCAGTCCTCTTTGTTGGTGAACCGACCACTTTCCCGCCCGCTTCGCCCCGGTTTGGTAGTGCAGTTCACCGACAATGATGCGTTTCACCGACAAAGATGTTTCCCCGACAAAGATGAGGAACGTCGCCCGTGTCCGCCGCGAACTCGCTGGCCGACGCGACGATCAGGCGGGATTTTTTCCGTGTTAGTTCGGCGCGTGATAGCAGGCAGAGCTAACACAATGACGGGGCCAAACCATGGCAAACCGGCCAAACGGGGCGACCTGCGTGTCCGTTGGCCATCGCTCACTGACGGTCCCGCGGCGGGCGACCGCCTCGGTGACACCGGGCGAGCACCATCGGCGACATTCCGCTAAAGGCGGGGCGCACGCACCGTGAGAGCGCCCGGCTGAATGGTGACGGTCAGGGACTGGTCGGCCGTGACGATTTCGCCGTCTACCTCGCGGGGGAGCGGCGCCTGGGTGGTGATCTCGACCCGCCGCGCCTGAAACCGCTCGAGCATCCGGTCCTGCCGGTGACTGTGCGCGAGCACGCGCGTGGCCAGTCGCGGCCAGCCGAGCGGCCCCCGGGGCGCGAGCACCCCCACGTCGAGCAGCCCGTCATCGGGCCGCGCGTCCGGCAGCAGGCTGAACCCCCCGGGCAGCAGCCCGGAGTTGCCCACCACGACCGAGCGCGCCTCGCGCTCGACCGGCGCGCCGCCGTCGAGCCTGATGCGGTACACCGACGGCGGGGCGGCCAGGTGCGTCGCGCCCGACACCGCGTAGGCGAGCCAGCCGAACTGGTGCTTCATCCTGGTCGCGGCCACGATCGCCGCGTCGAGGCCCATTCCCGCCATGGCGGTAAACGGGACCTCGTCGGCGACGGCGAGGTCGATCGTCCGGTCCGTGCCGCGGGCGTCGAGTGCCACCGCGAGCGCGGCCCGCGGGTGCCCGGGCACGCGCAGCGTCCTGGCGAGCAGGTTGGCCGTCCCGCAGGGCACGACGCCGAGCGGTACCCCGGTCTTCGCCAGCCCTTCCGCGCAGCCGCGCACGGTCCCGTCACCGCCGACGGCGACGACAAGGTCGATGCCGTCGAGCGCCGCCGACCTGGCGGCCCCCACCCCGGCCTCGGCCTTCTCCGTGACCAGGAACTCCGCCCGCCACCGGTGCCGCGCCGCGGCCTCATGGCACAACGCAAGCACGTGCCCGCTACCACGTACCAGCGAGCCATTGACCACGAACGCGACACCAGGCATGACGTCAACGAGGTTACCCGCAGGGGCGGCGGGAAACCTCCGCCCCGCTTATCCCCTCAGGAACCAGCGGTGCGGCGCGATCAGCTTGTTGACCGAGTCGGGGCCCCAACTGCCGATCGCGTACGGCTGCACCGGCGGCGGGGACGTCAGCAGCGGCTCGGAGATCTCCCAGACCCGCTCGATGCCGTCGGCCCGGGTGAACAGCGACTGGTCGCCGAGCATGGCGAGCAGGATCAGCCGCTCGTACCCTTCGAGCGCGTTGGCGGCCGCGAACGAGTCCTCGTACCTGAACGTCAGCTTCGACGCGCCGAGCGTCATCTCGGGCCCGGGCATCTTGGACATGAACTCGATGCTGATCGCACCGGGGTCGGCGAAGTCGATGATGATCTCGTTGACCTGCCCGAGCGGCGCGTCGTGGCGGCTGGCGCGGAACATCCGCACCGGCGGCGCGTGGAACCCGAGCGTGATGGTCTGCCGCGACTGCTTCATCGCCTTGCCCGAGCGCAGGTAGAACGGCACTCCGTGCCAGCGCCAGTTTTCTACCTCGACGCGCAGCGCGATCATGGTCTCGGTGTCGGAGTCGGCGGGCACCCCGTGGATCGACCGGTAGCCCTCGTACTGGCCCCGCACCACGTGCCGCACGTCGATCGGCTTCAGCGCGTCGAACACCTTGCCCTTCTCGTCGCGCAGCGGCTTGGCGGCCAGCGACGTCGGCGGCTCCATCGCGATGAAGCCGAGCACCTGGAACAGGTGGGTCACCACCATGTCCCGGTAGGCGCCCGTCGCGTCGTAGAACGCGGCCCGCTGCTCGACGGTCAGCGTCTCTGGCACGTCGATCTGCACGTACCTGATGTGCTGGCGGTTCCAAATCGGCTCGAAGAGCCCGTTCGCGAACCGGAACGCGAGGATGTTGTCGACCGATTCCTTGCCGAGGAAGTGGTCGATGCGGAAGATCCGCGTCTCGTCGAACACCTCGTGCACGGCCGCGTTGAGTTCAATCGACGACTGGAGGTCGGTGCCGAACGGCTTCTCGATGATCACCCGGGCGGTCTCGTTGGCCAGCTTGGAGGTGCCGAGCATCTTCACCACCGACTCGAACGCGGACGGCGGTACGGCCAGGTGGAACAGGCGCTCGACGGCGCCGTCGCCGTTGCCGTTCCGCCCGCGGCCCTTCTCGCCCGCGATCGCCTTTTCCGCCGCCTCGACGGCGTTCACCAGCGCCGACGGGTCCTGCGGGGACGCCGCGCCAAAAGAGAGCCTGGAGGCGAACGCGTCCCAGGACTCGTCCGGCTTGCAGTTACCGAACTGCTGGCAGGCCGCCTCCGCCTGGGTGCGGAACTCGTCGTCCGACACCGCGTACTCCGGCGGCGCGCAGCCGACCACGCGGAACTGCTCGGGCAGCAAGCCCGCGCGGAACAGGTGGTGAAGCCCCGGCAGCAGCTTCCGCTTCGCGAGGTCTCCGGTCGCGCCGAAGAGCACGATGACGTGCGGGCCGGGCCTCGCGTGCCCGTGCCGCGGCGAGTGACCTGAGGGCCGCGCGGGCCCCGACTGCTCGGACCGTGTGCTCACTGCGACGCCTTCTGCTCGGCGTGGCCGCCGAACTCCGACCGCATGGCCGAGAGGATCTTGCCGGTGAACACGCCGAGGTCGCGCGACTCGAACCGCTGGTACAGGGCGGCGGTGATGACCGGGGCGGGCACGCCCTCGTCGATCGCGGCCTCAACCGTCCAGCGGCCCTCGCCTGAGTCGGACACCCGGCCGCCGAACTCGTCGAGGTTCGGCGACTTGGCCAGCGCGGCGGCGGTCAGGTCGATGAGCCAGGACGAGATCACCGACCCGCGCCGCCACACCTCGGCGACGTCGGCGACGTTGATGTCGTACTGGTAGGCCTCGGGGTCGCGCAGCGGCGTGTTCTCCGCGTCGTGCGTGGCGTTCTCCTGGTTGCCGATGTCCGCCCCCTTGATGACCGACAGCCCCTCGGCGATCGCGGCCATCATGCCGTACTCGATGCCGTTGTGCACCATCTTCACGAAGTGCCCGGCGCCGGACGGCCCGCAGTGCAGGAAGCCCTGGGATGCCTGGGATCCCGGTGCCCGGCCGGGTGTCGGCTCGACGCTGCCCTCGCCCGGCGCGATCGTCTTGAAGATCGGGTCGAGCCGCAGCACGGCGGCGGCGTCGCCGCCGATCATCAGGCAGTAGCCGCGCTCAAGGCCCCACACGCCGCCGGAGGTGCCGACGTCCAGGTAGTGCAGGCCCTTCGGCGTGACCGCTTTGGACCGGGTGATGTCGTCGCGGTAGTAGGAGTTGCCGCCGTCGATGATCACGTCGTCGGCGTCGAGCAGCGGCACGAGCTGCTCGAGGGTGGAGTCCACGACCGCGGCGGGCACCATGATCCAGATGTTGCGCGGCTTATCGAGCGCGGCCACGAAGTCGGCCAGGGTGGTGGCCCCGGTGGCGCCCTCGGCCTCGAGTCCCTTGACGGCGTCCGGGCTCACGTCGTAGGCCACGCAGTGGTGCCCGTCGTGCATGAGGCGGCGGACCAGGTTGGCGCCCATCCGGCCGAGCCCGATCATGCCGAGTTGCATCGGTGTGTCAGTTGCCATGGAGAATCAGCTCCCCGTTTTCATGGACCGGTAACGCCGGATCAGCGCATTGGTGGACGAGTCGTGCGACAGTTCCGGCTCCGACTCCGCGGTCAGCTCCGGGATGATGCGCTGCGCTAGTTGCTTGCCGAGTTCGACGCCCCACTGGTCGAAGGAGTCGATGCTCCAGATCGTCCCCTGCGTGAACACCGAGTGCTCGTACAGCGCGACGAGCGTGCCGAGCAGTCGCGGCGTGAGGATGTCGCACAGCAGGGTGTTGGTCGGGCGGTTGCCCTCCATGACGCGGTGCGGCACCACCGCCTCGGGTGTCCCCTCGGCCCGCACCTGCTCCTCGGTCTTTCCGAAGGCGAGCGCCTCGGCCTGCGCGAACACGTTGGAGGAGAGGTAGTCGTGGTGGTCGCCCAGGGGGTTAAGCGTCCGTGCGAACCCGATCAGGTCGACCGGGATCAGCACCGTTCCCTGGTGGATGAGCTGGTAGAACGAGTGCTGGCCGTTGGTGCCTGGCTCGCCCCAGTAGACCGCGCCGGTGTCATAGTCGACGTGCTTGCCGTCCAGCGTCACGTGCTTGCCGTTGGACTCCATCGTCAGCTGCTGCAAGTAGGCGGGGAACCGCTTGAGGTACTGGTCGTACGGCATCACCCCGACCGTCTGGGCGCCGAAGAAGTCCCGGTACCACACCGCGAGCAGGCCCATCAGCACCGGCAGGTTGGACGCGAGCGGCGCGGTGCGGAAGTGCTCGTCCATCGCGTGGAACCCGGCGAGCATCTCGTCGAACTGGTCGGCCCCGAGCGCGATCATCGTGGACAGCCCGATGGCGGAATCCATCGAGTACCGCCCGCCGACCCAGTCCCAGAACCCGAACATGTTCGCCGTGTCGATACCGAAGGCCGACACCTTCTCGGCGTTGGTGGACACCGCGACGAAGTGGTTGGCCACCGCATCGGGCGAGCCCAGGGCGGAAACCACCCATTCCTTGGCCGACTCCGCGTTGGTCAGGGTTTCCAGCGTCCCGAAGGTCTTGGAGGAAATAATGAAAAGCGTCTCGTCCGCGCTGAGGTCACGGACAGCCTCCACGAAGTCGGTGGAATCCACGTTGGATACGAAACGGAATGTGATTTCCCGCATGGAGTAGTGCTTGAGCGCCTCGTACGCCATCACCGGTCCGAGGTCGGAGCCCCCGATGCCGACGTTGATGACGTTCTTGATCGGCTTGCCCGTATATCCCTTGAATTCACCGGAGCGGACGCGGTTGGAGAAGTCGCGCATGCGCCCGAGCACCTCGTGCACGTCCGCCACGACGTCTTGCCCGTCGACGACGAGCGTGGCCGTGGCCGGCAGCCGGAGCGCCGTGTGCAGCACCGCCCGGTTCTCCGACACGTTGATGTGCTCGCCGCGGAACATCGCGTCCCGGCGTTCCGTCAGCCCCGACTCCTCGGCCAGTTCGATCAGGAGCGCGAGGGTCTCATCGGTGATGCGGTTCTTGGAGTAATCGAGGTAGAGGCCCACGGCTTCGGCCGTCAGCCGCTCGCCCCGGCCGGGGTCGGCGGCGAATAGGTCGCGCAGGTGGGCACCGGAGATTTCCGCGTAATGGCGCTCGAGCGCCTGCCACGCCTTCCGCTCACGAAGCGGAGTAGCCGGCATGATGTTTCTCCCCTCGTCGTAAGGGTCTTGACTTCTCTGGCGTTACGGCTCCGATCCTTCCACGCGGCGGCGACCGGCACGTGTCTGGGGTCCAAAGTCAAAGTCAAAGTAAAGTCGCGACCCTACCGGGCCGCGCAGTACCCCGGGCGTCCGGCAACCCAGCCACCGGGCAACCCGGGCGTTAGGCAACCCGGGCGTTAGGCAACCCGGGCGTTAGGCAACCCGGGCGTTAGGCAACCCGGGCGTTAGGCAACCCGGGCATCCGGCATGTCGGGCGCTGGCGCGCCGCGACATGCCGGATATTTCATGATCTCGCGTAAATTGCCGGAAGCGGCCCGCGCCACCGCGCGGACGCGGTCGTTCGCGGCCAGGTCCTCGAGCAGGACCGGTTCACCGTCCGGGCCGCACAGCGGCAGCCGCCAGTTCGGGTACTCATCGCAGGTGCCAGGAATGTTCTGCGAGCGGGTCTCGCCCGCGGCCTCGGCCAGGTTGACGCCGATCAGCAGGGCCGGCGTCTTCGCCAGGTAGGCGTACAGCGCGGCGGTGAACTCGTCCGCGGCGGGCCGCTCGCCCGGCGGGAGCAGCCCCTCGCGGGCGAGGGCGCCGATCCAGTCGTTGACGGTGCGGTCGGCCTCCGCCCGTTCTTCGGCCTCGGAACGCGTGAGCAGCCCGAGGTTGAGCCGGTCGGTCACCTGGGAGCCGGACAGGAACGCCGCGGCGGGCGGCAGGTCGTGCGTGGAAACCGTCACCAGTGAGTTAGCGCGCCACCACTGCGGAGCGAGGGGCTCGTTAGACCAGCCCCGCTCGAACCAGAGCATCTGGGTGCCGAGGATGCCCCGCGTGGCGAGCGCCTCGCGCAGCCACGGCTCGACGGTCCCGAGGTCCTCGCCGACGACGAGCGAGCCGCGCGCGGCCGCGGCGGCGGCCAGGGTGCCGAGCGTGCCGGCGGCGTCGTAGTACACGTACGCGCCCTCGGTCGGCGGCGCACCGTCCGGGATCCACCACAGCCGGGACAGCCCCATGACGTGGTCGATCCGCAGGCCGCCGCCCAGCGACAGGCCGGCCCCGATGAGGTCGGCGAGCGGCCGGTACCCGGCGGCCGCCAGGGCCCGTGGGTGCATGGGGGGCAGGCCCCAGTCCTGGCCGCGCTGGTTGAACGCGTCCGGCGGCGCGCCCACCGTGAAGCCGCGCGCGAAGAACTCCTGGCCCGACCACGCGTCCGCGCCGCCCGGGTGCGCGCCGATCGCCAGGTCGGCGACGATGCCGATGCTCATGCCGGCCGCGCGGGCCGCCTCCTGGGCGGCCGCGACCTGCGAGGAGACGAGCCACTGGACCCACGTGTGGAACTCGGCCTGCGCCGCGAGGTCGCCGCGGCGCACCTCCCGTTCCGCCGATCGCGGGTCGCGCAGGCGCGCGGGCCAGGTACGGAAGTCGGGCCCGTGGACTTCGGCGAGTGCGCACCAGGCGGCCCAGTCTTCGAGCGCCCGGCCGTGCCCGGCGCGGAACTCGGCGAACGCCGCCTGCCGCTCGTCCGCGAGCGGCACCTTGCGCAGCGTCTCGAGCGCCTCCCGCTTGGCCGTCCAGACCGCGTCCCGGTCGATCAGCGCGGCGGTCTGCGACGCCTGGCGAAGCGGTTGGGAGAGGAGGGTAAGCCGCTTACGTTCGGAATAACTCAAATCCCGGTACTCGGGGATGTCCTCGATCCTGAGATAGAGCGGCGACACCCAGCGGCGGCTCATCGGCAGGTAGGGGGAGGGGCTGATCGGCGGCTGCGGCTCGGCCGCGTGCAAGGGGTTGATCAGCACGAACCCCGCGCCGAGGTCGCGCGCCGACCAGGCGGCCAGGTCGGCCAGGTCCCGCAGGTCGCCATGGCCCCACGAGCCGCGCGAGCGCAGCGAGTAGAGCTGCACGGCGAAGCCCCAGGACCGGCCGCCGGGCGCCGGCGCGACCGCGCCGGGCGGGACGTGCGCGGCGCCCGCCGCCAGTGCCTCCTCGACCCGGGCTTCCTCAAGTGCGGCGACGATGGCGGCGAGCGTCGTCTCCGGCACGCTGACCTCGTGCCCCTGCCAGTCCCAATAGCTGACAGAAACGCCCAGCTCAGTGGCGCGCCGCCGCAGTTCGCCGTTGCTCACGGGCACAAGTTTGCCGCATTAACCGAAGTTCGCAACTTTCCGGCAGGCGGCCCCGGTGGTCAGCCGAGGGAAGCCGCGTGGTCAGGGACAAACGTCTGCATATCCATGGGGGTCCTGACATAGCCGGTTGAGGCGGGCCGGCGCGGCAGCTTCAGCTTCGGCTCGGGCACGTCGTGGTACGGGATGGTGGACAGCAGGTGCGCGATCATGTTGACCCGCGCCCGCCGCTTGTCGTCGGACTCGACCACGTACCAGGGCGCCTCGGGGATGTCGGTCATCGTGAACATGTCGTCCTTCGCCCGCGAGTAGTCCTCCCAGCGGGTGATCGACTCCAGGTCCATGGGGGAGAGCTTCCAGCGGCGCACCGGGTCGTCGAGCCGCGACTCGAATCGCGCCTGCTGCTCGGTGTCGCTGACCGAGAACCAGTACTTCCGGAGCAAGATGCCGTCCTCGATGAGCATCCGCTCGAAGATGGGGCACTGGTGCATGAACCGGGCGTACTCCGTCTTGGTGCAGAACCCCATGACGTGCTCGACACCCGCCCGGTTGTACCAGGAACGGTCGAACAACACGATCTCCCCGGCCGAGGGCAGGTGCGCGATGTACCGCTGGAAGTACCACTGCGCCTTCTCGCGGTCGGTCGGCTTGTCCAGCGCGGCGATGTGCGCGAACCGTGGGTTCATGTACTGCATGATCCGGCTGATCGTGCCGCCCTTGCCCGCCGCGTCACGGCCCTCGAAGACCACGGCGATCCGCGCGCCGGTCGCCCGCGCCCAGTTCTGCATCTTCACCAGCTCCGACTGAAGCCGGTAAAGCTCCTTCTCGTACGCCTTCTTCGTCAGCTTCTCTCCCATTACTCAACGCTATACATTGAGCCTCGTGATGGAAGAGCCAGCGCGCCGCTACCAGACCCTCCAGTTGTTCAGGACCGGGGCCGCGGCCAAGATCGTACTGAACCGGCCGGAGCGGCTCAACGCCTGGTCCAATGCGCTGTCGGCAGACCTGCTCAGCGCCTTGAGCGACCTCGCGGGCGACGACGAGGTGCGCGCGGTCATGCTGACCGGCGCGGGCCGGGCGTTCTGCTCGGGCGCGGACCTGAGGGAGGGCGCGGAGGGGGCGGCGGCC
>Ga0335075_10019055_pt1 | contig 10163 bp, 8 predicted proteins | sample Lox_Sample_24_FD_206723 | JGI IMG/M metagenome (GOLD analysis project Ga0335075, IMG submission 206723) | Soil microbial communities from Loxahatchee National Wildlife Refuge, Florida, United States - Lox_Sample_2.4 | ecosystem: Environmental > Terrestrial > Soil > Wetlands | place: USA: Florida... | reverse complement strand
CTTTGGCGGCCTTGACGCGCCATCGCAGCTACTTCTATGAGCCTTCTTGGCGGCTGTATCGCGGCACTCGTTCGGTTACATTTCTACACACCTGGGACGACAGTCCTTTCCGGCCATTTCCTGTCACTCCGCTAATGCCAACTCACCAAAAGAGTTAGTCCCCAGATTGCCCTGGTCTTAGAAATGCACTTCCTTCGCCAGACTTTTCTCTAACCGCCTCGCGGTGCCTGGCGGGTGAAGGGTGCGACATTGAAAAAGCCCCAGTCAAATTCCTGCCGCTCGCTGGCTCGCCGGAATCAGCGTGGCTTCTCCATGGTTGAGATGCTCGTGGCGGTCGCAATCACATTTGTCATAGCCGCAGTGGCAATCGTACAACTCCAACCGGGCTTGCAGAATTTTCGCGCGAGCAGCGCCGAGGGCCAGGTAAAGACCGCCCTCCGTCAGGCTAGAGAATACGCCATCAGTCAAAGACGGACTGTCGCCATCTCTTTCACAAAGGATGCATCCGGCAACGCAGAAATTAATGCAAACGATTATAACGTTGCCGCGGGTGTCCAGACGCTGAATACGACCCCTTTCTTGCAAGTCATTATTCAACCTTCGGTGCAATTTATGCTGAATAATTCGTTGCCAGATACACCCGACAAGTTTGGCAACTCAAGCGCTCTTTGTTTCAATGGCAGTGCATACGCCGCTGGCTCGGTTATCGAATTTCAAAGCGATGGCACATTTACCGACGGTACGGGAACACCGATCAACGGTTCCATCTTCCTCGGCATCCTCAACTATCCAAACACCGAACGGGCAGTCACGGTTTTGGGCGCCACTGGACGGATCAAAGGTTGGAGCGGAGCCGACGGCCTTTCGTGGTTTGAACAATGAAAACGGGGAGCAGAAACATGAATGTGTCACAAGCTCGCCACATATCAAACGGATTCACGCTGATTGAGACCTTGATTGCTCTTGTTGTGTTAACTGTGGGTGTCCTCGGCATGGCCGCCGTCCTTGCAAACTGTATCGGGATAATGTCAGGCGCTCAATACGACTATATCGCGCAACAGAAAGCTCTTGAGGCTGTCGAATCCATTTATACGGCGCGCGATTTGCAACAAGAGTCTTGGGCCAACATATATAACACCAACAACGGTGGCATTTTCCTTGCCGGCCCTCAGCCACTCTGCGCGCCGGGTCCCGATGGGATCATCGGTACGGCTGACGACGATTGCACACATCCTGACTACATCGCAAAGCCAAACCCCACAACTGGCTTTATCAACACGACTCCGACGATTTCCGCGAATGGAGACGGGGAAATTCCGCTCGGGTCCTATCGACGCACGATCACGATTAGCCCCGTGGCCAATATGACCGACCTTCGCCAGATCATTGTCACGATTACCTACACCGCGGGAAGATTCCAGCGCTCCTATACGCTCACGACTTACATTTCGCAATATTCCTAAGGGTGATGGAGAGCAAATGACAAATCGCCAATCGGGATTCAGTTTAATCGAAGTGCTCATTGCAACAGTCGTTCTTCTCGTGGCTGTTGCGGGATCGCTGGCTGCCCTTATGGATGCCATCCACGCCAGCCAGTCCGTCACCCAAATGGCGGATACACAGGAAAACTTGCGCGCGGGCATGAACTACATCGTTCGCGATTTGGTGGAAGCAGGAGAGGGAATTCCCCAGGGCGGCATCACAATTCCGAATAATGGACTCTCCTCGAATGGCGCACCTCCCTCGGGAAACTCCAACATCAACCGGCCCGGCCTCAGTGCCACAGGAGCCGACGTTCTTAAGTTTCCTAGCAGCTACGTAACTCTTCCGGCGATTACTCCCGGATACCAGGTCGGGTTCCCGGAGCAAATGCCAAATCCCAACAATCCGTATGCAAATATCACCAGTCCGACGAACACGGACGTGATTACTCTAATTTATGCCGACACTACGCTCGTCGATAACACCACCTATCCCGGAACGCCCCACACTCTCGATGAGTTTCCTATCAAGCTCGCGGAGCAGAATAACAGCACGGGGCCCGGTTGTGCCCCGTCCAACCCAGGCCCTGCGCCGGCTGGTAGTATCACCGTTTCGGGCACCACACTTACCGTTACCTTCGATGCGACATGCGTCAACATCAATCAGGGCAATACAGGCCTCCACGCCGGAGACCTGATCATGTTCGAAAGTAACGCAAGCGCCGACGGTATCTATGCGTTGATGTACGTCTCATCGGTTAGCGGGCAAACGGTGCAGTTCCTGGCCGGCGATCCCTTCAATCTCAATGGTACCGGCCTCACCGCAGGTACGTTCAATCAACTTGATCCCAACACTGCGGCAATCACGGCGACGCGGATCTGGATGATTACGTACTACCTCGACACGGTCACAAATCCATTGCATCCCGTCTTGATGCGCCAGGTCAACTTCGCCGTTCCGCAGGAAGTTGGGGAAGTCATCGAGGACCTCGCGTTTTCCTATGACCTCACCGAGCCGAGCGATACCCCGCCTGTAAGTACCGTTAGCAATATTGTCTATCCGGACAGCCCAGAGCTTATTCGTAAAGTGAACGTCTTTCTGGCAGCGCGCTCTGAAACTCCGCTCCCGACCAACAGGTTCTACTTTCATAATAACTTCACGACTTCGGTCAACATTCGCAGCTTGTGCTTCTACAACCAGTTCAATTAGCAGCGCGGAAAAAAAGGAGAACTTCCGTGAGGAATCCTCGAGAAAATGGAGTCGCACTCATAACAGCACTTCTAGTGCTACTGCTTATCTCTTCCTTGATCGTCGGCCTTACATGGCTCACGTTCTCGGATCAGAAACTCGATGCAAACTATTCCGCGCGCCAATCTGACTTCTACGTGGCGGAGAGTGGACTGGAGGATATGACTGCACAACTCGCGACAGCCTTTAACCAGAATTACAACCTGAGTACAGCTAACATCAACAGCATCATCACGAACCCATTGCCTCTCACGAATGGCTATAAGTTCTGGGACCCTAACAATCCTGGGAATAACGGCTTTTTAATCAGTTACCCACAGGACCCGAACAATAACGGCAACCCACTCGCCTCCTATCACACGATTTTGACTGGTCCGTACGCCGGGCTGGTAGGCTTACTGACGCCCTATACTTTGCAAGTAACCTCTGTCTCCCCCTTTGGTTCCGAGACCAAGCTGCAGCGGACTGTGCAAACGGCTGCCATCCCCGTCTTCCAGTTTGGTATCTTTTCCGATACCGATTTGAGCTTTTTTGCCGGACCCGATTTCGACTTCGGTGGCCGCGTCCACACCAACGGCAACCTTTGGCTCGCGGAGAACGGCGGAACGCTGACGCTGGAAAACAAAGTCACTGCCGTCGGACAGATTGTTCGAACCAACCTCGAAAATGGTGAATCAACATCGTCGGCCTATAACACCACGGTCAACATCACTACGAACCCTGGCTCGGGTAGTTATCGCGCGCTTGCCACAACTGAGGGAACGACTACTGGAACAAGTTATTACGGTAACGTGAGCACTTCCTACACCCCGAACTGGGCCAGTCAAATTTCCGTTTCCGACTACAACTCGAATATCGGAGCCGCGGAAACAGGAGTCACGGCCCTCAATCTCGGCATTGCAACGCCCTCGCTCGGTGGCCAGCCGATTGACCTGATTCGCCTTCCCATTCCCGGAGAAAGCAACGACAAACTTCAGGAACGCTATTACGCACTAGCCAGCGTTCGCATTCTTGTCTCCGATTACGGTCCGAGCGGAAGCTGCGCGGACAGTGACATCATGTCTCTCCCGGAAATTTCGTCAGGGACGCCGGTGGACCTTGCAACGCTCGCATGGGACACTTCGGCGACCTACGCGACCAATGCCAACACGGGCGACAGCAGCTCGAGCGCTCCCCCTTACAAGACATATCCTTCCAATGCGTCGGCAGCTTTTGTGAGCGCCGTTGGCAAGACCGTCTTCCCCCTGCCGGTCTCAGCCGCCACCAGCAGTACGACTTACAGTTCCAACAACGGTTACTGGCAGCAGCCCGGCTTTCCGATTGAGACCGGCTGCCTAAAAATCGACTATCAATCCACTGCCGGCGGCACCTTTACCGATGTCACTTGGCAAATCCTTGCTCTCGGCTACACGGGTCGCAACATCGAACCGCTTAACCAAAGCGGCACGGGTATGCCGACATATGTGGCTGAGCCTGCCCTTCCTGCATTGCCGACTTCCAACGCGGTTTACCCGGGCCAGGGCCCAACCATCAATACAGGCGTGACGAGTATTTCCTGCTACGACCCGAGTCCGAAAGCTGTGATCCGGCTGGCCCGTCTTCGCCCCAATCCGACCACATATAACGACGACAACACATATTGTGGTAACGAGCCGAACGCGAAATATACGACCGGCACAAAGTACCCGTCGACGTATGGAAAGGACTATTGGCCGAATGCCCTCTTCGACACGCGCGAAGGCACTCTTCGCGACACAGGATCCACGGCCGGAACGAATACCACCACTGGAAATCCCACTCCCGCCGGCGCAATGCACTATGTCGAGTTGGACGTCGCAAATCTGGCTGCATGGGTCAACTCGATGAATGGTGCGGTCAATAACGTCACAGGTTACACGGTCTACTTTTCCGACCGCCGCGGCGATCAGCCCGACACGCAAAGCCCTCCGCCATCGGAAGCCGGGGCCATTTCCGGAAAGACCGGCGCCTACGGTTACGAAGACATTGTCAATTCATTGACAAGTCCTTCCAGCGGTTGTCCAAATGGCACGCTTGAAGCTGCGGAAGACTTTGAGGGCGACTACACCAACGGCGTGGACTCGAGTCCTGTCCTGAAGACTTACGGCAATACTCTGGCTACTTTGCCTTCGGTGCTATGGCCTTTCAAGGGCACTGGTTCTCAAATCGGCACCGTCAGCAATTTGGTGAAAACGGTCCTTGCGGCAAATGGTCAGTGTTCCACTAGCGGCTATCAATATCCGTTTGCGATTGCAAGCAACTCTCAAGACTTGAGAGAAAATCCGAACTTTTTCTTCCGCCGTGCGCTCAAGGTCGTCGATGGCGCCACACTTGCCTCCGGAGGCACGGGAATCTTCGGCACCTGTAATGGCGTGAATTGCGGCTTGTCTGTCGTCGCCGAAAACCCGATTTATGTCCAGGGTGATTACAACGACCCCACTCTCGACAGCACTTTTGCTTCTACCGATCCTCACATCGCTTGCGCCGTAATCGGCGATGCGGTTACGCTTTTGTCCGATAGCTGGAACGATACCAACTCCTTCGCATATCCCTACAATCCGGGCAACCGCCCTCGCGCCAACACGATGTTCCGCATGGCCGTCGTTGGCGGGAAAGGCATTCCATTCAAGTGGCCTAACGGGAATGGCAATTCTCCTCAGGACTTTGGAACCGACGGCGGCATGCACAACTTCCTGCGCTACCTGGAGGGCGGCGGAAACACCATCTATTACCACGGCTCCGTCGTCAGCTTCTATTACAGCCATCAGGCGACGGGAACCTACAAATGCTGCACAACGGTATACGGAGCGCCGACTCGCGGGTACAAATTCGACTCGGACTTTGAGACACCGAGCCTCTTGCCTCCGCGCACTCCGGTGTTGCGCAATATCAACACCATCGGCTTTACACAGGTGATTTTGCCGACGCAATAGCGGGTGGCCCTGCATCTTTCAAGACGAGAAGGGCGGCTCCTCACGGAGCCGCCCTTTGTTTTTCCAGCATGCACGTAGTTTCATCTTGCGTGCGCACTATCCGCGATATCTCACGGCCCCGAAGTCAGCATCGCTCCATTGAAATTTGTATTCACGGCCGGCATCGCGCACGCGCTGTCACCGCTCGCGCCGCACAACCCTCCGAGCGCCACCGAGAGATCGTCTGGAGTGAAAATCCCGTCGAGCGGCTCTGCATAGATTACGTAATCGTGCCCGACCGGCAATCTCTGAATCTCAAACGATCCGTCGAATTGCATTGTTCCGCTCGCGCTGCAGCTCCATCCGCTGATCGTTCCCGCCACAACGCTGCCTGTGTCCTCATCCACGGCCACCACGTGTCCACCGAAAATTCCCGTCACATTCATCCCCGCCGCGGGTGATGGAATCGTCGCCAGCGCAAACGGATTTGCCGGAACAAGCGCTCCGCGAATGGTTCCCACGTCCACCGCGTCGTTCGGATCGGGATATTGCGACCGCAAGCCCGTTCGATCATCGTCGGCCAGCATTGCATCCGGTGAATCGGGCGAGGGCCGTGTTCCCGTATATGTCCCCGGCGGCGGGGCGAAGGGATACATCACCGCTCTCATCACGGCCGAATGGTCGAGTCCCATCCAGTGTCCCAACTCGTGCGTCAAAATTGATTCGAGATCGTAAGCTCCTTGTCCTGCTTGCGTGGCCAGCGCCTGTGGCGTCGCGAAAATTGCTTGTCCATCGGGTCGCACGAGCGTGTCCGCATCCAGAATCTGCCCCGCAAACGAGGAAGTGGCGCTCGCGCCGATGCTGACCCCCGGCGCGTTTGCCGTGATCACGCGCGTAAACGCGAGGACGCCGCTTGTAAATCCCGTGCTCGGCTGGTCGAAGCAAATCGTGTTCAAGCCATCAATGTTGCTCTCGTTGTCGTTCGAGCAAGCGCCCGCCGTCACGGTCTGGTTGAGCGGCCCAAATTCGTTCGGATAATTCGTGGCGTTCACGGTCGTCCCCGTCACGCCCGTCCACGCGCCAAACGAATCCGAAATTGCCTGCTCGATTTCTGCCAATTGCGCGCTCTCGCTAGAATCCGCGACCGTCAAAATCACATTCGACCCGGGCAGCGCGGTGCTCCATCGCCGATTGATCTGCACGCCTCCCGCTGCATTCCACCGGTCCGGTTGCGCGCATCCTCCGGCCGATGGGACCGTCGTGTCCGCCGTGTAACCGAATGCAGTTCCGTTCACCGGCAAAATGACGCCGAGCAGCAGGATCATCACGAACGCACAAGCCCGCCTCATCGCCCGCTGCCTCCGCTCCGGTCGATGGCCTCTTGAACCTCCGCCTTGAATTGCTTTAGAGGCTCCCCGCGAATTCCCGAGAGATGAAACGTGTGCTTCGCGGGGTCGTAAACATCGAATCGCGCGGTGTCTTGCGTGACGGCTTGCAATCCGGATTGATAATCACGCCGGATTCGAAATGTTCCCTGCATCCAGCTCGTCACGGAATAGTCGCCCCGTCCCGTCGGTTCGAGAAACAGCACTACTTCCTCGCCGCCCTGGAATCGGGGAACTCCGGAGACCGTCGATGTCACGTCGCGCAACCGGCCTCCTAGGAGTCTTACTCGAAGCGACGCGGGCGTCGCGCCTTTCCAGATTTCCTCGACTGCGAAAGTTGTGAATGTCCAGACTTCACCGCCGTCCCAGGAAGTTTGGTTGGAAACGCATCGCGCCTGAACGACCACCGCTGCACGCCGTGCCAATTCGCTCACGCTCATCTTCTCTAGTGTCGTCGCGCGCGACTCCCGGGCCATCGCGAGCAGCGACGCGCATGCGGCTGCGAGAGCCAGTGCCCTGCGAAAGACTCGTCCGCGAATTCGAATCATCACTGCACCTCCAAAACTCCTGTGGCGAATGCCCGATCGTTGTTGATCGTTGTGATCACCAGTGTCCGCAGGCCCGACGCGGTCGAAATGGAAACCTGCAGGTCCAATTCGATTGTGTTGGGGAATAATCCCGTGACAGCGGAAGCGGTCGCAGGAATATCGCCCCCGCCTGGACCTGTAAACGCGTACGTGAACGAAGGATCGAGGCCGTTTCCGTGAATGCAGAGGCTCACCGCGGAACTGCCGGAACTAGGGCGCTGGATGATTATGGGCGCAGCCCCAAGCGTGCAGTTTTGGTTTGCCAGCGGTCCCACCGCGTCCACGTTTATTGGGGAGCTTTCCGCTGCCGTCGTAGGTTCCGTCACGACGAAATTCAAATCCGGCGACACGGGGGTACCAGCCGTCAACGAAATCGTCTGCGGCGTGGCGTTGAACGGAACAACCACGAAGGCGACGGGATTGGAAAGCGCTCCGGGCGTGCCGGGATTTTGCACCTGCAGCGTTGCAGTTCCGGCTATCGCAACATCGTCGGGCGCGAGTGCAATCGAACACGAGGTCGCCGACTGGCACGTGGTTGTGCGGGGGGCACCATTGAATAAGATCACGGAAGCACCGGATCCGCTGCCGGCGGCGAATCCGGCTCCGTCGACGCTCAGCGGAAAGCCCTCCACAGCTCCGGCGGTCACGCTCGAAGGAAGGACTGCCTCGATCGACGGGCCGTTGGTGATCGACACTAAGGCAGTCGCCGATTTCGTCGGGTCGGCGGCGCTGGTCGCCGTTACGGCAATTGTGTTTGGCGAAGGCGCAGTGGACGGCGAAGTGTAAAGACCAGCAGGGCTGATCGTTCCGCAAGCAGCACCGCTGCACCCCTGTCCGGCTACGCCGCTCGCCAACGTCCAATTCACGGCCGTGTTGCCCGTCCCCGTCACGCGTACGCTGAATCGCGCAGTGGTTGCATTGGGTCCCGAGGGCGCCAGGAAAGCATAGGCGGGAGAGACGCTCACAGCTATAGACGGAGGCGGCCCTGTGATCGTCACGGATGCGCTGGCGCTCTTGGTTGTGTCTGCGGCGCTGACGGCGGTCAGCGTCACCGGATTCGTTGCGGGAACCGCTACAGGAGCGAGAAAATCTATGGTGCCGGGCGCGGGTCCAGTTGGACTCGCGCAGGGATTCGATCCAGTGACGCAGACCTGCCCAAGCGTTGCATTCCCGTTGGCAACTCCGTCCACCAGCCAACTCACCGCTTGATTCGCCGTGCCGGTCACAGTTGCGGAAAAGCTCGTCCTCTGTCCGATTGCGACAGAAGCCGCGGCTGGCGTGATGCTCACAGCAATCGCTGGCGTGGCGGTGATCGTCAAGGTTGCGCTGGCCGTTTTTGTGGCGTCCGCTGTGCTGGTTGCCGCCACCGTCACGGCAGCGGGCGTTGGAACGTTTGACGGAGCCGTGTAAGTTGCGGACGAGCCCGCGCCATCTGCAGTAATGGTTCCGTAGGTTGCATTTCCACCTGTGACGCCGTTCACGCTCCACGCAACAGCCCTCGAGGGATTTCCCGACGCCGTGATTGTCGCGCTGAGCTGTTGCGCGCCGCTGACGGGAACATTCGCGCTTTGCGGCGAGATGGCAACGACGATGTCGTCGCCGAGTGTCACCGTTGCAGAAGCGCTGGCTCCTTGTGAAGCGACGCTCATTGCGGTGATGGTTACGGTCGCGTCCGCCGGAAGCAGCGGAGGCGCCGTGTACGTTCCATCCGCAGAAATTGTGCCGGTGCTTGAGTCCCCTCCGGCTTGACCATTCACCTCCCAGGAAATCGCTGTGTCCGAAGCCCCCGTAACGCTTGCCTGAAATTTCTGCGTGGCGCCAAGAAACACATTTGCGGCTTGCGGTGAAATCGTGACGACGACAACGGCCGGCGGCGCCGACTGCGCGCCAGACGACGCTGCGGATCCGCAACTCGATAAGTCCATTCCGAGCGATGCCGCAATTGCCACCAATAAAATCCATCGAAGAACACGAGTCGCTGCGCGCGGAAAGTTCCTTGCCGTCTTGCGCCGGAAGCATTTTCGTGCATGCTCGCTATCGATCCGCATGCAAAGCGCTCTCGCAAGGCATGTGCCAAAGCGGGGCACACTTCTGCGAGAAGGTTCACGCGCCGCAGGCCATCGAGAAGATTCAACCGAGAAAGATCACAATCGCTTTGCTTGCAGGAATTTGTACGGCCAGAAGGAATTGAGGGCGTACGATTCTCCAGTTGAAGAGAGTGGGAAATCGAAGACGCACAGCTTATGACAAGTTCCACAGTGAAACGAGGCGGCGGGAATCCGTTCCAAACTGGCGCATTCTTGCTTTGGCGTTCGAGCTCGCGACGAGCGCGGGAAATTCCACGAAGAGTTTGGGCAAACTGCATTGAGAGGCTCGATGTCATTTCTCACCTCCCAGCGCGTGCCGCAGAGCGGTCTCTATTTCAGGAAATCGAAATGGATATCCGGCCTCGGTTAGTTTTTTCGGAATCGCGCGCTGGCTTGCGAGCAGGAGACCATCCGCCATTTCACCAAGGAGCATTCTCAAAGCGA
>Ga0335075_10019054_pt1 | contig 10163 bp, 8 predicted proteins | sample Lox_Sample_24_FD_206723 | JGI IMG/M metagenome (GOLD analysis project Ga0335075, IMG submission 206723) | Soil microbial communities from Loxahatchee National Wildlife Refuge, Florida, United States - Lox_Sample_2.4 | ecosystem: Environmental > Terrestrial > Soil > Wetlands | place: USA: Florida... | reverse complement strand
TCCCATTTTTACCTTTTCTCTATGTCTAGTTTTAGAAAATAGGACGTGGCCCACAACCCATGTTTCATTGACGGAGGGCTCATTATCCAAATTTCCACCATCATCTGCTACTGCTACTGTCTTTGTATTTCTATTTAAATTTTTCCGTAGCGCCGAAACACAACTTTCCGACCGCCGCCAACCAAACCATCAAAAGTTCCAAAACCAGGGCCTCTAAGCAGATTTCTCGGGTGCCTTATTTCCGTCGTCTGTACCCTATTTTCCGCAGCGGATTTTCACGCCGAACTCAGGATTTGTTCTCTACAATGAAGGCAACGTCCACAGTGGGTTCGCAGTGGGGCGCTCCCGTGGTATATAAGGTTGAAAAGAGAGACGTTCTGAATGCCAAGTCTGGAAGTCCAGCCGGAGAAGCCAGTGGTCGAGAGTACTGCGATGGAAATCAGCGTAAATCGGCAGCTGTTGCTGCGCGAATTAACAGCCACTCAAGGCGTTGTCGAACGCAAGACGACGATTCCGATCTTATCCAACTTCTTGCTGGAAGCCGATCAGGATCGATTGACAATCACGGCCACCGATCTCGATCAAAGCATCCGTACTTCCTGCGCCGCCAAGGTCAAGAAGCCGGGCTCCTGCACCATTCCCGCGCGCAAACTATTCGACTACATCAAGCTGCTGCCGGATGGAGAGATCAGCATTAAGCTGATGGAAAACCATTGGGTGCAGATTCGTCTCGGTCGCTCCAACACGAAAATGGTTGGCATGGCGCGCGCGAATTTTCCGCAGGTGCTGCCGTTTCCAACTGTGGGTGCTATCCGGCTGCCTGCATCTGTGCTGCGCAACATGATCGGGAAAACCATTTTCTCGGTCGCCAATGAAGAGTCGCGCTATACGCTGAACGGCGCTTTATTGCTGGTGAAAGCTGGCAGCTTGACGATGGTGGCTACTGATGGCCATCGTCTTGCGCACATTGAAAAGACAAACGAAAATCTTGCCGTCAGCGGAGAGAAAAAGCTTCTTATTCCGCGTAAAGCGCTGGCGGAGCTACAGTCACTGCTGGCGAATACTGAAGAGGAATTCATCGATTTTTCTGACGATGAACAGACGCTCTATTTCCAGGTTGGCAATCGTGTCTTAACCTCGCGCAAACTTACCGGCCAGTTCCCGAATTACGAAGCCGTTCTACCCCGCGACAACAATCGCTTCGTGATCGTGCGAACCGTTGACCTGTTGGCATCCATCCAGCGTGTTGCGCAGTTTGCGGATGAGAGATCTGGCGCGGTCAAGGTGCGCCTGGAACAGAACGAGATGAAGATTTCATCGTCTTCCACTGAGGCCGGCGAATCCGAAGACACCATCGAGACACCCTACAACATGGATCCGCTTGTCATCGGCTTCAACTCGACCTACATGGTGGATTTTCTAAAGGCCGTTGGCGATGTCAGCGAGGTGCGGCTGGAGTTCAAAGACGCTCAGACCGCGGGCCAGGTTCGCCCGGAAGACGCAAAGGACGATTTCCGCTATCGCTACATCATCATGCCGATGCGCATCTGACATCACGCCCTCGCGTTCGACCGGAAAAAAAGAAGCATCCGTTGCCAGTTGGTCAATGGATGCTTTTTCGTTTCAATCCTTAAACAATTGCCGGCTCTTTCGTCTCCACGATCTCGATGGCAACCTGCGGCGGTTGCAGCATGGTCTGATGAATCAGGCAGTGATGCACCGAGCGCTCCATGGCCACGGACTGGTCGGCGGTCAGGCTGACCGGGCTGTGCACTTTGATGACGAAGTTTCCCAGCCTCGCCGGATCGCGCAGCTTTTCTGCCACCACCGATACTTCCAGACCGTGATCTGCCAGCTTGCGGCTGGAAAGAAACTGTGCCGCGTAAAAAGCAGCGCATGATCCCAGAGACGCTAGAAAAATCTCCGGCGGAGTCATCGCCGCATCGTCCCCGCCGTTCTCCACCGGCTGATCGCTTTCGATGATATGTTGCCTCGCCTGTATCCGAAATCGTGTTTTTCCAATGTGACTCACTTTTACTTTCATTGCACTCTCCTTTGTGTCGCACTATTTTCAGCCGCCTTGCAGCGTCGCTTTGCCGATTTCTGGCAGGCCCATCTTGCGGAAGATTGTCATTGCAGGACACCAGTTGGTGAACGCGGACTGCAACAAATTCAGTCCAACAAATGCCGTTAGCCAAAGCCAATTCGGCGAAACCCATCGTGCCAGTGCCAGCGAAACCAGCACCATCACGCCTGCCATCAAACGAACCGCTCGATCAACCGTCATGGAAAACCTCCTCTTGCTGGGTGGTGATAGATGTTTGGTGCTCCCGCTCCTGGCGGGCATTCAGCATGTAATACAACACGGGTACCGCTGGCCACGACAGAAACGTCGAGGCCACGCCGCCGGCGATCAGCGACAGCCCCAGTCCCTGAAAAATTGGGTCAGTCAGAATCACACTCGCGCCCACCACCACGCCTGCAGCAGTCAGCAACACCGGACGCAGCCGAACCGCGCCCGCATCGATCACAGCTTCCGCCAATGGCATGCCTTCGCGCCTCCGAAGCTCGATAAAGTCCACCACCAGAATCGAATTGCGCACGATGATGCCTGCTCCCGCAATGAATCCAATCATCGACGTTGCAGTGAAAAAATCCCCAAGCATCGCGTGTGCAGGAAGGATCCCTACCAGCGTCAGCGGAATCGGCGCCATAATCGCCAGCGGCACGGTGAAAGATTTGAACCAGCCCACCACCAGCACGTAGATCAGGATCAGCACGGCGGCAAAGGCCAGCCCCAGATCACGGAAGACCTCAATCGTGATTTGCCACTCGCCGTCCCACTTCATCGAGTAGTGATCGGTCGACTCTGGCTGGACGGAGTTGTATCGAACCAACTTGTATCCGTCGGGCAACGTGAGTCTGTCCAGCGCCTGGTTCATCTTCATAATCGCGTAGACCGGACTCTCTTCCGCCCCCGCCACATCACCGGTCACATAGACAACACGCTTCAGATTCTTGTGATAAATATCGGGCGTCAACGTGGTGTGCTCCACATCCACCAGTTCGCGCAAGGAAACCATGCTGCCGTCGGTGCCGCGCACCTTGACGTTCTCCAGCGCTTGCAGGGACGAGCGGTCCGGCCGATCCAGTTCCACGATTGTCGGTACAGCTTCCCGCGCATTTTGCGAGTGCAGTAGTCCCGCCTGCATCCCAGACGCCGCCAGTTGAATCGTCTGCGCGATCTGCGCCACAGCGATTCCGTGCAGCGCAGCCTTGGTTTCGTCGACGTGCAATACCAGCTGCGGCTGTGGGTCCTGCATGTACCAGTCGGTGTCCACCACGCCCCTGGTCTGCTGGAAGACTTGCTTCACCTGGCGAGCAACTGCCAACTGCCCCTGCGGACTCGGTCCATAGATTTCGGCTACCAACGTCTGCAGCACGGGAGGCCCTGGCGGTACTTCGGAGACTTGAATCCGCGCTCCATACCGCCGCGCAATCTGGTCAAGGCTGGGCCGCATCCGTTTCGCGATTGCGTGACTCTGTGCACTCCGCACGTCGGCCGGCAGCAGATTCACCTGGATGTCCGCCTGGTTCGGCTGGCTGCGCAGATAGTAGTGCCGCACCAACCCATTGAAGTTGTATGGCCCCGACGTTCCTGCATAGATCTGGTAATTCGTCACGTCATTCTGCTGGCTCAGATAGGCGCCTAGTGCTTGCGCCACATGCGTGGTCTGCTCCAGCGGAGTGCCATCGGGCATGTTGATCATCACCTGGAACTCGCTTTTATTGTCGAAGGGCAGCATCTTTACCAGCACCATCTTCAACGGCACCAGCGCGCAAGCACTCAACAACAGCAACACCACCACGCCGAGAAAGATGGAGCGCGTACGCGGCTTGTACAGCAGCGGACGCATCACCCGCCGATAGAACTGCGTCAGCCAGCCTTCTTTCTCCGGCTCCAATGTATGCGCGCGACTCACATGTCTACGCCCCAGCAGCCGCATCGCGGCCCATGGTGACACCACGAATGCGACGATCAAAGAAAACATCATGGCCGTCGACGCGCCCACCGGGATTGGCCGCATGTATGGTCCCATTAGGCCGCGCACAAATGCCATCGGCAGAATCGCCGCGATCACGGTGAAGGTCGCCAGAATGGTGGGGTTTCCTACTTCCGCCACAGCTTCCACGGCCGCGTTGCTCAATGGGCGTCGGCAATTTTTCGGCAGACGAAAATGGCGGACCATATTTTCGACCACAACAATGGCGTCGTCCACCAGAATGCCAATGCTGAAGATCAGCGCGAACAGCGTCACTCGATTCAGCGTGTAGCCCAGCAGGTAAAACACGACCATGGTCAGCGCCAGCGTGACTGGAATGGCCAGCAGCACCACGCCCGACTCTCGCCAGCCAAGAAAAAGCGCGATCAGAAATGTCACGGACAGTGTTGCCAGCAACAGATGCTTCAGCAGCTCATCGGACTTAGCCTTTGCGGTTGCGCCGTAATTTCTCGTCGTTGTGATCGTCACGTCGGCAGGCACGGTCACGCCGCGCATCTCTGACACTCGATGCAGCACCGCGCGTGAAATGTCCGTCGCATTGGTGCCCTTACGCTTCGCAACCGTAATGGTTACCGCTGGGTATTCCTGCGCAGCACCGCGATGTGCGCTGGCGCGGGTTGTTCCGAACAAGACGTAATCATGCGACTCTGCAGGGCCGTCAACAATTTTGTCCGCGACATCGCGCAGGTACACGGGACGCCCGTCAGCGACCCCAAGCACAACCCCCGACAGATCGTTCGTGTCCTTGAACAGATTTCCCGCGTCGACAAGGATTTCCTGATTGGCCTCGGCAAACTCGCCTGCCTGGGTACGCGTGTTCGCCGCCTTCAGGCGCGCAACGACCATGCCGGGGGATATGTCGAAGGCCGACAACTTCGCCACGCTTAACACCACACGCATGGCGCGCGGCTGTCCGCCAATCAACTTCGTTTCCGACACATCCGGCACCTGTCGAATCGTGTGCTGTACCTCTTCTGCGATCTGTCGCAATTGGTAGCCGTTGTAATGTGCGCCCCACAACGTCAGCGCCAGAATTGGTACATGGTCGATCGAATGCATCTTCACCAGCGACGGCGATGCACCCACTGGCGTCCGATCGGCATTCGAATACAACTTGCTGTACACCTTGACCAGCGCATCCTGTTCCGACGTACCAACCTTGAAGCGCACAATCACCAGGCTTTGTCCGGGGCTTGAGATGGAGTAGACATATTCCACCCCTGAAATTTCGTGCATCAGGTTCTCAATGGGATTGGTGACTCGCTGCTCCACTTCCGCCGGCGATGCGCCGGGCATGGCTGTCATCACGTCCAGCATCGGTACCTGGATCTGCGGATCCTCTTCGCGCGGAATCGCCAGCACTGCAAACAGCCCTAACACCAGCGACGTCACAATAAACAGCGGCGTCAGCTTCGAGTTCAGAAACATACGCGCCAGCAGTCCCGCAATTCCGTAGGGCTTGGCAGGGTTCTCCGGATCGTCCGGATTGGGCGCAATCACCGGGAACTTCATGGTTGAGCCTCGATGCGTTTGCCAGCCAGGTCGCGATCGCCCGGGTGATTCACGAGCGTCTCGCCAGCAGCCACGCCAGAGAGAACCTCGACGTCATCACCGTGCTGGTTTCCCAGCGTCACATAGCGAAGCTGCGCTACTCCCTCCGTATTCAGCGTGTAGACGCAAGGCAGCGATCCGCGCATCACTACGGCGGACCGCGGTGCCAGAATCACTGACCGTACCGCGCCAGGAAAATTCGCGATGCCATACGTGCCTGTACGCAACGGTTTCGACGCCGGAAGATCCAGCTTCACCAGAAAGGTGCGACTCGACGGATCCGCCGCGGGCACAATTTGCACCACGATTGCCGTGGCGTCGGCTGCATCGAATCCGTCAACGCTCACCGGCACCTTCATTCCCATGCGCACCGAGCCAATCAGGGATTCGTCAACAGAGGTGTACAGCTGCAACGGTCCGTCGCGATCAATCTGCAGCAACGGAGTTCCCGGTATCGCCAGTGTTCCTGGATCAGCCGTGCGCGCCGTCACGATTCCAGCGAATGGAGCGCGAAGCTGCATGTATCCCAGTTGCGTCTGTGCGCCAGCCGCCGCAGCTTTCGCCTCGCTGCTCTGTGCCTGCAACGCCTGCAACTGAAGTGACGCAGCTTGCGAGCGCTGCTGCACTTCGTCAAATTCCTGCGGGCTGACGCTCTTTTCATTCTTCAATTCTTGGTAGCGTGCGAGCGTTCTCGCGGCCAGCGTCGCGCTTGCCTGCGCCGCCATCTGTTGTTTCTCGACCACAATTTGCGCAGCCGTCGCTCGATTCAATTCCGAACGCATCGCCGAGTTGTCCAGCGCGATCAGCAGTTGTCCCGAACGAACACGGTCGCCGGCCTGCACCATCACTTGCCGGATTGTTCCCGGCAGCTGCGCAGAGATCATCGCGGTTTCCTTCGCGTGCACTGTGCCACTTGTACGAATCGACTGCGGCATCTCTTGTTCGGTGGTTTTCACCAGTTGTGCTTGTGCCGTGGGAACCGCTGCCTGCACCGGTTGGCTCTCATGAGAGCAGCCCAGCAGCAGCACGGGAGTCAAAATTAGTAGAGAGGATAGCGATAGCTTCATTGCAGAATCTCCGCTGAATCGGGGGTAAGGCTGCCGGTCGAAAACATCAGGGCTGCATACGCCACTGTGTTTCCGTACACGGCGCGCCAATAATCGTTCTGGCTTCGGCGTTTCGTATCTTCGGCGCGCAGCAGATCGGTCATCGTCGCCAGCCCTGCCTTATAGCGGTTGTGCACAATTCGCAAGCTCTCCGCAGACTGCTCCATCGATGCCTGCGCCGTGGCCACAATGCGCTCCGCTGTCAGGTGTTCGGTCCAGGCACGGTTCACGGCCAGGCGAATCTGCTGCTCACCCGCCCGCTCCTGCGCTTCCGCTTTTTGCTGTTTGGCCCGCTGCTGCGCAAGCTGGGCACGCTTCGCCATTGGGAAAATGTCGAGATTCAGTTGCACTCCGGCAACCCAGTTATTGCCTCCGCCGCCCGTGAAGTTAGGATTGTCCAGTTCCCAGTTGCCGTAGGCGCTTACCGTGGGCGCCAAGCTATCTCTTGCCGTCTTCGCTGCCGCGCTCTCCGCCAATGTCTGCAGTCTCAGGGCCTTCAAATCCGGCTTGGCCTTCAATGCGCTCGCTATATCGTCGGCCAATACGCCGTCAGGAAAACTTCGCGCCTCGATCGGCTGCAGCGTCGGGCGGGTGGAAATGGTGTCCGAACCCATGGCTGCTTCAAGTTGCGCCCATGCAACATCGACGTCGCCTTCGGCGGCAATGTGCGCTTCCTGCCGCTCCGACAGATTCACTTGCGCGGTCAGCATGTCAGAGTCGACCGCCAGGCCCGCGTGCACTTTTGTTTTAGCGTCTGCCAGCAGGGCTTCCGCAGTCGTTTCTTCGTGTTGCGCGACATCGACGCTGCGCGTACAACACAGCCTGATACGCTTCGACTACGCGAAGCACAATCCCCTGGTTCGCTTGTTCGCTCATCGCGGTCGCGCTGCCTGCTGCGAACTTGGCTCCCCGAATCTGTTCCTGGGTGCCGAACCAGTCAAACAGCATCCAGGAACCGCTGAACCGCGTCTCAAAATTACCCACCGGCGTTGGCTTGTTCAGACTATTCAACGCGAAATCCGCCGATGTGAATTGTTGTTGGCGCAGTCGCGTGCCAAAGACGTACACGGGATCGTTGCCTCGTGAAATATCTTCGGCAAAATTCAGCCGCGGCAGCAGTCCCGTGCGCGCCTGGCTCAGTCCTGCCCTTGCCGCTTTCAAATCGGCCTGCGCCATTGCCGCATCCGGGTTTTTTCCCAGGGCCTGGTCAATCGCCTGCCGCAATGTCAGTGCAGGCGCATCGACTGGCTGTGTCTCCTGTGCCCGGCTCGCTTGCCAGCCCGCAACTGTCAGCCACGTGAGGCCCACCAGCAGGGCCATCGCCTTGCTCACACGACTTCTACGTCCCATCGCCTGAATCCCTTTCACTTGGGTGTTCAGTCGAATAAAGACCGCAAATCGGAAAAGCGTTACAGCTTTTTCAAATTGATTTTTCCGGGGGGTTTCAGGAGGCGACAGGCGTTGTCGGTTCGGACGACGGGCTTTCCAGCAGGCGCAGGTACTCCTTGGCCAGCAGTCGGCGGAGCGAGGCGCAGGTGTCGCTGTCAAATGGCATGTTGAGGTTGCGACATCGGTCGATGGCCAGCTTCAGGTCAGACAAAAAGGCAATACAGGCTGGGCAAGCGTCGATATGCGCCTGCATCTGTTTGCAGCTCTTCTTTTCCATCCGCCCATCCAGGTATTCGGAGAGATTCCCGAAGATCTCCATGCATTCCCGTGGGCGTTTGTCGCCGGATGGCTTTTTGCGGCGTAAGGAAGCCGCCGGACCCCGGTGCAACTTCTCCAATTCCTTCCGCAGCAGCAGTCGCGCCCGATGCAGGCGCACACGCACCGTTCCAGGCTGCAGCGAAAGCACTGCCGCCACCTGTTCGGTGTCGAGTTCCTCCATATCATGAAGCACAAGTACCAGCCGATATTGCGGAGGAAGCTGCAGCACCGCCTCATGCACGCGGAATTGATCTTCGTGGGTCAAGGCCCTTTGTTCCGGACTTGCTGCCGCCGCTGTCAGCAGCGCGCTTAACTCAGCTCCGTCCGGCATCAAGTCTTCCAACGCAACTGTTTTATGACTGGATTCTTTTTTTCGCTTGCGCCAGCAGCGGTTTTTCGCAGCCGTATATAGCCATACCGACAGTGCTCGAGGATCTTCAATCTTCGCCAAGTGGGGCAAGGAACTCACCAGCACATCCTGCATGGTATCCTCTGCGTCTTCACGATGGCCGCAAAGCTTCATGCTGAAGGAGAAGACCGTCCCCTGCAGCAGCCGCAGCGCATGGGGCACGCCCGCAGGGTCGGTTCGCAGTAATTGAATTGCTTTTTGGAGTTCGGGCCGCATTTTCCTCGGAACCACGCGAGCGCAGGATACTGCCTCGATTCTATGCTCCGCAGCCTCCGCAGCGACCTGTTTCGGGCCGCCGAGCACGTCCCGTCGACTCCTTTGTAACCCTTGCATCATCCTTGTCGCTGGCGAATGCCACGCGTACCTGACTTCCATGAAAACAGGGGAATATTCCTTCGATCCTCCAGCTCAAGTTATGCTGGAATCGAGTCGTTGTAGGACCCGCGTATGGACGCTCCGCATCAGCCCGCAAAAGTAGCCTGGTATCGCTCGCCGGTTAGCCGCGAGCAGCTGCAGACCCTCAACCAGCGCAGCGATTTCAGAGGATTCCTCCAGACCGCCGGCTATCTTGGACTGCTGGTATTTACCGGGACACTTGCCTTCGTCTCCACCGGTCGGCTGCCTTGGCCTGTAGTGGTGTTGCTGACGTTCATGCATGGGATGTTCTGGGCGTTCTTGATCAATGGCTTTCATGAGTTCGTCCACAACTCCGTATTTGAGACCAAATCTCTCAACTGGTTTTTTGCGCGCGTCTTCGCATTTCTGGGATGGCTCAATCCGTATGAGTTCTGGGCCAGTCACACCGAACATCACAAGTACACGCTGCATCCGCCCGACGATTTGGAAGTGGTTCTTCCCGTCGACTTATCGCTCAAGGGTTTTCTCAAAACCGGATTTATCAACCCTATTGGGCTGTGGCAAACGCTTTCGAAGACCATTCGCATCGCTCGCGGTAAGCTGCAGGGCCCATGGGAGAATTCTCTTTTTCCTGACGCTGCTGCAAGAGAAAAACGCAATCTGGTCCGGTGGGCGCGGCTGCTGCTTGCGGGTCACGCGGCCATCGTTCTGGTTTCGATCGCAATGCATTGGTGGATGCTGCCGGTTGTCACGACATTCGCGCCGTTCTATGGAGGATGGCTGCATTATCTTTGCAACAATAGCCAACACGCCGGCCTGCAGGATAACGTGCCTGACTTTCGCCTGTGCTGCCGCACCATCACCTTGAATCCGCTTCTCAGCTTTCTCTACTGGCACATGCACTACCACACGGAGCATCACATGTACGCCGCCGTTCCTTGCTACCGGCTTGCCAAGCTACACGCGATA
>Ga0335075_10019053_pt1 | contig 10164 bp, 5 predicted proteins | sample Lox_Sample_24_FD_206723 | JGI IMG/M metagenome (GOLD analysis project Ga0335075, IMG submission 206723) | Soil microbial communities from Loxahatchee National Wildlife Refuge, Florida, United States - Lox_Sample_2.4 | ecosystem: Environmental > Terrestrial > Soil > Wetlands | place: USA: Florida... | reverse complement strand
CTCCGGGAAGGGGCGTTCTGTGCGTCGGTTGGTTGCCGGTGGATTGATCAAGACTGCCAAGCTGCTCTCCCAATCCGGGGATCATGCGGGTGCGCTGGAAGTGTATTGCAAGCTGGTGGACCGCTTCGATGCGATTTACCAGGCCGAGCTTCGCGAGTCAGTGGCGCTCGCACTACAGGGCAAGACCTTTGAGCTACAGCGAATGGGACGCTACGAGGAGTCGCTCACAGTTGCAGATGAGATGCTTGAGCGTTTTGGTGAGACGCCCCCACCCGAGCATCCTTACGTGGTGCTCGAGGCGCTAGTCGGCAAGGCCAAGGCACTGGAGGAGCTGCGACAGGTGGAGCAGGCGATAGCTGTCGTCGATGAGATCGTGCGCCGCTATGGAGGCGAGCAGGAGCCCGAGGTGCGCAAGAAGCTGGCATACGCTCTCGAATCAAAGGCCCGGCTACTTCTCATGAGTGACGCGGCCGAGGAAGTGCTACCAGTCGTAGACGCCATGCTTCGGCGATTTGGTGATGCCGTTGAGCCGGAGCTATATTCGTATGTTGCGCGAGGTCTCAACTGCAAGGCTCTTGCCCTGGGTAAGCTTGGTCGCTGGCAGGCTGTTGCTGAGATGCTGGACGATCGGACGATTGAGCGTCTCGGAGTAGATGCTGAACCTGGGCTGCGCGAGGCTCTCGCGCGTATGGCGAGTATCAAGGCGGTCGCGCTCAGAAGGCTTGGAAGACTTGAGTCGTCAGCCGCTGTGTTCGGCGAGATTGCCGAGCGTTATGGGGATGAGAGCTCGCCGGGAATGCGGGAGGTTGTTGCTGGTGCGCTTACGCAAAAGGCGGAACTGCTAGCCGCTACGGGTGAGAACGCCCACGCAATCGTCGTGTCGGATTCGATGATCGACCACCTTGGTGATCCAAGTGATTCGCAGGAGCGGCTGCGGTTGGCTGATGCTCTTGGGGCAAAGGGCATGGCGCTGATTGGCGAGGCGCGGTATGAGGACGCGCTTGAGGTGCTCGACGAGCTGATTGAGGGTTTTGAGGATGCGCCGGAGGCGGCCTTGCGCAGGCAAGTAACGATTGCGCTTGCGAACAAGGTCACTGCGCTCGAAGATCTGGATCGAGCTGAGGCGGCGGCTAGCGTCTTCGCGGACATGGTCACGCGGTTTGGTGCAGAGGCGTTGGTGCTCTTCGAAGGGGCCGCGGCTAAGTTCGCGAGTGGCTCCGGGCCGGAAGAGCGCGAGGGGTTGGCCTCCGTGCTCTATGCGAAGGGGCGAGCGCTTGAGAGTCTCGGTCGCAAAGACGAGGCCCTACTGACCCTTGATGAGCTGATCACTCGCTTTGATGCGGACGAGGACTCGGCTATCAAGGAGATTGTCTCGGAGGCTCGCGATGCCCGCGAGAGGATGTGTAGCGAGGATGATGGCCTAGCTTGAGAGAACTGGAAGTCGTCGGTAGAGGAATAGCGCTGGTCCGATTCCGCGGCTGATCGCACGTCCGATAGGTGACCGTGAATGGCTTTTGGTACGCCGCTCAGCGGCCGTCCTCGTGTTGACGAGGATACCGGGTCGGAGCGGGGGAGGATGAGGACGGATGGCAGTTGCTCCGTTCTCGGACAAGACCAGACCAGGCATGAGGCACGCACAAGTGAGCTCTCGCCTCTCGCGAATGAGCTGTCGCGTGAGGTGGCGCCTCGCGTAAACTCGCTCGTGGAACGGCGCCTCGCCATGTGGCAGACTCTTGCTCGTGGTGAATGCTAGTGATGATGAGCTGGTCGGGGATCAGCGAAGCGCGGGCGAGCCCGAGCGAGTCGCCCGCTGGGCAAAGGCTCTAATCACACAGGCAGACGCGTTGCTCGACCAAGGCTCCGCGGACGAGGCGCTCGAGGTCCTAGACAGCGTGATCGACGCGCTCGAGGGATCGGCCTATATGGAGCCACGCAAGGTTCTTGCGCTGGCACTGGCAACGAAGTCAGCGACGCTGAAGCAACTCGGACGAAAACGGGCAATGCGGCCGTTCGAGGCGCTGGTCAGCCAGTACGGCAGCGAAGCCGTGGATGAGTTTGATGAGGAGGCGGTGCGACTATGGTCAGCCGACACGCCACAGGATCGCCAGCGACTGGCCTGGGTACTGCTGACTGAGGCCATGATCCTCGAGCATCAGAATCGCAAAGCCGACGCCGCGCAGACGTTGAAGGCGTTGCTCAAGCGCTTTGACGGCGAGTCCTCACCCGCCATCACCCAGATGCTCGACGCGGCACGACACGCGCTCGACATGTACCGCAAGACCCAAATGCACCGCCCGGTCTGAGCCGGGCTGGATTTCACGGAGACGGTGTTTGTAGGTTCCCTATCTTCATTTGATGGGGTGGTTGTCTGCTCTTTCGCAGCGTAGAGTTCCTCGGCTTCTCGTGGTGGCCGGTCGTCGAGCGCTTCGGTGTAGGCGCTCGTTGTTGAACCAGGCGACGTACTCGACGATGGCGAGCTCGAGCTGGCTACGTGTCGGCCAGACGCAGGCGATCCGCAGGAGCGATGGAGGCTCCATCGCGTCGGCCACGGATTGCGCTCAGCGTGGGGCCCAGCGGGTTGCTGCGGCACGCGTGCAAGCATCGGCAGGAGTCCATGGTGCCCGGGAGGGCGTCATACGAGCCGGCTCAGGATCGCCCGTCGCGTTCGCGCTGCTCGCGCTCTCGCTGCCACGCGTACTCGTCAGCGTCGACTGGAGCCGGTTCTCCGCTAGTGCGCTGCGCCCCCGCGTCGAGCTCACCAAGAAGGATGTTTGCCTGTTCTTCTCCGGCCAGCAACTCGGCTGAGCCTGATCGCGTGATGGTTTCGCCTGAAGGTTCTCGGAATAGCCGCGGTAGTCGGAGCTTGCGCACTGGGTAAGTCTAGTACGCAATGAGCGCTAGCGGAAGGTACGGCGCATTTATATGGCACGCCCGTACAGGATTCCGGACGGGATCGAGCGCTATCAGCGTATGCCTTGATGACAACTGTCTCCGCCGTTCACGGCATGTCAAGCGGCTTAGGAGAGTGATCGGGTAGCGTCTTCTTCCAAGTGGCCGCTGTGATGTCGAACGAGGAGAAGTAGGCGGCGTGAGCTTGTGCGGGCGTGTCATCGTGGACAGTCGTCGCTTCGCACTCGCGGCCGAACCGAAGGTGAGCGCCGTATGGTCAAGGTGATCGTATGCGGGAGGCCGTCGTGTGTGACGTGGATGGCGCTCACGGTCACGGTGGCGTGTCTTCTTGCTCCCGGGCAGGCGATGGCCGCCGTGAGCAACGTGGCGTCTACGCGCGCGTATCTGCAGGCGTTCGCCACGTTCGAGCGTTCCGCATCCGCAGAGACGGCGGCGAGGATCGCGGCGGTGGAAGCGAGCGGATGGGAGATTGCCGGCGGGTGCCCGTTGGTCCTCACGTACGCCCCGCGCGATGACGCTTTCGAGGAGCTAGGCAGCGAGCTGGGCCTGGTGGAGTGGTATTCGACGGCGGTGCCGCTGTGGCCGGTGTTTGAGCGGATGGCGGACGCGATCTCGCGTCTGCGCTGGAGCGACCGTGAGCTGACGAAGCTGGTGCAGGAGGAGGCGGCCGAAGAACGGGCCGACGTCGGGCTCGTCCTGCCCGACGTTTGCAGTGATATCGAAGCGTGGAAGGCGAGCGCGTATGCGAGGCTTCCGCAGGACACCGAAGCGTTCATCGGTCGCGTTGACGAGATAGAAGCGCATGCGACCGTGGGCCACGGCGAACAGGGGCGCGAAAAGGTGATCTCGCGCCTGCTCCGTCGCTACGAGAGGCCGGCGGAAAGGCGGGCAGCCGCGCGCTTCGAACGCCTCGAACGGCAAGTCGACGATCGCGTGTTTGCGGTGGTCGAAAGTGAGGAGAACCAACTCGCGGTGGCGCTGGGGGTCTCGGAGCTGTGAGCAGGCGCATCCGCCTCGCGGCTGTGCTCGTCGCTGCGGCGCTGGTGCTCGTGGTGTCGGCGGTGTCTGTGCAGGCTGCCCCCTTGACGTTCGCGCCCTGCCAGGCGACGGAGACCTTCGTTCATGTGCCGGGCCTGCAGTGCGGCACGCTTGATGTGCCCTTCGATCGCGGCGATGCGGCGGCGGGCACGATCGCGCTGGCGGTGCAGCGGGTGCCGGCGAGCGCGCCGCGCGTGGGCGTGATCGTGCTGTTGGCCGGCGGCCCGGGTCAGTCGGCGCTGGCCCCGTTCGAGGAGTCGCTGGCGCCGCTCGCGCGCGAACCCGCGTTGAGGGGCTTTGAACTGGTGTCGTTCGACCAGCGGGGGACCGGCCAGTCCGAGGGGCTGCAGTGCCTGGAGCCCGAGGGCTCGCTGGAGGGGGGGCTCGCGGCCTACCTGGGCTTCTGCGGTGACGCGCTCGGCGCCACGCGCGGCTTCTACACGAGCCAGGAATCGGTGGAAGACCTCGACGCGTTGCGCCAGGCGCTCGGCGGCACGCCGCTGTCGCTGTGGTCGGTCTCCTACGGCGGGCACGTGGCCGGCATGTACGCGCTCGAGCACCCGCAGGGCGTGGCGCGCATGGTGCTGGACTCGCCCGTGCCGGTATCCGGTGGCGACCCTCTTTTTCGCGAACGCCTGCACGCGCTGCGGCGGGTGCTCGACGAAGGCATCTGCGGCGCCGGTGCCTGCAGCTCCTTCACCCATGACCTCTACGGTGACCTCACGCGCTTGGTCGCGACGCTGCACCGCCACCCGCTGCGCACGAGGATCTACAACGGGCGCGGGCGGCTGCAGGCGACGAGCGTGACCGAAGCGGGCGTCTTCAAACTGCTGCTCGGCGTGGACCTCGATGTGGGCGTGCGCGAGCTGGCCCCGGCCGCGATCGCCGCCGCCGCCCACGGCGACGCCGCGCCGCTGGCGCGGCTGACCCGCTCGCTGCAGGCAGAACCCCCCGGCGCTGCGCTCGCCGGCGAGCTCGCCGACAGGTCCGGGCTCGGCGATGGGCGAACCGGCTCGCTCGGGAGCGCGCCGGAGGAAGCGCACGCGCCGCTGAGCGAGGCCGGGAGCTCGATGGCGCTGTATGACGCCACCTACTGCGACGAGAGCGAGCTGCCGTGGTCGCCCGCCTCCGCTCCTTCCAGCCGTGCCGAGACGCTTCGCGGCTGGCTGGCGGCGCTCCCATCCGCCAGCACCGCGCCGTTCGCGGCCACGACCGTGGCCGCGAACGCGCCGGTCTCGCTGTGCATGGACTGGCCCGCGACGGCGCCGGCGCCAGCTGTGCCCGCGGGGGTCTCCGCCGTGCCCACGCTGATCCTCTCCGGCGATCAGGATCTGCGCACCCCATATGAACAAGACCTCACGGTCGCGGGTGGGTACAGCGACGTGCAGCTCTTGCGGGTCCCCGACGTCGGGCACTCGACCGTCACCGAGGATCAGACCGGATGCGCCCGGCGCGCCATGATCGAGTTCCTAGCCAGCGGCCAGGCGCCGCAGAGCTGCGCAGAATCGCACGAACCGCAGGCGCTGGCGCTGCCGCCCGCCAGGCTCGCCGACGTTCGCCCGCTGCCATCGCGCTCGCGCCTGGTGGGCCGGGTGGCGGCCGCCGCCGCGATCACGCTCGAGGATCTGTGGGGTCAGAGCGGCCTCTCCGGCGGAGGCCTGCGCGGCGGCTACTGGCGCTATCGCGCCGGCAAGGTGCAGCTCCACGACTTCGTGGACGTGCCCGGCGTGATCCTCAGCGGGTCGATCTCATCCTCGGGCGCCGCGCACTTCACCGTCCGCGGGCGCCTCTCCGGGACGCTCACACAGAAAGGGCCCGCCGTGCGCGGCCGCATCGACGGGATGCCCATCCACCTGCGCCTGGTCGACACCTGAGAGAGCTGTTCGACCAGCCGGGCCGCCGGCATCGGCGGGAACCCGGTCCTGCTACGCCTTGCGAAGGGCCGCTCTCTTGAGCGGCCCTTCTTCATCACAGGCCCTGAACGCCGTACCGACCCCGCTCGTCACGGACGATGACCGCGCCGAGCCGCTGCTCGTACCACCCCCACATGAAGGCGCGGCTCGGTGTGCGCACGATCGCCTGGAACGCAGTATGACGCGCGTATGCGCGCTACTCACACCGGCTCGATCTCCAGGTGGTTCGGTGCCTGCCCGCGCAGCACCGCGAGCAGGCGGTCGAGGTCGTCGAAGGCGGCGGCGCGCAGCGCGGCGTTGACGCGGTCGTCCTCGCTGCGGTCGACGGAGGTCCAGAACTTGCCCTTGCGGCTGCCGGCGCCGTGGTGGTAGATGACGTCGCCGTACAGCCCGCCGAGCAGGAAGTGGTAGTTGACGGCGTTGCTGCGGCGCAGCGGCGCGATCTCCCGGCCGCGCTGCGCGAACTCGAAGGTGATGCGCTGCCCCACGTCCTGGTTGTGCTCGTGCTCGGGGCTCGCGTGGCGGCCGAAGGAGACGCCCAGCTCGAGCAGCTCGGAGGTGCGCGCGCACAGGCCGCTGACGTGGACGAAGGGGGCGATCTCGGGCGCCATCTCGTCGCGGTACACGCCCGACACGGCGGCGCCGGCGCGGCAGGCGTCGACGAGCGTGGCCAGCCAGTCCTCGCGCACGGGGAAGGAGTCGTTGTCGAGCGTGACGAGGTAGTCGAAGCCGCTGGCGACGCCGCGGGCGAGATGGTCGAGCGCGCCGGGGTGGGTGCGTTCGAACGCCCGCGCGAGCTGGCCGCCGGGAACGCGGGCGGCGAGGCGTCCGAGCGTCGCGACGGGCTCGCCCGGCAGCACGCGCACGCGCTCGTGGCGGCGCATCGCGCGGCGGTGCGAGGCGAGGTGCGTGTTGTCGTAGACGAACACGCGGTAGTCCCAGCCGTGCGTGTGGCGCTCGATCTGGCGCAGGCACAGCTCGATCCACGGGTAGGCGAGGGCTTGTTGCAGGTTGTGCTGGCCCCAGCGCCCGCGCCGGCGAAAGCCGTCGACGATCAGGATCGCGACGGTGGGCCGCGCGTCCTCGGCGGGGCCGGGCCGCGCGTCCTCGGCCGAGCCGGGGCGCGCGACCGCGGTCGAGCCGGCGCGCAGGCGCTCAGCCGAGCCGGTCATAGCCCCACAGCGCGACCAGGTCCCGTCCGAGGTGCTCGCCGAGCGCGCGCACCTCGGGCTCGTAGCGGCGGCGCAGCTCGAGCATCAGCGCCTCGTCGGCGGCCTCGGGGCTGCCCAGCGCGACGCGGTCGCGCAGCGCGACGACCCGCTGCAGCTGGCGCGCGGGCAGGCGCTTGACGAGCCGGTAGGCGCCGCGCGCGAGCGGATTGGAGCCGATTGCGGCGGAGCGGGCGAGGCCGTAGACGCGCTGCGAGCGCACGGCGACGGTGGGGTTGGCCTCGGCGGCGCGCACGGCGACGGTGTGGTCGATTCCCAGGAAGCGCATGATCGAGCGCACGGTGCCCTCGTTGTCGGCGCGGAAGTCGTCGTAGACGATCACCTTCAGCTGCTCGGGCGCGAACAGCTCCTCGTAGCGGCGCAGCTGCTCGCGGTAGCGCACGTGCTCGGAGTACAGCAGCAGCTGCGGGCGGTGCGACAGGCGCGGTATCTGCCTGCCCTGGCGGCGCGCGGGCTCGAGCGCGAGCGCCCTGGCGAGGTCGCGCTCCGACTCCACGTGGATCTGCACGAACTGCATGTGCAGCGAGCGCAGGAAGCTCGCGGGCTCGCGCAGCACGGCGACGATGCGCGCCGCGGGTTGCGCGTCGGCGATCGCGGCGGCGGCGGTGCGCGACCACAGGTATGAGGTGGAGGCCTCGCCGGCGAGCTGGCCGGGGGCGGCCCCGGCGAACAGCGCGAGGTAGGCCTCGAGCGTGTGCGGCAGCTTCTGCGAGCGCGGCGTGTCGAAGCGCGCGCGCATGTCGCTGGAGAAGTACAGCGGCTCCTTGAGGCTGGGCATGAACACCTGCGGATGCGCCTTGAGCATGCGGTAGAGGGCGGTGGTGCCGCTCTTGGGATGCCCGACGATGAAGAAGTCCGGCATCCGGCCGGGGGCGGCGCCCGGCGCGGGCAGCGGTTCGCTCGCTTGCTCTGGCATCGGATGAAGCTCAGCGGGCGGCGTCGGCAAGCATCACCGGCTCGGCCTCGCCGGAGGGGCGCGCGGCGCTCGCGCGGGCGGCGTACAGCTCGGCCAGCTCGAGCTGCAGGTTGCGGGGCCGTTCCCCGGCAGCGAGGCCCGCCCGCCCACGGCGGTGCCAGGCCCCCTCGCCGTCGAGCTCCCACGAGCTCTGGTTGTCGGCGAAGGCGCGCGCGAGCGTGTCGAGCAGCTCCGCCTGCAGCTCGGGGCTCTCGATCGGGACGGCGAGCTCGACGCGGTGGTCGAGGTTGCGCGGCATCAGGTCGGCGGAGGCGATGTAGACGGTGTGCTGGCCGTCGCGCTCGAACGCGTAGATGCGCGAGTGCTCGAGCAGCCGCCCCACGATCGAGACCACGCGGATGTTCTCGGACAGCCCCGGCACGCCGGGGCGCAGGCAGCAGATGCCGCGCACGTTCAGCTCCACGCGCACGCCGGCCTGCGAGGCGGCGTACAGCGCGCGGATGCAGCGCCCGTCGACGAGCGCGTTCATCTTCATCGCGATGCGCGCGGGGCGCCCGGCGGAGTGGGCGGCGATCGTGAGCTCGATCTGCTCGATGATGCCGTCGCGCAGGTGGTCGGGCGCGGTCATCACCTTGCGGTAGTGCAGGGGCCGGCCGAAGCCGGTGAGGTAGTTGAACATGTCGGCCACGTCGGCGCCGATCTGCTCGTCGGTGGTGAACAGGCCGAAGTCGGTGTACAGGCGCGCGGTGGCGGAGTGGTAGTTGCCGGTGCCGATGTGCACGTAGTTGCGCACGCCGTCGCCCTCGCGGCGCACCACCAGCACGCACTTGGCGTGGGTCTTGAAGCCCGGCTGGCCGTACACCACGTGCACGCCGGCCTCCTCCATCGCCTTGGCCCACTGGATGTTCATGCGCTCGTCGAAACGCGCCTGCAGCTCCACCAGCGCGACCGCTTCCTTGCCGCGTTCGCGGGCGTCGATCAGCGCGGGCACGAGCGGGGAGTCGTCGCTGGTGCGGTACACGGTCTGCTTGACGGCGAGCACGTTGGGGTCGGCGACGGCCTGCTCCACGAAGCGCTCGACCGAGGTGGAGAAGGACTCGTAGGGGTGGTGCACGAGCAGGTCGCCAGCGCGCATCGCGCCGAGCACGTCGGGACGCTCGCCGTCGCGGTGCAGCAGGCGAGGATGGGTGACGCCGCCGATCGGCTCCTCGCGCAGCTCGGAGTGGCCGGGGAGCTTGACGATCTGCCACAGCGAGCCCATGTCGAGCAGGCCGTCGACGGGATAGATCTCCTCCTCCTCGACGGCGAGCAGGTTGATCAGCGCCTCGCGCAGGCGCTCCGAGCAGCCGGCGCCGACCTCCACACGCACGATCTCGCCGAAGCGGCGCCGGCGCAGCTCGTCCTCGACCGCCTGCAGCAGGTCGGCGGCGTCGTCGGAGACCTCCAGGTCGGCGTCGCGGGTGACGCGGAAGACGTCGTAGTCGGCGATCTCCATGCCTGGGAAGAGCGCGTCGAGGTGGTTGGCGATGACGTCCTCGAGCGGCACCAGCAGGGCCGGCTCGCCGGCGTCCTGGCGCACGCTGACGAAGCGCGGCAGGATCTCGGTGGGCACCTTCACGCGCGCGAACACGGTCTGCTCGCTGACGGGGTCGCGCACCAGCACGGCCAGGCTGAGCGACAGGTTGGAGATGTAGGGGAAGGGCCGGCCCGGAGCCACCGCCAGCGGCGTGAGCGCGGGGAAGATCGCCTGCTGGAAGTGCCTGGCGAGCTCGGCGCGGCGCTGCTCGTCGAGCTCGGCCACGCCGACCACGCGGACGTCGTGCGCGGCCAGCTCCGGGCGCAGTGTGCCTTCGAAGCAGTCGGTCAGGCGGGCGCCCAGCGCGAGCACGCGCTCGCGGATGCGCGCGATCGTCTCGGAGGGCGTGAGGCCGTCCTGGCTGGGGTTCTCCACCCCCGCCTCGATCTGGTCGCGCAGCCCGGCGACGCGCACCATGTAGTACTCGTCGAGGTTGGTGGTGTAGATCGCGCAGAACTTGACGCGCTCGAGCAGCGGCACGCGCTCGTCCTCGGCGAGCTGCAGCACGCGGTCGTTGAAGTCCAGCCAGGACAGCTCGCGGTTGAGGTACAGGGACGGCTCCGCGCCCTCCCCGGCGCCGGC
>Ga0335075_10019052_pt1 | contig 10164 bp, 8 predicted proteins | sample Lox_Sample_24_FD_206723 | JGI IMG/M metagenome (GOLD analysis project Ga0335075, IMG submission 206723) | Soil microbial communities from Loxahatchee National Wildlife Refuge, Florida, United States - Lox_Sample_2.4 | ecosystem: Environmental > Terrestrial > Soil > Wetlands | place: USA: Florida... | reverse complement strand
CTCCTGGGCGTCGTCGAGCAGCAGGTAGTCAAAGCGGCGCGCCAGATTGGGCTGGGCGCGGGCCAGGTCCAGGGCGGACACGATCAGGTCGCCGTCGTCGCGCGCGGCCGCCTCGGCCAGCATCCGCTCGTGTGTGCAGTAGATCTGGGCGAACTCGCGCTCGAGCTCGGCGTCGGGCGCGTCGTCGGCCAGGCCGTCGGCCCAGGCGACGTAGGCCTCGGCGGTCACCAGTTCGGCCTTGAGACGATCGATGCGTCGCACGAATCCGCCGAGCAGCGTGTTGGGGCGCCCGCCGAAGTCGTGGTGGCGCAGCGACAGCTCGTCGATGCGCTCGACCAGCATGGCCAGCCGGTCCCCCGCCGTCAGCACCGACTCGAAGGGGTCGGCGCCGGCGCCGGCCGCTCGGAGGACCAGGCCGGCCAGCTGCGCCGGGGTGAGCACGAACAGCTCGTCATAGCCGCGTGGCAGCCGGGTTTCGATGCGCGCGCGCAGCGCCGCGGCGCGCGCCGCGGTGGGGACCAGCAGCCCGATGCGCTCGGGCGCGCACCCCTCGGTCACCAGCCGGCGAAAGCGCGCCTCGATCACCCGCGTCTTCCCCGTCCCGGCGGCGCCGAGGACGACCAGACGCGCCTCGGAATGGGTCGCTGCGTCGCGCTGCGCGGCGGTGAGCTCGTCGAGCGGACGGTCCGGGGCGGCGCTGTCGGTGAGCAGGCTGATGACCTCAGGGGACCTGCCGCGTGCGTTCTCCTGACTCACCGTCTGACAGCATAGGTTGCAGGATGGGCACAACCGGCACGGCATTGGACGCGGATTGGCTGGGGTTGTGCCAGCGCGCGGTGCAGGGCCTGGCCGACGTGTTGGCCGCCACGCCCACCACCGTCGAGCGCGCTCGCGAGACGGGCACGCGAGGCAGCGGCGGCGACCGCACGCTGGAGATCGACAGCGAGGCCGAGGCCGTGGTCTTCGAGCAGCTGCAGGCCCTCTATGACCAGGGCCACCGCTTCTCGGCGATCAGCGAGGAGCGCGGCGAGGTGGACTTCGGCGGCGGGGGCGTGCACGTGATCATCGACCCCATCGACGGCTCCCTGAACGCCAAGCGCGACGCCTGTCACTACGCGCTGTCGGTGGCGGTCGCCGATGGCGAGACGATGGCCGACGTCGCCTTCGCCTTCGTGCACGACTTCGGCGCCCGCGAGCAGTGGTGGGCGCGGCGCGGCGAGGGGGCCTGGCGCGACGGCATGCCCCTGGACCCGACCCTGCCCGAGCGCCGCTCGCGCGACGGGCGCCTCGAGCTGCTGGGGATCGAGTCCTCAGACCCGCAGTGGGTCCACGCCGTCATCGACCCGCTGACCGCGGCCACGCGCCGCCTGCGCGCGCTGGGGACGATCGCCTCGACGCTGTGCCAGGTGGCGGCGGCGCGGTTTGACGCGATGGTCACGCTGCAGCGCTGCCGCGGGGTCGACGCCGCCGCCGGGCAGCTCATCGTCCGTGAGGCCGGTGGCTTCATCAACTTCGCTGACCTGGACGATCCGCTGGCGGCGCCGCTGGACGCCACCCCGACGTCGCGCCTGATCGCGGCCCGCTCTGAGCAGACGCTCCGCGACCTGGAGGCGATTCGGCGCGCATGACGGTGATCGACTGGATCCTGGCCGAGAAGATCGCCGGCTACCTGGCCGGCACCGGCGACGCCGCGACCCCGCGCGCTGACCTGCCGGCGCTGGCCGCCGAGTCTGAGCGGCGCGTGACCGCCTACACGGGCCTGGAGCCCGCACGGCCGCTGCCGCCCCCCGAGGGCATCGGCCGGCGCGAGTGGGTGCAGACCAACATCAAGGCGATGCGCAGCCTGCTGGACCCGGTGCTCGACCGGGCCGGCGAGGGCCTCGGGCCGCTCAAGCCGGCGGCCAAGCTTGCTCTCGGCGTGGTGGTCACCACCGAGGTCGGCGTGGTCCTCGGCTACCTGGCGCAGCGGGTGCTGGGGCAGTACGAGCTCGTCCTGCTCGACGAGGCCGAGGCGGCGTCCCCGCCCCGGCTGCTCTTCGTGATGCCCAACCTGGGGCAGGCGGTGCAGTCCTTCCACGCCCAGGAGGAGCAGTTCATGACCTGGGTGGCGCTGCACGAGGTGACCCACGCGGTCCAGTTTGCGGGCGTCCCCTGGCTGCATGGCCATGTGGCCGGGCTGGTGCGGGAACTGCTGCGCAGCGCCGAGTTGCGCATGGAGGCCGAGCGCAAGCTCCGGATGCCGAGCTGGGGCCAGGTCAGGCGCACGTTCGATTCGCTGCGCCAGGGCGACCTCGTCTCCATCCTCACCAGCGACGTGGAGCGGGCCACGCTGGACCAGGTGCAGGCGGTGATGGCGGTCATCGAGGGCCATGCCGAGCACGTGATGGACGCCGTGGCGCCCGACCTTCTCCCCTCGCTGCCCGCGCTGCGCTCGGCCCTGGACCGCCGGCGCCAGTCGCAGTCGGGCCTCTCGCGCCTGCTGGCCAAGCTGCTGGGGCTCGAGCTCAAGCTGCGCCAGTACGAGCAGGGCAAGTACTTCTGCGACGCGATCGTGCGCGCCGCCGGCACCGAGGCACTGGTGCGGGTGTTCTCGGGCCCCGAGGCCCTCCCCACGCTCGCCGAGCTCACCGACCCCTCTCGCTGGCTGCGCCGCGTGGGCTTCCATCAGCAGCTGCCCGAGCGCTCTGGCGCTTGAACCCCAACCAAGTAAACTAATAAGTTTACTTGTTAGACTGGGCCGGGACCGGCCTTCCGTTCACATCCTTTTCCTACAGGGGTGTAACCCAGCCGCTATGGTGGTTTACAAACATGTGTTCGATCAACGCAAGCGAACGAGCTACGATCTTCACCACGACGGAAGAGAGAACCGAAACCCATGGCTGAGACTTCAAACACCAGCGGCAGTAGCACTCCGACCACCAGCGCCAGCACCGGGACCACCCGCGGCCAGAAGGCCGCCGCGACCCGCAAGCGCAACGAGACGCGCCGTGCCGCGAGCGCGACGCGGGCCAGCGCCCGCCGCACCGCGAGCAGCGCCAAGACGACCGCGAGCCGCACCAGCTCGGCGACCAAGGGCAACGCCCGCCGCACCGCCAAGAGCGCGCGCTCGACGGCGTCCTCCGCCTCCAGCGCCACCAGCGCGGAGACGAAGCTGCGCGTGACCCAGGTCCAGCAGCTGGCCGAGCGTGCCGTCCTCGTGCCCGTCGGCGCAAGCCTGCTGGCTCAGGAGAACCTGGTGTCGACCGTCAAGGGCCTGGCCACCAAGTACGGCACCCGGACCTCGGTCGAGCGCGAGCTCAAGCGCTACGAGCGCCGCGGCGCGAGCGCCCGCAACCGCTTCGAGCGCCAGGTGCGCCGCACCCGGACCAAGTTCGAGCGCGAGCTGCGCCAGCGGCGCAACCGCGTCGAGAAGACGGTCAAGCAGAACCGTCGCCGCGTCGAGCGCGACCTCAAGACCGTCCGCCGCGACCTGGAGAAGCAGTCGGGCGTCGTCACCTCTCGGGTCGAGAAGCTCGTCACCGAGGCTCAGGGCCGCCTGACCTCGATCTCCTAACCCTTCCCCCGCCGGGCGCCGAGGAGAGCGCCGCGGTCGGGAGAGGTTCGCCGGCCTCATAACCTCGCCGGCGGACGTAGCACCCTCTCCTCCCTCAACCGCCGGGGCGTCACGCAAGTGGCGCCCCGTCGGTCTTTAAAAACGGCTCGCCCGCGCTCGCGGCGTGTGTTACGTTTCCGCGCCTCACCGGGCGTTGCGAGGAAGGGACTGGGAGCCATGAAGGCTGTGGGGAGTTGGGCGGTATCGCCGCTGCTGGCGGTGATCGTGCTGGCGGGCGTGTCCGCGACACCGGCGTCGGCGGCGACAGCGCCGCTGAAGGTGGTGATGGAGTTCGATGGCACCGGCACCTTCTCGGCGACCAACGGCGCCCAGACCGACTCACCGGAGCACAGCGACGTCGCGCTGAAGTGGACCACCACGTACGCCGGGGACCTGCAGCCCGACGGGTCCATCACCTTCACCGCCACCGGGCCCGGCGCGCCCACCGAGGTCCTGCCGGGTAGCGCGCCCACGGACGGCACCTACCACTTCACCAGCAGCGGGCTGAACACCGCCGACTGCTCGGGCTCACTCCCGGCGGCCCCCGGCGCCTCGGACCCGGTGGCCACGCTCGACAGCAACGGGACGCTCACCGTCCAGTCGATCACCTCCGCCGACCAGAACAACGAAACCGGCCTGGTCAACTGCCAGGGCACCGACATGTTCGGCAATGCAGTGGACCTCAGCGCCGACGCGGCCAACCTGTCAGGCACGTTCGCGCCCTCGTTGCCCGACATCCTCACCGCCAGGATCTCGGTGCCGCCCGACGCGATCAAGAACGGGACGTTCACCAAGGCCGTCAGCAGCAGCGACGCCCTCGCGCAACTGCCGGGTTCCTGCGCGGATCAGTTCGGGGAGCCCGAGGGTCAGTGCCCCATGAGCCTGACCTGGTCGGGGACGATCAAGATCACGGTGCCGTGCGGCGTGGTGGACTTCAGCGAGGGCGACGCGCCGGCTGTCGGGACGCTCATCAACCCGGGCGACATCGTCTCCACCGGCGCCAAGTCCCGCGTGGAGATCACCCTGCCCGACGGGGCGGTCTACCGGCTGGGGCCCAACTCCAAGCTGCAGTGCAACGGCCAGACCACGTTCACGCCCCCGAGCGAGCACCACATCTCTGACAGCTTCAAGCTGCTGTTGGGCAACATGTGGGCCGGCATCTCCGACGCGCTGGGCGGCGATCACCAGTTCGAGCAGCCCGGGCCGGTCGGCGGCACTGGGGTCCGGGGCAGCGCCTTCACGGCGTCGCTGCAACACAACGGCGACATCCTCCTGCACGTGATCCAGGGGACCGGCTTCATCACGGTCAAGGGCAAGCCTGAGCACGACTTCCCGGCCGGCGAGGGCATCCGCTTCGATCCCGGCTCCGGCGCCTACACCGCGACGAACGTGTGGCCGGCCGCCGATCAGGCGCTCGTCCCGCCGGCGCAACGGCCACCCAAGCTCACCAAGGTCCGCCTCGTCGGCACCCGTGCCGGCAAGCGGCCGACGCTGCATTTCACGCTCAGCGAGAAGGCCAGCGTCACCGTCCAGATTCAGCGTGGCTCCCACCGCGTGCTCAAGCGCACCACCTCCGCCCGCCGCGGCGCGGGCTCGCTCCGCCTGAGCGCGCTGCACCGAGGTCGCTATACGTTGACGGTGTTCGCCACCGTCAATAAGCGGTCGGTGGCGGTCCAGAAGAGCTTCCGCGTCACGTGAGAGGGGTGATCCGATGGATCTGTGTCTGATGGTTGAGGGGCAGGAGGGCGTAAGCTGGGATCAGTGGGTGGCCCTGGCCCAGGGCTGCGAGGAGCACGCGATCCCCACCCTGTTTCGCTCTGACCACTACATGAACCTCGACGGCGAGCACCCCGAGCGGGGCTCGCTGGACGCGTGGGCGACCCTCACCGCGCTGGCCGCGGTCACCAGCACGGTGCGGCTGGGGACGATGGTCTCCCCCGCCACCTTCCGCCACCCCTCAGAGCTGGCCAAGGTCGTCGTCACCGCCGACCATGTCTCCGGCGGCCGCATCGATCTCGGTCTCGGCGCCGGCTGGCACGAGCGCGAGCACGAGGCCTACGGGTTCCCGTTCGCAGACACCCGGACGCGCGTCGATGTGCTGGAGGAGCAGCTCCAGATCGTGCTCGGCACGTGGACCGAGGCGCCCTTCTCCTTCCACGGCACCCACTACACGCTCGACGGCCTCGACGCCCAGCCCCGGCCGGTGCAGAGCCCGCGGCCGCCGCTGATCATGGGCGGCTCGGCCGGCCCGCGCAGCGCCGCCCTGGCCGCCCGCTACGCCGACGAGTACAACACGCCCTTCCCCACCCTCGAGGACATCGCCACCCGCAAGGGGGCCGTCACCAAGGCCTGTGAGGCCGCGGGGCGCGAACCGCTGCCCTTCAGCATCATGACCGGCTTCGTGGTGGGCGCCGACGAGGCCGAGCTGCGCGACCGCGCCACCCGGCTCGCGGCGCGGACCGGCTCGACCGCCGAGGCGCTGCTCTCCGAGCCGCCGGCCGGCTGGATCTTCGGGACCACCGAGCGGGCCGCCGAGCAGCTCGCCGCCCTGCGCGACGCCGGCGTGCACCGCGTCATGTGCCAGAACCTGCTCCACGACGACCTCGACGTGCTGGCGCTGATCGCCGAGCTGGCGCCTGGCGTTGCCTGACGAACAGGCCGTAAAACCCGCCCGATCCGACCTGCTTGAATGAATCTCATGCCCACCTCAGAACAAGTCACCGAAGCCCTCCGATCCGTCATCGACCCCGAGCTGCGGCGCGACATCGTCGAACTGGAGATGGTGCGGTCGATCGATGTGCACGCCAACGGAGTGGTGGACGTGATGGTGTCCCTGACCACCCCCGGATGCCCGATCCGCAGTCACTTCGAGACCGGGGTGGCCACGGCCATCCGAGAGCTCGACGGCGTCACCGGCGTCAACGTGACCTTCGACGTGCTGTCGGGCGACGAGAAGGCGGCCCTGGGCCGCAAGCTCGGCCGCGGCGGCCTGCCCGAGGGCGCGCTGGCCCAGGTCAAGAACGTCATCTGCATCGGCTCGGGCAAGGGCGGGGTCGGCAAGTCGAGCGTCACCGCGAACCTCGCGGCGGCCCTGGCCGCCGACGGCAAGAAGGTGGGCGTGCTCGACGCCGATGTGTGGGGCTACTCACAGCCCCGCATGCTGGGCGTGGGCGCCGAGCGGCCCAAGGTCAACGCGGAGCGCAAGCTCATCCCCATCACCGCGCACGACGGCATCACCGTGATGTCGATCGGCTTCTTTGTCGAGCAGGACGCCGCCGTGGTGTGGCGCGGCCCGATGCTCCACAAGGCTCTCCAGCAGTTCCTCGAGGACGTCGCGTGGGGCGAGCTGGACTACCTGCTCATCGACCTGCCTCCCGGCACCGGCGACGTCTCGATGACGCTGGCCCAGCTGCTGCCGCAGGCCAAGTTCCTGCTCGTGACCACGCCGCAGCCGGTGGCCCAGAAGGTGGCCGCCCGCTCGGCCGAGATGGCCACCAAGCTCAAGCTCGAGATCGCCGGCGTGATCGAGAACATGTCGGGCTTCGTCACCCCCGGCGGCGAGCGGTTCCAGATCTTCGGCGAGGGCGGCGGTCAGCTGCTGGCCGAGGAGCTCGACGTGCCCCTGCTGGCCAAGGTGCCGCTGACCATGCCGCTGCGCGAGCAGTCCGACAGCGGCACGCCACTCGTGTTCTCAGACCCCGACGACCCGGCCGCCCAGGCCCTCCGCCACGGCGCCCGCGGGCTGATCGCGCTCTCGCCGATCGAGCTGCCCGTGATGCAGGCGCCCGCCCCGGCCGCGGCTCCCAAGCCGGCCGGGATGTCACTCCCGATGGCCTAACGCGTTGTTCGGGTGGGCGCATGCGCCCACCCGCCGGTCGGCGCATGCGCCGACCGGGACCCGCGCGCATGCGCGCGGGTCATCCAATCAGCTGGCGTTCTTGTAGTAGTCCGCGTTGAGCTGGATGTACTTCTGCCACTCGTCGGGCAGCTGGTCCTCGGCGAAGCACGCGTCCACCGGGCAGGCCTCCACGCACGCGTCGCAGTCGATGCACTCCTCCGGATCGATGTAGAGCATCTCGACGTTGTCGTAGTCGGGCTCGTCGGGCGTCGGGTGGATGCAGTCGACCGGGCAGACCTCGACGCACGAGTTGTCCTTGGTGCCAATGCAGGGCTCGGCGATTACGTAGGCCATGTGTGTCGGATTCCTCTACTTGATTGCAGGTGCGCAGCCGCCGCTCATCACGGCGGGGAACGCGCATTCTAGGCACACACCTGGGCGGGTTGCCGGGTAGGCTCCGGGCGGTGCTGCTGCTCACCGGTGCCACCGGAACCGTCGGCCGGGCGCTGCTGGCGCCGCTGCTGGACGCCGGGACCCCCGTGCGCTGCCTCGTCCGCGATCCGCGGCGGCTCGGTCCCGACCGGGTCCGCGTGCAGATCGCCCTCGGCGACCTGGGCGATCACCTCTCCTTCCGCCATGCCCTGCGCGACGTCGACACCGTGGTCCACCTGGCCTCGGTCATCCGTGACCAACCTCACGGATCGATCGAGGAGCTCTCGGGCGTGGCCACCTGGCGCCTGGTCCAGGCCGCCGAGCGCGCCGGAGCGCGGCGCTTTGTCTTCTTCTCCACCCTGGGGGCGTCGACGCGCAGCCGCGGGCGGCTGATGCGCGCCAAGGCGGTCGCCGAGAGCGCCGTGACCGCCTCCTCGCTTCAGCACACGGTGTTCGCGCCGTCGATCATCTACGCGCCCGGCGACCCCTACCTGCGGCTGCTGCACCGCATGTCATGGCTGCCGGTGATGACCATCCCCGGCTCGGGCCGCGCCGCGTTTCAGCCGATCAGCGCCGACGACGTGGCGGCCTGCGTGATGGCGGCCCTGCCCGGCGGGCCGGCCGCCGACGCCGCCGCGGGGGCCCGCTATGAGCTGGCCGGGCCCGAGACGCTGACGCACCGCGAGATCGTGGCCCTGGCCCTGCGCTCGTTCGGGCGCCGGCGCCCGATCGTGGGGGTCCCGCTCTGGCTGACCCGCCGGCTGCTTCAGACCGCCGAGCTGCTGGGAGGACCGACGGCGTTCGCCACCTGGGACGAGGCCGAGCTGTTGGAGATCCCGCTGGTCACCGCGCGAGGAACGGCCGATGCGCAGGCGCTGGGGGTCAGTCCGCGGACGATGGCGGAGGTGCTGGGAACCGGTCTGACCACGGCAGGGCCTGCTCCAGCTGCGCGGCCAGAGCCAGCAGGAGCTCCTCGCGCGCCGGCGGGCCGATGAAGTGGACCCCGGTGGGGAGCCCGTCGTCACCCTGATAGAGGGGGAGCATGATGGCGGGCGGGCCCATCACGTTGACGATCGCGGTGTAGGGCGTGAACGCGCCCGACCGGCGGTAGTGGCCCCACGGGTCGGGCCCGCGGCCGTGGATCTCGCCGGTGCGCACCGGCCGCATCCCCAGGCTCGGGGTCACCACCACGTCAAAGCGCGACAGATCGGCCACCAGGGCGCGGCCGACCCGCTCAAGCGTCCCCTGGGCCGCCAGCTGCGTGATGGTGTCCTGGGCGCGGGCGTGCTCCCACATCTTCCAGGTGAGCGGCTCGACATCGTCCTCGGTGGGTTCGCGACCGGCGATCTGGCCGCCGGCGAAGGTGGCGATCGCCGTCGCGGGCCCGAAGGCCCGCGTGAAGTCGGTGAGCAGCCCGCGGCCTGACCACGGTGCCTCGTGCTCCTCGACGTGGTGGCCGAGCGACTCGAGCAGGGCCGCCGCGTCCCGGGCGGCGGCGACGTTGACCGGGTCCCCCTCGGCGTCGTCCAGCGGCGGGTTGAGAACGAGTCCTATTTTCAATCTCACCGGCGCGGCGGCCATCAGCGCCACATACGGGGCCGGCGGCGGGGCCGCCCACGTGGCATCCCCCGACTCATAGCCCGCCAGCACGTCGAGCGCGGCGGCGGTGTCGGTCACCGTGCGCGTGAGGACGCCGTCGGTGACCAGGAAGCCGTGGCCGGCCAGCGGCCCCAGGGACACCCGCCCGCGGGCCGGCTTGAGCCCGACCAGCCCGCAGCAGGCGGCCGGGATGCGGATCGAGCCGCCACCGTCGTTGCCGTGGGCGATCGGAACCATCCCCGCCGCCACGGCAGCCGCCGAGCCGCCGCTCGAGCCGCCCGGCGTGCGGTCAAGGGCCCACGGGTTGGCCGTCGGCCCGAAGCGGCGCGACTCGGTGGTGGGCAGGATCCCGTTCTCGGGCAGCGTCGTCTTGCCCACGATCACGAACCCCGCGTCGCGCAGCCGGCGCACCAGGTAGGCGTCGGCGGGCGCCACGTAGTCGCCGAAGATCTCCGAGGCGTTGGTCAGCGGCATGCCGGCCACCGCCCGGTTGTCCTTGACGGCGATGGGCACCCCGGCGAAGGGCCGCGGGTCCCCGGGGCCGATCGCCCGGGCGGTCTGGAGCGCCGACTCGTGCGCGACGTGGGTGAAGGCGTTGATCTGCGGCTGGAGCGCGTCGATCCGGTCAAGCGACGCCTGCACCAGCTCGAGGGCGCTCAGCTCGCCGGACCGGACGAGCGCGGCGAGCTCGACGGCGGGACGC
>Ga0335075_10019051_pt1 | contig 10164 bp, 8 predicted proteins | sample Lox_Sample_24_FD_206723 | JGI IMG/M metagenome (GOLD analysis project Ga0335075, IMG submission 206723) | Soil microbial communities from Loxahatchee National Wildlife Refuge, Florida, United States - Lox_Sample_2.4 | ecosystem: Environmental > Terrestrial > Soil > Wetlands | place: USA: Florida... | reverse complement strand
CAACCACGAGAGAATCGAAGCCTCTGAAATCACGCAACCCCGCAGACCGCTCGGCAGCCCAGACATCGGCAATCCCATTGAAATGACTCGATACAATATTCCCGGACCATTCCGGGTCAGCCTCTCAACACCGGGCTCGCGGACAAAGCCGGCAAGGCCTATCTGTGGGCCGTGCTGGCCGTTCTGCTTGCGGCCTATGCGGCGGGACTGGCGGCGGTCGCGTTGATCCACTGACGCCGTCCGTTGACGGGGTGCAACCCGCCGCCTAGCGTCCTGCCATGTTTGCACGAGAGGGGACGACCAATGGCGAACAGGATCAAGCAGCGACTGAAAGAAGGCAAAGCCGTCGTCAACGGATGGCTCGCCATTCCGTCCGGCTTCTCGGCGGAAGTCATGGCCCAGTGCGGCTGGGACAGCGTCACCGTCGATATGCAGCACGGCATCCAGGACTACCTGTCCATGGTGCAGTGCTTCCAGGCGATGGCCGCGCATCCGGTCACGCCGCTGGTCCGCGTACCGTGGAACGAGCCGGGCATCATCGGCAAGGCATTGGATGGTGGCGCCTGGGGCATCATCTGCCCGATGGTCAGCACCCGCGAGGAGGCGCAGCGCCTTGCGGATGCCTGTCTGTATCCGCCCACCGGGAAGCGCAGCAACGGCCCGATCCGCGCGGCCATGTACGGCGAGGCGAGCAACTATCAGAAGATCGCCAATGACGAGGTGCTGGTGATACCGATGATCGAAACCCAGGAGGCGATCGACAATATCGGCGCGATCCTCGACGTGCCGGGGATCAGCGGCATCTATGTCGGGCCGAGCGATCTTGGGTTCTCGCTGGGCATGGCACCGTCGCTGGATCGCGAGGAACCGAAGATCCTGGGCATCTACGAGATGCTGGTGCGCGAGACCAAGCGGCGTGGGCAGTTTGCCGGACTCCATAATGGAACTCCTGGATATGCCGCCAGAATGATCGATATGGGATTCCGGTTCGTGACCATTGCCAACGATAGCGGGCTCATGGCCCGTGCGGCGCGCGAGGCGGTCGCAGCGGTGCGCAAGGCGGCAGGGCCGGTGGCGGGGTGACGGAAAGGCAGGTCCAAGGGGGCGCTGCCCCCTTGGAACCCCTTGGTTGGAGAATGGTGTCATGGCGCAGCCGCCGGTGATTCGGTTGCATCCTGGTGACAACGTAGTGATCGCGCGTGCGACGTTGCTGGCGGGTACACCAGTGCACGAGAGCGTTGCAGCCGTCGAGCGCGTTCCGGCCGGTCATAAGGTCGCGGTGCGGCCGATCGCCGCCGGCGACCCGGTACGGCGCTATGGGCAGATCATCGGATTTGCCACCAGCCCGATTGAGCCCGGGCAGCATGTGCACGTGCACAACATCGGGATGGGCGATTTCGCCAAGGATTATGCGCACAGCGCGAATGCACGACCAACGGATTATGTCAACGATCCGGCGACGTTCGAGGGCATCCGACGCTCCGACGGCCGGGTGGCGACGCGCAACTATATTGGTATCCTTACCAGCGTGAATTGCAGCGCTCACGTCGCCGGACTCATCGCCGACGTGTTCCGCAGCAACCCATTCACCGGCGAGGATCCGCTCGCGGAATTCCCGAACGTCGATGGCGTCGTGGCACTGACCCACAAAACCGGCTGCGGCATGACCGAGGGCGAACCGCTGCGGCTGCTGCGACGCACGCTGGCGGGCTACGCGCGGCATCCCAACTTCTCGCACGTGGTCGCACTCGGCTTGGGCTGCGAGGTGAACCAGATCGGCGGCCTGCTGGAAGAGCAGCGCCTCGCCGGCCGGCTGAAGTCGATGGACATCCAGGGCATGGGCGGTACCCGGAAAACGGTGGAGGCAGGGGTCGCCTTCGTGAAGGAGGTGCTGGCGGAGGCGAACGAGGTTGCACGGGAAACGGTACCGGCGAAAGAGCTGACGGTGGCGCTGCAATGCGGTGGCTCCGACGGGTATTCGGGGGTCTCGGCCAACCCGGCGCTGGGCGCGGCGAGTGATTTGCTGGTGCGCCACGGCGGCACGGTGATCCTGTCCGAGACGCCGGAGACTTACGGCGCGGAACATTTGCTGACCCGCCGTGCCGTCTCCCGCGAGGTCGGCGAGAAACTGGTGGCTCTGATGCGCTGGTGGGAAGAATATACGCAGCGCGAGAATGCGGAGATGAACGCCAACCCCTCGCCGGGCAACAAGGCGGGGGGGTTGACGACGATCCTGGAGAAGTCGCTGGGCGCCATGGCAAAAGCAGGCAGCACCAACCTCGTCGATGTGGTGAAATACGCAGAGCCGGTGACCGCTAAGGGCTTCGTGTTTATGGACACGCCGGGCTACGACCCGGTGTCAGCGACCGGCCAGGTGGCAGGCGGGGCCAATCTGGTGTGCTTCACCACCGGCCGCGGCAGCGTGTTCGGCTGCAAGCCGTCGCCGTCGATCAAGCTGGCCACCAATTCGCCGATGTACCGGCGGATGGAAGACGACATGGACGTGAATTGCGGCACAATTCTCGACGGCGACGAGACCGTGCAGGAATGCGGGCGGCGCATTTTCGATCTCATGCTGCGTGTCGCGTCCGGTGAACGGACCAAAAGCGAGCAATTCGATTTCGGCGCCGCCGAGTTCGCGCCCTGGGTGATCGGGGCGACGATGTAGCGGCCGGCTTCGGCCTAGGGCAAACCAGATGCCCGATGATGCACGCGGGCCGGCGATGACGGCGGCGGATCGCATCGCGCCCGACTGCGCCGGCATGGACTTTTATGCCGCAGACCGCGGACTTCGGGACCTGCTGGCGATCTATCTGCCCGCCGCTCTTCGTGGCGCACTCGAGCCGCATTTCGCGCGGCTTGGAAGGCTGGCCGGCAACCGGTTGGATGAGCTGGCCCGCATCGCCGACAAACATGCCCCGGTACTGCATCCGCGCGACCGGTTCGGCCGCGACGAGGACTGGATCGAGTACCACCCCGCCTATCGCGAAATGGAGGCAATCGCATTCGGCGATTTCCAGTTCCATGCGATGAGTCATCGCGCCGGTGTGCTCGGCATGGATGCGCCGTTGCCGCCTGTCGCCAAATATGCATTCCAGTACCTGTTCGTGCAGGCCGAATTCGGGTTGATGTGCCCGATCAGCGTCACCGACACGTCGATCCACCTGATACGAAGATTCGCCGACGACGAGCTGAAAGCATATTTGCTGGCGCGCATGCTGTCGGGCGATCTATCAAGTCTGTGGAAAGGCACGCAGTTCATTACCGAAAAGGCTGGCGGCTCCGATGTCGGAGCGATCGAGACGGTGGCGCGGCAGGACGGCGCCATCTGGCGCCTGTTCGGCGAAAAATGGTTCTGCTCGCACGCCGATGCCGACGTGGCGCTGATACTGGCGCGGCCCGAGGGAGCACCGTCCGGCACGCGGGGTCTGGGGTTGTTCGCGCTGCCGCGGCGGTTGCGCGACGGACGGCGCAACGCCTATCGGATCGTGCGGCTGAAGGACAAGCTTGGCACCCGCTCTATGGCGAGCGGGGAAATCCTGCTGGAGGGGGCGGAAGCCTATCCCGTCGGACCGCCCGACGCCGGGTTCCGGCAGATGATGGAGCAGGTCAATCTCTCGCGGCTGTCGCACGGCGTGCGCGCTGCGGCGATGATGCGCCGCTGCGTCAACGAGGCGCTGACCGCTGCGCGGGGGCGCTTCGCCTTCAGACGAGCGGTCATCGAGTTTCCGCTGATGCGCCGACAGCTTATGAAACTCATCGTGCTGGCCGAGCAGGCACTGTCGATGGCATTCGCCGCCGCTGATGCGATGGGGCGCGGCGCCGCGGCAGAGCTGCGCATCCTGACCGGGCTGCTCAAGCTGCGTGCCTGTCGCGACAACGTTGCTGTCGCCACAGGTGCAATGGAGGCACGCGGCGGTAACGGTTACATCGAGGACTGGGTCAACCCGCGACTGATCCGCGACGCACAGGTCGGGCTGCTGTGGGAAGGGACCAGCAATATCAACGCGCTCGATGTGATCGGCAGAGCGGTGGCGAAGGATGGTGCGCACCGTGCTCTGGCGACGCTGCTGCGGACACGGCTCGAGCAGGCTTCGAGCTTGCCCTCGCCATTTCTCGCGCGGCTCGGCGAGGCGGTGGATCGCGCTATCACCGCGGCGGAGCACGCAACGGCGAACGAGGTCCTGGCCCGTGCAGCGGCGACGGCCCTGTACAACGTTGCCAGTGCGATGCTGCTGGCGTGGGAAGGCTCGCGCCCGGGTGCCGATGCACGGCGCCTGCTGTTGGCCCGGTGCGTGCTGGAGCATCGCCTGATGCCGCATGATCCGCTGGCGCCGGGCGAGGCGGCCTGGGAAGGGCCAGTCGGCTCCGCGCTTCTGCGCGACCGTCCCATGACACTTGCCGAGGCAGTGCCGCTCCTTGCCTGAAGCCAGGCGATGACCGGCCGCCTCGGTGCTCGAGGCTGTATTATTGCTTGCCTGAAGGCCATGCTGTGCTATATATAGCGACGATATCAGATATAGGATAGCATGCGGACCCTGGTTGATATCTCCGAATCGGACCTCCGGGAGCTCAGCGAGCTTGGCCGCCGTCAAGGGCAGTCGCGCGCCGCGCTGATCCGGGAGGCCGTTGGTGCCTATCTCGCGGCACGACGGCAGACCCGGGCAGCCGACGCATTTGGTTTGTGGGGGCCGAATGGCCCGGACGGACTGGCTTATCAGCGGCAGCTCCGCAGCGAGTGGTGAACGCACTCCTCGATACCAACATTCTGATCGACTATCTTCGGGGCATCCGCGCCGCGAGAGCCGAGCTGGGTCGCTACGACCACACGGCGATCAGCGTCATCACGTGGATCGAAGTGATGGTTGGCGCGCCTGCTGAAGCCGAGCAGGCGACAAGCGACTTCCTTGCCGGGTTTGCCATGATTGCCTTGGATGACGAAGTCGCCGCGCTGACAGCGAGGTTACGACGGGCGCATCGGATCAAGCTGCCGGACGCGATCGTGTGGGCCTCCGCGCGTGTGCGGGGCCTGCTGCTCGTGACGCGCGACGGCAAGGCGTTCCCCTCGGACGATCCGGGGGTTCGGGTTCCGTATGCTGTTTGAAATCAGAAATGATATGGTGGCACATGCAGGCTTTTGCCAACGAACACAGATACCGATTGCAACGAAATGCCAGCGTCATCGATCGCGGCTGGAGCCAGCGGTTCGATCGCCGAGAACCACGGTAGCAACTCACGTCGCACCCGGCTGGGATCATCGAGCGCAAGCACCAGCAGGTCCTGCCCTGCAAATGCGCTGGCCGGCGCGACAAAGCCGAACTGCCGCGCGTCGGTGTTCAGCACGGTGATCGTCGCCTTTGGTCCAAGTGCATAAGCGATCTTCCCGGCATCTCGCCAGTTGGGCACGCCCACGATAACGCCGGGCCTCAGCAGGTCACGCGCGGCCAGTTCGTCCCGCAGCGATGTCCAGTCGATGCCCTCCACATCCGGGTCATGGTTCGCGGCGGCCACGATCACTGGATGCATCCAGTCGAGCCTGATCTGTGCGGAAACCACGATGACAGCGCCAACCACGATGACGGCACTGCCGGCTATCACACGGCGCACCCATGGCACGCCGATCCGCTCGGCGATCGCTTGGCCAAGCAGCGGGAACAGCATCAGATAACCCGGTGCGGCCCAGTGGAACAAGACGCGTTGGCTCGACCAGGCGGAGATCAGCGCGAACAGCACGATCGGTGGTGCGCCGAGGCAGCACAACAGCCAGCTTTGCCAATGGGCCGGGCCGCGGCGCAAGGCGGCGACGAATACGGCCATGAGCGGCGCCCAGATCCACGGCAGGACGAACAGCGCCTCGCCGGCGAGAACGACAATCGGCTGCCAAGGGCGAAATTGCCAACCAAGCGCACGGTCGCCCTGGAATGCGAATGACGCCCAACCGTGCGTCGCGTTCCATATGACCACCGACGAGAACATGGCAAACGCCACCAGTCCGGCAACGTATGGTTCCCGGCGTGCTAGCCAGCGACGATGCGGCGGACTGGTCAGCAGAAACAGCACCGCGCCGCCGATCGTCAGGAGGGCAGTGTATTTGGACAGCAGCGCCACGCCGGTGCAAAGCCCTGCAGCGAGCCACTTCAACCACACCTCTCCCGCAATGCGGGAGAGGTCGCCGCGCGCAGCGCGGCGGGTGAGGGTGCCGAGTGCAGCCTCACCCGCTTTGCTTTCCGAACCGATCTCTCCCGCAAGCGGGAGAGGTAGCGACAACGCGGACACAAGGCAGAGCGCTGCCCCAAGCAGTGCGCAATCCAGCGGACCGTCCGGCAGCACCCAACTCGCCGTCGTCACTCCAAAGACCGGTGACAGGTTCAGCGCCACCGCAGCCCACAGTCCGGCGCGTCGGTCCGCCACGTTCGTGCCCAGCCTGTACATCAGCCATGTGGACAGCGCGAAAGTCAGGATGAACGGCGCGCGCACCGCCAGCGGCGCATCGGTGCCGAACAGATGCGCCGCCGCCCATTGCATCCACCACGATATCGGCGGGTGGTCGAAATAACCGAGCGCCAGTCTGCGCCCACTCGCCACCATGTAGCTTTCATCGACGCCAAGGCCGAGCGCCCAACTAAAGCCGACGCGCAGCAGGGTCGTCGCGAATATCAGCCAGAGAACCCACGCAGTCTCAGCGCTGAATCTTTCAGCGAACTGCGCTGGGCCTGCCGCCCACCGTGCATCAGCCCTCAACAACGCGTTGCGTCTGCACGCCGAGTCCTTCGACCGATAGCCGCATCGTCTGGCCGACTTGCAGGAAGATTGGCGTGGGCTTCTTGCCGGAACCGACGCCAGGCGGCGTGCCGGTCGAGACGACATCGCCGGGATGCAGGGTGATGAAGTGACTCGTGTAGCTGACGAGCTTGCGACAATCGAAGATCATTCGCTTCGTGCTGCCGTCCTGCATCCGCTGGCCATCGACCTCGCACCACAGGCGCAGGTTCTGCGGATCGGCGATTTCGTCCTTTGTAACCATCCAGGGACCGGTCGGGCCGAAGGTGTCGCAGCCCTTGCCCTTGTCCCAGGTGCCACCTCGCTCTAACTGGAACTCGCGTTCGCTCACATCGTTGCAAACGCAATAGCCGGCCACGTGGTCCATCGCCTCGTGTTCAGGGACGTAGCGGGCGGTTTTGCCGATGACGATGCCGAGTTCGACCTCCCAGTCGAGCTTCTTTGAGCCGCGCGGTTTTTTTACGTCGTCGTTCGGGCCGCAGAAGGCGCCAAGCGACTTCAGAAAGAAGATCGGCTCCTTGGGGATCGGCATGCCGGCTTCCTCGGCGTGGTCGGCGTAATTGAGGCCGATACAGACATAGTTCACCGGCCGGACGACGCACGGGCCAAGCCGCACGCCGGCATCGACCTTGGGCAGAGTCTTCAGGTCAATCGCGCGGAGCATCGCCAGCGCCGCGTCCGACAGCGTGAAGCCGTCGATGTCGCGCACCACGGACGAGAGGCAACGGATGCTGCCGTCGGTGTCGAGCACTCCCGGCTTCTCGGCTCCCGGCGGGCCGTAGCGTAGTAGTTTCATTTGGTTCTCCCTGCGTTATGCCAGCCGCTAGCCCCAATCATCATGGCCGGAGGTCCACAACGTGACGGCCGGCGCCGGCATTACAGCGTCATCCCACCGTCGATCACGATGGCCTGGCCGGTGAGGAACTGCGCCTCGTCACTGGCCAGATAGAGGGCAAGCGCGGCGATCTCCTCCGGCGTGCCAAGACGCCCCATCGGCTGACGGGCGAGGAAAACGGCACGCGCCGCCTCCCCGGAGCCAGCCTTCGTGGCATTGGCGGCGATCCGCGCATCCAGGCTCGGCGTGTGCACGGTACCGGGGCAGATGCAGTTGCAGCGGATGCCGCGGGTGATGAAATCCGCCGCCACCGACTTTGTCAGCCCGATCACTGCAGCCTTGGTCGCCGAATAGACGCAACGGTTGACGACGCCTTTGACGCTGCTCGCCACCGACGCCATGTTGATGATCGATCCGTGGCCGCGTTCCAGCATACCGGGAAGGAACGCCCCAATGGTACGAAACATCGACCGAGCGTTCAGGTCGAAAGCCAGTTCCCATTCCTCGTCCGTGGCATCCAGTACTGTGCCCTCGTGCACGAGCCCGGCACAGTTGAACAGGATATCAACCGGCCCGGCGTCGAACGCCGCCTGAGCAATGTCGGCCGCGTGCAGCACATCCAGCCTGGCGGTGCGGACCGAAGCGGAGGCGATCTCGTGCACCATGGGCTCGTTTACATCTGTGGCAATGACATGCGCGCCTTCGGCTGCGAAGGCGAGCGCGGTTGCCCGGCCGATCCCTTGGGCAGCGGCGGTAACGAAGGCGGTCTTGTTGGCAAGGCGTCCTGGCATGGGCGACCTCTCTGCCGGCCCCTCCCGCAAGGGGAGGGGGAAGCGTGTTTCAGTGGTTGTTCCGTGATTCGCCGCGCGTCTCGACCACGTCCAGATAAAGCGTGGCCGGCTCCAGGCAGGCACCGGTACCGAGTTGGCCGACCATGCTGCGATAGATCTCCTCCCATGGTGTCTTATGGTCGAGCTTCGGCGGTTTCCAAGCCGCGCGACGCGCGTCGAGCTCGCCAGGGGGCAACAGGACATCGACCTTGCGGTTGTTGAGATCGATACGGATCTTGTCACCGGTCTTCAGCAGCGCGAGGCCGCCGCCCACCGCCGCCTCCGGCGTGACGTTCAGGATCGACGGGCTGCCCGAAGTGCCGGACTGTCGCCCGTCGCCCATGGTCGGTAGCGCTTCGACGCCTCGTTTCAGCAGGCTGGCCGGCGGCTGCATGTTCACCACCTCGGCGCTGCCCGGATAGCCGACGGGCCCACAGTTGCGGATGATCAGCACGGACTGATCGTCGCAACCCAGGTCGGGGTCTTCGATGCGCTCGTGATAGTCCTCGGGCCCCTCGAACACCACCGCCTTGCCTTCAAAGACGTTCGGATGCGCCGGATCGGACAGGAAGCGGCGGCGGAACTCCGGATCGATGACGCTGGTCTTCATCACCGCGCTGTCGAACAGATTGCCGGACATGACGACGTAGCCGGCGGCCGCCCTTAGCGGCTTGTCGTAGGCGCGGATCACTTCGCGGTCAGGCTCCGGCACGGTTTCCAGGTTCTGCGCCAGCGTCCGGCCGGTGACAGTCAACACATCACCATGCACTTTGCCCGCCTTCAGTAACTCTTTCATCACCGCCGGAACGCCGCCTGCACGGTGGAACTTCTCGCCGAGGAACCGGCCGGCCGGCTGCAGATCGACCAGCAGCGGGATTTCGGGACCGAGACGTTGCCAATCATCCATTGTGTGATCGACGCCCACATGGCGGGCAATCGCCACCATGTGGATCGGGCAGTTCGACGACGCGCCCAGCGCCGCCGCGGCAACCACCGCGTTCTCGAACGCCTGCTTCGTCATGATGTCCGACGGGCGTAGGTTCTCGCGCACCATGTCGACGATCCGCCGGCCCGTCTCATACGCCATCTGCCCGCGCTCGCGGTATGGGCCCGGGATCGCCGCGCAGCCGGGCAGCGACATCCCTAGCGCCTCGGCAAGGCTGTTCATCGAGGTCGCGGTGCCCATGGTGTTGCAGTGGCCGACCGATGGGGCGGACGAGGCCACCATCTGCATGAACTCCTCGTAGCCGATCTTCCCCTCGGCGTAGAGCTTGCGGCCTTCCCAGACGATCGTGCCGGACCCCGAGAGGCGGCCCTGCCACCAGCCGTCCAGCATCGGTCCACCGGACAGCGCGATGGCCGGGATGTTGACGGTGGCGGCGCCCATCAGGCAGGCGGGCGTTGTTTTGTCGCAGCCGGTGGTCAGCACAACGCCGTCGATCGGATAGCCGTGCAGCACCTCGACGAGGCCCAGATATGCGAGGTTGCGGTCGAGCGCCGCGGTCGGCCGCTTGCCGGTTTCCTGGATCGGGTGCAGCGGGAATTCCAGAGGGATGCCGCCGGCATCGCGGATGCCATCACGCACGCGAGTCGCAAGCTGGAGGTGGTGGCGGTTGCAGGGTGCGAGGTCGGAGCCGGTCTGTGCGATGCCGATGATCGGCTTGCCGCCTTGCAGTTCCTCGCGGGTGATGCCGTAGTTGAGGTAACGTTCGACATAGA
>Ga0335075_10019050_pt1 | contig 10164 bp, 16 predicted proteins | sample Lox_Sample_24_FD_206723 | JGI IMG/M metagenome (GOLD analysis project Ga0335075, IMG submission 206723) | Soil microbial communities from Loxahatchee National Wildlife Refuge, Florida, United States - Lox_Sample_2.4 | ecosystem: Environmental > Terrestrial > Soil > Wetlands | place: USA... | reverse complement strand
TTGGTCTTCGTGGTCTTTCAGCTGTTGTCGTTCTGATTTGCATCTTCTTCTTTGAATCCTGCATGTATCCTACCATCTTTACCTTGGCCATTCAGGATTTGGGTGCAAATACGAAGAAGGGCTCTTCGCTGCTGATTATGGGTGTTGGTGGAGGGGCTGTGTTCCCTCCTATTCAGGGAGCTATTGCTGATGCTTCGAATACTGCTGTTTCACAGTGTGTGCCTATGGTTGGATATGTCCTAGTGTTGATTTATGCGTTGTTCTTGGCGGAACCATTTGGGAAGAAGAAGTTGCACCATGATGTGGAGACTGTGGATGAGAAGGCTAGAGAAATTGATGTTATCGAAGTTAGTGTAAAGGCATAGAGTCGATTGTAATATAGCATAGACTGTATTCTATTAATGAATTACCGTACCATCACGTCGCAATTACATTCTCGTACAGATATCGATCTCACGCTCCATAAGTAAGATGTCTACGTACTAAAAGGGTCTGTGCGCAATTATTATGGTTTCTGGGGTAAACAAGTTCGTCACTGCTAGTATATTAATAGGATCGGCACCAGGTCCCAGACCAAGTTATCAAACAAAGTTTGTATCAAAACACACACGTCAGCTCCCGTCCTCCCTGAGCAACAACTACAACAAAAAGGACATTTTGGAAGATGATGAGCTCAGACGAGACTTATACAACCAGGGTACGTAGTCACAGTTATTCAATGGGCAGCACTCGACAAGGATACCTTCACTCATTCCGATCGCCTCTCTTCCTTCCAACCGTCCCTGAAGACGATCGTCCAGTCTCTCAAACGGGTATCTCCCACTGGCAAGATTTTAGCATCGCTCCAGGACAAAGATCACCTACCTTATCCACAGCCCAATACAGCACAACATCCACCTTGTTCCCCTCCATAACTCACAAACATGCTCTCTCACGAAAAGACGTCATTTCCAATGTAAAGACACTTGATAAATTGGCAAAGGCCAGTAAACAGTTTAACGATGCTTTACACACCTTGGCAGAATCAAGTGCTTATTTTGCGGAAGCTCTGGATGAAGTCTCGAGAACCAAGGAATTGCAAATCCATGAGTGGGAGGAACAGGAAGAGCATGAAGATGAGGAAGGATTGATTGAGGAATTGCGAAGTTTGGCAGCTTGGCAGTTTTATGTTGCTAGTCAAACACGTGTGCTCGGAAAGTTGGTCGATGAACAGTGTTCCTCGCCACTTCAGAAACAAGCCGAAGCTTACAAGGCGACTGTAACGGTACTTGCCCTTTCCATCGTCGTTAACTCTAGGAATTGCAACAACAGTATACTAAGGAAGCTGTTGAGCGAACCGCAACACTCAAGAGACGAGAGAAAATGCACTTGAAAGATTCCCGAAAGAATCACCAGAATTTCGATCTATATCGGAAAGGACTTGAAGAATTAACTCAACAACTCGATGAATTGGATCAATTGAAATACAATCACTATGAGACAGTCGCTGAATTCACAAGGAAGGTGTGGAAAAGTGTTTTGAAGAGAGGAGCCGTTGTGGCGAGGGCACAAGTTGACATTTGGGAAAGGATTTCCGAGAGGGGTGTGCAAAATGATTGTTTGGGGAGGATGATCGCAGGGTGTGGAGATCCGTTTGTGAATATACCTGCAGATATTGTAGAGAGTATTGAGAGAGTTGAGAGAGTTGAGAGAGTTGAAAGGTACGATGTCTAGTGTGGGTTTTGCTAAGTTTAGAAGACTTACTCCAGAGAGCGAGTTACAGGGATCGACACTAGAGGGAACTCCAGAAATCAGGGCGGCGCTACCAGAATCTGTCATCCAGAAGACACCTACTATGTCTGTGGCCTCGACAACACATACAGAGCCAATTGACGGACCTGACGATGTTCGTTCAATTCACGAGGAAGGCTGTGATCAAGGGCTGGACAGTCCTGAAATTCCCAGAGATATTCCAGAGACCATGACTCCGCCACTCACTCCACCAACTCCGAAAGCTACTCTCAACACCAGTGAACTGGACAACAAAAGATTATTATTAATTTTTGGAAGATACGGTATTCCGCGCTAGTAGGTCATGTACAAATCGGTATTGTTATTACTGTTCATAGCCTCCAAATTGTTAGGGACATTAGGATATTCAATTTGGAAATGCATATACATCATCGTCAAGGGACGGGTAGCCTTTTTGCTGTCTGATATTGATTTTTCCGTGTAAATAGGCTTGCTTTTCGATGACGAGTGTCGCAATCGGAGAAAAGAGACGCAATTGACCGCGCCTCGCTGAAATCGGCCAAATTAATTAATCTCTAGCCAATTGTTGTAGTGATCTTAGGTAGATCTGCCAAGGGTCTCGTTGTCCGATTATCACCGAGCCAATCATACTGCGTTGGCTTGGTGTAACGTTGGCAGCGATTTGGGAGCAGCGGGACAATTGAGTCCGCAATGCCGATCTTCACCACGTCGGCAGTCGGACTAATCACCGCCTCACAAATGAGCATAAAAGCCTCGTCGTAGCCCCAACTCTTTCTCTCCATCGAACTAAGCAAACTCTACGAACACAATAGAAACATCAATCAATCACCTTAACACAAAGCACAGCACAATGGTCAAGAGAATCTTGTTACTGGGAGGATCCAAACACATTGGATTCCATATCCTCGAAGACATTGCTTCTCAAAAAGATGTCTACAAATTATTCGTCCTCGCCCGAACTCCAGGCGATAAAGTCGCTGCCTTTCCAGGAAAGGAGAATGTCACCTTTATCCAAGGCGATGCAACGGATTTCAAGACAGTCTCAAACACAGTCAATGTTACCATGGGTGGGAAAATTGATTTTGTCATTATGACTGTCGGCGGAGATATCGTTTTCAACAAGTTTTTGGTTCCCAAATTAGCCAATCCGACAATATGGTATAGACCTCTCGCAGTGTGTGACTAATTTTCAGTGGCGATGTCGCTAAAGTGCTTGTTCAGGTTTTGAAGGAGTTGCCTAATCCGCCTATCGTCGTTGCCGCCAGTTCTACGGGAATTCTCTCAAGCAAGGATTTACTTCCTTTGGCATGGAAGCCACTTTATCACTGGCTGTTACATGGACCACATGAAGATAAGATTGTTATGGAGAATGTCATTTCTGGCGAATATGTTGAAGATAAATGGATTCTTATTCGTGGTGCTTTGTACAATGATGGAGCCAAGACTGGAAAGTATCGTGTTGGTGAAAGGGAAATCGGATACTTTATTAGTCGGAGGGATGTCGCTGATTTCATTGTGAAAGAATGTATTAATGGTGATGAGAAGTGGCTTGGAAAGCGTCCTGTTGTAGTCTACTAAGTTCATGGGTTTTAGGGCAGAGTTGGAATATATCTGTAATCTGCAGCAGAGCGTAATTTGGGAATAGACGGTCATGTAGGTAGTAGCAAGGTACATGTAATACATTGAACCCGAACGGGTATTTCTCGGCTGATAAAGGTCACCCTTCTTTGTCTTTTTGTATGGGGTGGTTTCGCTCGTCGTCGTTTGAAGTGAAGAATGTTTGGGCAAAACACGCTCTCGAAAAATATTCAAATTTTCAGAAAAGTATCGAAGGTTGATTAGGGTATGTGTTTTAGAACCCTAAGAGTCACATGATTTCGAGGACATATGATTAGGCCGAATTCGGAAATTCCCTTCCACCGCCAGTTGTTGTCTTTGCATCATTGCCCACAAGGACGTGTTCTCGGGAAGATATGCTCGAGCAACTAACAACTATCATTCCTCCAAATTTGCATTCTCTCACCGTCTCCAACTTAGTCAAGAGTTCCTTGACATCCTTGTCCGAGAAGAGAACAGCCATACAAAATGCTCTAAGTGATGTAACGGATACCCCATGGGGTCGGCTAACTGGGGTATAGGCGATAAATGATAGAAGAGTAGTAAGAGTAAACGCGCGACAAAGGAAGTTGGCTAGAGCCGCTCTTGAGAATGCCACTTGTTATGATGACTGGGCTAGAGCAGCGTTAGAGCTGGATGAGCTGGAAGGTTCGTTTCTTTAACCTTGTGCACGTTATGCTTATTGGCATTAGGACATAATGCATGGAAGGAAGACCCAGAGTCATCTGCATATAACTACAAACTGTTATGTTTACGACTAGTACAACTACGTGAAGCTCGAATGGCTGGAGATTTAGCTCGAGTGCTGTTCCTCCTTCGAATCTCGTTGAGTCGGAATTTTGCACATGCCGGAAATCCGGAGGTATCCTAGTCTTGTGATTGTTGCCCTTGCTGATCGCAATTAGCTTTATAGCCATACAAATATTGGTACCAAGAAAGTCATCGAAGATTGGATTTTCGAGGTCCAAGAAGCTCTACAGTTCCTACTTCGTGCCGAAAATCCATTGATCCCTGATGCTCACATGTTGGACCAACTAACATGCCTTCGTCAGGTTCGTGACTTCTTTCCGCTATTTCTAATTGATCTAGGCGTATGGACGGACTGCACTACTATTGTCTGGCGGCGGGACATTGGGTATGAATCATGTAGGAGTTCTTTCAGCTCTCTTGGAGAGAAATATGCTCCCTCGAATAATAAGCGGAACGAGCGCGGGGTCAATAGTGGCGGCTGCGTGCTGCACTCGGACTGATGACGAGCTCCCTCAACTCCTTAACGACTTCATTCATGGCGATTTGAATGTGTTCCAAGACTCCACCAACCCGGAAACTGTGTATGACCACATTGCTAGATTGTTAAAGATCGGGGTCTGGTCCGATATCTCGTACCTTACAAGAGTCATGCAAGACCTGGTGGGTGATCTCACGTTTCAAGAAGCATACGTATTATATCCTTGTGGAAGCATCTCATCTGTTCTAGAATCGTACTCGACGTATTTTGAATGTCACTGTATCAAGCGCCAGCGTATACGAGTTACCGCGACTCCTTAACTATCTTACCGCACCACACGTTCTAATCTGGAGCGCGATCGCAGCATCCTGTTCGGTTCCGTTCATATTTTCATCCTCCGAGCTCATGGCGAAAGACCCCAAAACTGGTCTTCCGCAGCCATGGAATGCATCTCCTCAACGTTGGATCGATGGGTCAGTAGACAACGATTTACCGATGTCCAAATTATCAGAACTCTTTAACGTGAACCATTTCATCGTGTCACAAGTCAATCCTCACATCGTTCCCTTTCTAGAAAAAGGGCACAATGTACGGACCGGCTATCATACTTCTGGAAAGGCAGAGACACAAGAAGCCGCGTATCGAGGTACGGTGGGATTTACTGGAGCCGCTGTGAATCTTGCGGTTGGGGAGATTTTGCATCGTATGCATATGTTGTCTGAATTGGGAATATTCCCTGTTCTGTGTACTAAAGTTCAGGTAAGAGTGTTCTTACCCGAAATAAATCTAATTATAGTCTATGTTGTCACAGCGGTATAGTGGAGACATCACTATTGTTCCAGATATTTCATATACTGATTACCCCGCTTTAATGTCAAATCCCACTCCGGAATTCTTGATTGAAGCCAGATTACGTGGTGAAAGAGCCACTTGGCCAAGTACATCCCGCTTAATTCCTTCCTCTAATCTCACAGAACTCAGTATTGTCCACAACCATTGCGCAATTGAACTGGCAATCGACAATGCCCTATACGCAATGAACGTGAAAATGGTCTTCGGCAACGCGACAACCCTCCACCATCTACGTCACCGTTCCCACGAACCCCAACTCTCCAAACGAGTCTGGGAATCATCAGAACAAGGACGCGCCGATTCCAAACCAAAACTACAGCGACTATCCACTTCAGAAACAACTTCAATTCCTATGGAAATGGGTCCGCTCGACGTCGAAAGTCCCCAGCGATCTCAAGATGCACAAGTTCGATTTTTACCGGCGATTTTGGCGAATCATAGAAGTACACCGACTACACCTGCTGAAGAGTCGAGATATTGGAGACGCATTGCTGGGTCCCCCGTGTCGATGGGTGTTCGGCCTTTGGATTGGAAGGGAATGACATTCACTCTGATGGATAGTCCGAATGGAGACCATAAGGACGATTCGCAGGACTTAGAATCCCCAAGTCGTCAAGGTCGTCAAAATTCGTCGAGTTCAATGTTGGGCGATGATATGGCTGACGACGCTGCAAGTCGCGCGACATTCACTCTCACGCCTCCTTCGACACCGTCTTTTGTCATGCCTTCGTTGACTTCGCCGACGATGACTTTTGCTCAGAGAGCTGCTTTGAAGGATGCAAGTGGATCAAGAAGGATGATGTTGAAACGGAAAAGCTCGTCGTATTTAAGAGCTAGTGTTTCTTCCTCCCAGAATGGTGGGGAGAACGGGGCTCGTTTGTCACATATAAAAACTAATTAACATCTGCGATACCTTCGGAAAAAACAATGTGTGAAGTATTGTATCTATTCATTTAAAGTGTAGAAAAGAATCATGTTTTTGTAACACCAAACTTTGGTCTTGTGTTTTGTCATGGATCGTCATCAGATGTTTTATCGATCCTTTTGTCTGCGCAATAAATTCACCGTGGACATCCGCAACAAAATATGGTGGAAATTTAAGTTCTTCACTCGTCCTTTCTCTCTTCTCCTTCACACAGACAACTCATACGATGTTGGTCTCAACTGGACCTATTCGTACTTTTCTGTTCATCGTTCTCCTCCTCTCTGTGGTACTTCCGGCTGCTGCAACTTGGACGCCGTTTCTGAACAACTATTCTCCAGAAGGACTAAGTCAGATGTACCAGGAACAAGACAGCGCCATAGCCGAAGCAATCGCCCAGTACATTGGGGACCAAGTCCTCGAAGGACGTTACCTTTCTCCTTCAGATTCGAGTATTCATCCATATTCCTTCCAAACATCGTACTGGAAAAACAGCAAACCATTCCGATGTTGGAACTGCATTACTGGTTTAGGAAATAGGCCTTTCCTAAATTTTGCAGATATTAAACGGATGGCAGAAACTAGACTGTTACATCACGGATTCAGAGTCCGAGATCTGGAAATTTATACGAGTGAGAGAGGACTTCATGTCGCTTGGAATGTGGAGGATCCAAGACTTTATGACGTATGGAATCGTCGAGCCAGTTGGGGTTCTCCGTGGCGTTTCAGAATGGCCCCAAGTCCCCGGTGGGATACCAGTGACTGTCTTAATGATGGACTGTGCGGGTGTTCGTCCAGAGGGTTGTGTCGACTTAAATCCTTCATGGACGACCCTCTCAATTTCATACGAAATAATTTTTAGCAGACTAGGAACTAAGAAAATAGAAAAAGTAAGGATAACAGAAATAGGGAGAAAGAATGGAAAAATAAAACTGTCGAAAGAGATATCTTTTCAAAGAGAACTGCTATCCAGACCTCACCCCGCAACGGCCTCAACATCTCATCTCAACTGTTCCAATCAGAATTCCTCACCTAACCCAATTGGGACGACAACTTTTTCCCCTTTCGACGAACTCCGCGATCAACGATCGCATCAACATCCGGCATGGCAGGATGGGTATACACCCGTAAAGAAGTTGTCTGACTCTCTGTAGGACGACACATTGTCGGCTTACTTGCCAAAGAACATGGGTTCCAAAAAGGGCCCTCAGAAGGAAGAACCACCGGCGAACGAACTGGAAGATGATGAATATGAAGTCGAGGCTCCAATTGCGGATGAAGCTCTAATGGCAATGATGCCAATGTCTTTCGGAAAGCAAGACAAGAAACAAGATCTCAGTGCTAGCTTTGCAAAGACAAAACGAGTGGTACCTTTATTCCATGCCGGATCATCTGATTTGAAGGAAGCGACGAAAGATGTCAAGAAGCCGGAAATTACGATCAATCCTCTTGATGAGGAGGAAGACGAAAGTGACAGCGATGATATGATTGGACCATCACTAGCTGAAGCAGAGAATGTGGATGAAGAGGACGAGGATGAAGAGGAGGACGATGAAGACGAAGATGAAGACGAATTCCCAGTAAGTCACGAAATTGTACTTAAAGATCATACGAAGGTACCAATCTTACTTGAGTGTGCTGACGACAGGCTGTGTCAGCACTTACACTAGACCCATCCGGTTCACGACTAGTTTCCGGATCCTACGACTACGACGTCAAGTTCTGGGACTTTAGCGGCATGGGCTCAGCTCTCAAACCGTTCAAAACGATCGAACCTGTTGAAGGTCACCCTGTCCATCACTTAGAATACTCTCATTCAGGAGACTCTCTCCTTGTAATAACATCTCACATTCAACCCCGTTTATTCTCTCGGGAAGGAGTTGAGCTAGCTGAATTTGTGAGAGGAGATGTGTATCTGCGCGACATGCGACATACAAAAGGACATGTAGCTGAAGTTACTTCAGCAATGTGGCATCCTTATGATCGAGATCAATTTATTACTGGATCAGCAGATTCGACAGTACGAATATGGGATGTGAATAATAGATGGGAACATAAGACTGTGTTGATTGTGCGTGGGAAGGGAACGGGACAAAGAACAAAGGTTACGGCTTGTGCGTATAGTCCAGATGCGAAATGGATTGGAGCGGCTTCGACAGATGGAACAATTAATGTTTGGGGATATAATGGTCCTTTGACGAGACCTAGTGCTACAGTGGATGCACATGTGAAAGATTCAGAGACATCTGGTATTGTATTTTCGGAAAATGGGAATTATTTGGTGAGTCGAGGAGGTGATGAGACCGTCAAATGTATTGCCCTGTATATTGAAGTGAACTAACATCCAGTATGGGATTTACGGCAATTCAAACAACCTCTAGCGCAAAAAGAAGGCATTGAGAATAACCACGCGGAGACGAACATAATTTACACTCCCAACCACAGATACCTGCTCACCGGTCAATCATGTCACCCTGATGAACCAGGACAACTTCTCGTTCTCGATTCTCAGACATTATCAACAGTTAGGACAATCACCGTTGGGACATCTAGCGTAATCCGCGTCTTGTGGAACACTCGTATCAATCAACTCGCAACTGGTTCTCATAATGGCTCTATTCATGTGCTATACTCACCAACATCGTCCCTCAGAGGCGCAAAATTAGTCGTCACTCGAGCACCTAAAGCACGGCATATTGACGATGATTCTACCTTCACGACGGACGTCATAGAAGGCTACTCAGGAGACCAGGCAGCTCGTCTAGAAGATGGCGAAGGAGAGCGTCTAATTCGAAAACTCAAAGCCCAAGCAAAGGCGCAGAGCAAGGCCACACGACCGGAAATGCCAGCTTCGGCCGTCGCCACTGATCCGGATAAAGAGCATGTGAAGGCACAGTATGGATTGAGTGAGATGCGTAATGAAGATCCTAGAGAAGCATTGTTGAGGTTTGCTGAGAAGGCGGAGCAGGATCCTATTTTTACTAAAGCCTATTTGAAGAATCAGCCTAAGACGTTACTGCAGGAAAGAGCAGGTGACGATGAGGAAGAGCGTCCTGCAAAAAGGCGGAAGTAAATTGTATATATATGATAGAACCTCGTGTGACAGGGCAAGAAAAGGACCACTATATGAATTGTATGTTCCATTGATGAAGCCTGTAAATGTTCATTGACCTGGATACGAACTCAGTAAGTAGCAGAGAGTCACTATTTTTGAGTTTAAACTTGAAGGGGATATTTGTTGTGACACATTCGGGTATTAAAGTCAACCTAAATGCAGTGCAGTCGGATTTTCGCTATCATCCAATCAGCCCAACTGAATGATGTCACCCCAATTTTTGGTAACAAAGTGGATCTGGCATGTGCTGATAAAATTAGTGTGTTACAAGCAGGCATGGGATGTTTGTGCGGGGACCGGTCTAAGTAATAAAAAGTCACCCATCATCTCGATACAATTAAATCCAACGAAATCCCAACGGACGTCAAGGACTCTGTGTCTGGATTTTTCGAACCGTCTTTAGAGGAATAAACACCTCAGGAACATCCAAACTGGCTTTTGCATTACTGCTATAAGACTGCATCTCAAGATGCCTTCTCCAATGCCTTCTCCCTCCCTTCCTCCTCAACAGCTTTCTTCCTCTCATCGCTCATCCTCTGGAAATTTGTCTACCTCTTCCCGGACAGGACAACAGCATCGTAAGACGTCAGCTGACAAACTGGGACTAGTGCCTCGTACAGATTCATCTTCTTCGCTACAACGGACCACGTCAGGTAAGAGCAATTCCTCTACGGGCGC
>Ga0335075_10019049_pt1 | contig 10165 bp, 8 predicted proteins | sample Lox_Sample_24_FD_206723 | JGI IMG/M metagenome (GOLD analysis project Ga0335075, IMG submission 206723) | Soil microbial communities from Loxahatchee National Wildlife Refuge, Florida, United States - Lox_Sample_2.4 | ecosystem: Environmental > Terrestrial > Soil > Wetlands | place: USA: Florida... | reverse complement strand
CGGTCGATCAGCAGGGCGGCGACGGTCGCGATCGCGCCCGCGCTGATCGCGCACCAGCGGAACGCGGTGACCCCGCGCTTCATGAGGTCGTGCGACAGCGCCCCGGCCACGCTGACGAGCAGGCCGGACGAGGTTGACAGGAAGGCGGCGAACGCGCCCGCGGCGACGAGCGCGGCCAGCAGCTCGCCCGGCAGCCCTGGCAGCAGCAGTGTCGGCAAGGCCAGGACGATGCTGTCCGAGTCGCTGGAGAGGTAGAGCTGGGGCGCATGCGACCGGGCCAGCACGGCCAGCACCGTCGGGAACAGGTAGAAGCTGCTCAGCAGCAAGACGACGATCAACGTCGTCCGCCTCGCGGCCTCGCCGTCCGGGTTGGTGTAGAACCGCACCAGGATGTGCGGGAGCCCGATCGCGCCGAAGAACGTGGCGATGATGACGCCGTACGTGGCGGCCAGGGGGTGCGCGCCGCCCGTGCCCGAGGTCAGGAACGGTGAATCCCACGACTGGTCAGAAGACGGTTCCATGGCCAGGCTGACCGGGACGGGAGCGCCGGCGGCGAAGCCGATCCTGGTGCCCGCGCCGGCCACGTGCCGGCATGCGCACAGGGGCACTCGATGGTCCTGGTACGTGCGCTGATCGAGCAGGCCGGTGACCGTGACGTCGGCGGAGCGGGTCAGGGTGAAGGCGGTCGCCTGCGTCATGTCGACGACGGTGGCGTGGGTGAACACCGGGGCGCGGTCCGGCGTCAGGTTGGGGCTGGAGGCGCGCCCGGCCGCGATCAGCAGCACGAGCGCGGGAATGCCGATCGCGCACAGCTTCAGCCAGTACTGAAAGCACTGGACGAAGGTGATTCCCTTCATTCCTCCCATCGCGATGTTGCAGCTCACGACCACGCCGAGGGTCGCCACGCCCACCCAGTAGGGCGTGCCGAGCACCCATTGCAGCGTGATGCCGGCGCCCTTCATCTGCGGCAGCAGGTAGAACCAGCCAATCACCAGCACGAGCGCGGTCGCCGTCTGGCGCAAGCCGCGCGACCCCAGCCGGCCGACGGCGAAATCGGGGATGGTGTACGCGCTGAAACGCCGCAGCGGCGCCGCCACCAGCAGCAGCAGGACCAGGTAGCCGGCGGTGTAGCCAACCGAGTACCACAGCGCGCCGAGGCCCTGCGCCACGACAAGGCCGGCGATGCCGAGGAAGGACGCGGCCGAGAGGTACTCACCCGAGATGGCGGCGGCGTTGAGTGACGGCGGGACCTGACGGGCGGCGACCATGAAGTCATCAGGCGTGCGGGCCACCCGGACGCCGCGCGCGCCGACCATGATCGTCAGCAGCGTGACGAACGCGATGGCGCTGACGGCCACGTCAGACATCGGTCCGCCGGTTCACCGGGTCGACGAGGGCGGTGAACCTGGCCTCCAGCTGCCGGGCGTGACGGTTGTAGAACCAGCCGACCGCGAGGAAGACCGGGTAGAACGCGAACCCGAGCACGATCAGCGTGAGCGGGACGCCGGCCACCATGATCCGGGTGACGGCCGGCGCCATGGCCGCGATGACCGGGTAGGAGGCGGTCACCGCGAGCGCGAACGTCAGGCACATGAGCGACAGGCCGAGCTGCGCCCGCATGAACGACCTGACCAGCAGGCGGCCGGCGCTGGTATCGTCGCGCAGGTCGCTCAGCCCGGGAATGTCGTGCTGGACAAGCACCCGATCGGGCCGCCAGACAACGCGCTGCCTGCCCGGCGCGGTATCGCCAGGGCCGGGCGCGGGGTCGCCGGGGCCGGGCGCGGGGTCGACGGGGCCGGGCACGGTAAGCTCCGCCGCCCGGCCCGCAGGATCCGGTCCCTGACATCCCGCACGTGACGGCGGCTGACCGGCAGCGACTGGCCGGCGACGGTCACGGCATGAACTCCATTAGTCACCGAGAATTCCGTGATGTGCCTGAACTGCACGAGAAAGCCGCGGTGGATGCGCATGAACCCGTAGGCCGACCAGCGTTCCTCCAGGTGGGAGATGGGCATGCGCAGCAGGTGAGCGCTGCCGTCGGTTGTCTGCAGCCGCACGTAATCCCCCTCGGCCTCGACCCACCGGACCTGATCACGGGGGATGAACCGGGTGCGCCCGGCCGTCTCGACCGGGATCGTGGCGAACGGGTCCTCGTCCGGCGCGTCCGGGTGGTCAGGCGAGCGCCGCAGCGCGCGCCCGAGCGCGGTACCCAGCCGCGCGCGAGATACCGGTTTGAGCAGGTAGTCGCACGCCCCGATCTCGAAGGCGCGAACCGCGTACTCCTCAAAGGCCGTGACGAAAACGATGGCCGGGGGCGCGGCGAACCGGCACAAGACGTTGCTCAGCTCGATTCCGTTGAGCGCGGGCATCCTGACATCGATGAAAGCGACGTCATAAGAACGTTCCTGAAGGCAGCGAAACGCGTCGCTTGAATTCTCCGCCGTATCCACCGGCGCGATCGAGAATGCGGTGCGCAGCAGGTAGCTCAGCTCGTCCCTGGCCGGCGCCTCATCGTCGATGACGAGCGCCGATGCGGTGCGCGCGGGCGGGGTCGGCGGCGGGGTCACTGCCCGCTCACCGCCGGGGCGAACTTGGGCAGCCGCATCGTGACCTTCGTCCCCGCCCCGATCCCGGTCTCTATCGTCAGCCCGTGGTCGTTGCCGAAGGTGGCGCGAAGCCGTTCGTCGACGTTGCGTAGCCCGACGGACTGGCCGCCGGTCCGTCCCGCGAGGACGTCCGCGAGTTGCCCGGGATCAACGCCGATGCCGTGATCCTCGACCGTGACGACGGCCTCGTGGCCGCCGTCCTCCGCGGAAATCTGCAACCGGGCGGTCCCGGTCAGCCGCTCGAGGCCGTGCCTGACGGCGTTTTCCACCAAGGGCTGAAGCACGAGCGACGGTACCCGCACGGGAAGCACCTCCGGGGCTACTCGCAGGCTGACCGCCAGGCGCTCGCCGAAACGGGCGCGCTCAAGCTCCAGGTAGATATCCACAAACCGCAATTCCTCGGCCAAGGTAGCGTACTGGCTGTGCTCGCGGAAGGACCAGCGGATGAACTCCGCGAAACCGACGAGAAGGTCCCTCGCCCGTTCCGGATCGGACCGGACGAACGACTCGATCGCGGTGAGCGCGTTGTAGACGAAATGCGGGCTTATCTGGGCCCGCAGAAAGTTCAGCTGGGCCTGCACCGTGCGGGTGCGGGAAGCGTCGAGTTCGGCGAGCGCGAGGTGGGTGGAGACGAACCGCGCGACCTCGGTGGCGGTCCGCATCAGGGCCGCGTCGGCGGACGGGCCGAGCGCCGCGAGCACGCCGATGACCGCGCCGTCGACGGAGACGGGGACGGCGACGCCCGCCCGCATCAGGCAGTCGCCGCCGTGCCCGCAGCCCAGGTCCGAGGCGGAGAGCAACTGCGAGCGCCCGGTGGTGACCACGTCGCGCAGGTGCACCGCGAGCGCCTCGGCATGCTGGTCGGAGCCATGGCAGGCGAGCAGGCCGGTCTGGTCCGCGATGGCGACCGTCGGGGTGCCGAGCAGGTGGCGCAGGCTCGGCGCGGCCTTGACCGCCGTGACCGGGGTCAGGCCGTCGCGCAGCACGGAGACGGCCTGACTGGCCGTGTGCAGCACCTCGTACGTGGCCCGCTGCGGCGCGGCCACGCGGCGTGAGCTTCGCTTCCAGAACAGGATGGCACAAGACAGCCCGGCGGCAACGGAAACGAACATAATAATGAGCACCACCATCGCCGCACTATAAACCCGCCGCCACTTTCACGGGTACCCGCGAAAATGAGCAACGTCACCTTTCGGTAAAGCTCCCGGCTTGCTGGCGAGATGCTTCCTGCCTGACGACAGCGCCCGCCGCGCGCGTGACCGCTCGCCGGCGGGATGAGACCGTTCCTCGCCCAGGCACGCCCGTTCCGCGCATCATCTGCGCGTTCATCGCACGGCGAGCCCGCGCCAGTGGCCAGCCCCGTATTTTCCGGCTTAGTACATCTGGCAACGACGCAACGGAGCAACCATGTCCGAAGAAGTACGTACTGTCCCCATCAACCCAGTTGCCGACCCGGCCCCGCTCGGGCTGGCGGCCTTCGCGCTGACGACCTTCCTGCTGTCCGCCGCCAACGCCAACTGGATGACCTCCGCGACGGGTAACGCGTGGCTCGGGTACGCGCTGGCCTACGGCGGCGGCATCCAGTTGCTGGCCGGCATGTGGGAGTTCCGGAACAGGAACGTCTTCGGCGCCACCGCGTTCTCCACGTACGGCGGATTCTGGATCGGCCTGTTCCTCTGGGTCCAGTTCGTGGCGCCGGGAGCCAAGAGCGCCTCGGCGGCCGACCACGACCTTGGCTGGATCCTGCTCGCGTTCGCGATCTTCAACACCTACATGCTCCTCATGTCCTTGGCGCTCAACACGGCGGTGTTCACCGTGTTCCTGACCCTGGAGGTCACCGAGATCGTCCTGTTCATCGGGAACTTCGCGGGGAACACGACGGTCGTGCACATCGGCGGTGTCATCGGCGTCATCACCGCGGCCGCGGCCTGGTACACCTCCGCCGCCGGCGTCTCCAACGGCATCCCCGGCAACCGGATCAAGCTGCCGGTCGGCCCCCCGCTGCTGGCGCCGCGCGTCTGAGCCAGGCGACGCGACGGCCGGGCCGGAGGCGGACGGCGGTCGCGGAAGCGCTCACAGGAGACTGAGCAACCGAGCCCGACAGCCGTCCGCGCCCGACCCGTGAGGGCGGGTGGCTGGCGGGCCCGGACGCGTTCGCGGGCACGCCGGTGCGCGGGTGGCACCGGGCCGGCCAGGGAAACGCCGCACCCGTTCGGGAAAATCAAATTCAGTATTCGGAACGGGTGCGTGTTTCGCCGGTCAGGCAGACGGCTTCCAGCGGGAGGGAAGCCCGATCGCGGCCAACGCCGCTGGCGTGGCGCGCGCCGTCAGCCGAGCGTGGGCCGTGCGCCTGATGGCATGATATGTCTGGTTGGGGAACGTGGCCCGGCCCCGGTCCGCGTCCGGCACGACGACGGGGAACGGGATCATGCGGGACGGCCCGATGCTTTCCTGCGGGGGACTGGCCGAGGAGCCGGCCTCGGCGGCCGGGGCGGTGACCGGCCGCCTGCCCGCGGCATTCGCGGACGCCCTTCTCGACAGCGCACTCGAGCCGGTGCTCGACGCCGCGGCGCGGCGGGGCGAGCAGGCCGCGAAGCGGAAGAAGAACGCCGGCGCCGCCGCCGAAGTCGCGCAGGCCCTGCTGGCGGTCACGGTGTGCGACCCGGCCTGCGGCTCGGGGAGCCTCCTGGCCGCGGCGGCCAGCCGGATCGCGCGACGGGTGGCGCAGGCCAGGGAGGGGAACCAGGCACCGGACGCGCTGCGCCGCGCCATGCGCGAGGTGGTCGGCCGCTGCGTCTACGGCGTGGACGTAAGCGCCGAGGCGGTGGAGCGGACCAAGGACCGCCTGCGGATCGCGGCCGACGTGCCCGGGATGACGCCGCCCTTCCTCGACGCGCACGTGCGGCAGGGCAATGCCCTGCTCGGGGCGAGCCCCGAGCAGGTCGAGGGCGGCATCCCCGACGAGGCGTTCCGGCCGGCCGACGGCGACGACCGCGGATATGCCCGCTCCCTGCGCCGCGCCAACGCCAGGCCGGACCCGGGACAGGCCACGCTGTTCAGCGAGCAGGGCGGCTACGCCCACGCCAACGAGGCCCTGGCGAAGTCGCTGGCGCGGATCATGCGGTCGTCGGGCGGGGCGGCGGCCGATGACCGCGGCACCGCCGCCGCGTACCTGGCGTGGCGCGAATCGGCCGACTTCCGCGCGCGGTGCCTGGTCGCCGATGCCTGGTGCGCGGCCTTCGCCTGGGCCAAGACGCCGGGCGGGCCGTCCCCTGTCGTCAACCGGGTCCTGCTTGACCTGCGGGAACGGGGGGCCGAGGGGGCCCTACCGGAGACCCTGGCGGAGATTCGCCGGCTCCGCGGCGAGCATCGGTTCTTCCACTGGCACCTGGAGTTCCCCGACGTCTTCCCTGTTCGCGAGGGCGAGACCCGCTGGCGGGGCGGCTTCGGCTGCGTGCTTTCCGCCCCGCCGCGGGCGAAGGTCGACCGCCGCGGTGAGCGCGTGCTCTTCGGGTTCGCCACCCATTCCGGCGCGTATCCCGACTGCGCGGCGGGCCTGGCCGAACCCGGCGTGTCGGCGCTGCGCGCGGACCTGCTCTTCGCGGAGCGGGTTGCCTCGATCCTCGCGCCGGAGGGCCGCGCGGGCTGCGCCGTCGCCCCGGGGACGGCGGCCGCCCCCGGCGCCAGGCAGCTGCGCGGCGGGCTGATGCGGCGCGGGGCACTGGCGTCCCTGTATGACTTCGCCGGCCGCGACGCCCGGCTCGGCCTGCTGACCTTCGCCGGCGGCCCCGCCTTCGGCGGCACGGCCAGGTTCGCCTTCGGCCTTGACGGCCCGTCCGCACGCGGCGATGAGGGCCGCACGTTCACCCTGACGGCGGACGAGGCCGCCCGCGTCAACCCGAATACCGGCGCGGTGCCCGCCTTCCGCGGCGCCAGGGACGCGGCGCTCGTGACGGCGGTCTACGGTCGCGTGCCGGCCTTGTGGGACGAGACGAGGGCCGGCGGGAACCCGTGGAAGATGAGGCTGGCGACCGCGTTCCCCCGTGCCGTCGCCGACGCCGGGCTGCTGCGCGCCGAGGGGGAGCTGCGCGACGCCGGCTGGGAGCCGGCCGGCCGCGCCTTCACCAGGGACGGCCAGCGCATGCTCCCGGTCTATGAGCCCGCGATGATCGACCCGTTCGACCACGAGGCCGGGACGCCGAGGCACTGGATCGCCGAGCACGGCCCGGTCGCCGTGCGGCGCAAGGGCGAGGCCGCCGAGCGTCCCGGCGTGGCGGACCGCCTCGCGGAACTCGGCTGGAACTGGGGATGGCTGTGCGCCTGGCGTGCGCCCGTGCTTGACCGGACGGCCGTGGCGGTGTTCCTGCCGCGCGCGGCGACGGCCGACTCCCTGCCCCTGATGCTGCCGCGCGTCGTGCCGCCGTTCGCCGCGGCCCTGATCGCGGCGCAGAGCTCGCTCGTCTTCGAGTACGTGGCGCGGCAGAAGATCGACGGCCCGGTCGTGCGGGCCGCCGACTGGAAGCAGCTTCCCGTGCCGACCCCCGGCATGCTCGAGCCGCACCTGCCGTTCATCGTCCCCCGGGTGCTTGAGCTCGTGTACACCTCGTCCGACATGGGCCCGTTCTCGCGGGACCTCGACGACGCGGGGGATCCGTTCGCGTGGGACCCCGACCGCCGGGCCGGCCTGCGAGCCGAGCTTGACGCGTTCTTCTTCCGCCTGTACGGGATCGAGGACCGGCAGGACGTGGAGCACATCGTCGACGCGCTCCTGGTGGAGGCCGGCCGCGCCGAACGGGCCGGCGGCCACGACGACAGCCGGCGCGCACGGGAACTGGTCCTGGCCGCCTACGACCGCTTGCCCGCGGCCGACGCCGCCGGGTACGAGACCCGGATCTTCCCGCCGCCCGGCCACGGGCCCCGGCGGCCGCCCTCCTGACCCTCTACTCAGACATCCAGGGAGAATTGGCCGTCAACGACGTGGACACCGAGATGATGGACTTCCTCCGTCGAATGTAGCGGACCCGACCGACGGGCCTTCTGATCGCTAGGCGGTCATGTGCTCCAGGGTGCGGGTCAGATCTGGCACCTGGTCTTTGGGGAGGTGGATTTGCCCGGTGTCGTCAAGGGTGATGCCGCGGTTGGCGTCGAAGACGAGAGGGATATGCATGCGCCATGAGCCGCGTTGCCAGCGGCGCGCGACACGGTCGCGGAGCGTGGTGGCGAGCAAGAGGTTGCCCAGGCGCAGCGCGTCGGACGTCGGCATCTTGAGCCATGCCCAGCCGGTGTAGTAGGCGATGAAGGCGTCTCCGCCGTACCAGGAAGGGCGCAGGTTGGCGGTGCGTTGCCCGGCGGTTCCCTCACCGAAGTCCTGGCAGGATGCGGTGGTGGCAAGGCCGAGCCACCACAGGGCGCGGACCAGGGGGACGATCTCAACGTCGATGTCGGCGCTGGTGCCGTCAGGAGTGGTGAGGCGTTCGGTGGGGTGGATCTGCGGCGCGGTCGTCTTGTTCATACGCATTTCCCTTGGGAGCGTAAGCGGTTGTCGCGGTGGTCGGCCCACTGGTGCGCGGCGCGTGCGAGGGTCGCGGTCCAGTCCTCGGTGGATTCGGCGTCGATGCCGTCCCACATGCGGGCCTGGATATGTGCGTACTCGTCGAGCGCGTCGGCAGGCGCGTGGTGCCAGGAGGGGATGCGGGCTGCCCAGGTTTCGGCGGAGTTTGGGGTGTGCCCGGAGGCGATCAGCCAGACCGTCCAGCACGCGGGGTCGATCCACGCGGCGCCGCGCGTCGGCCAGGCCCAGTCCACCAGCATCGCCCGGTCGCTGACCAGGACGTTGCCGGGGGTCCAGTCTGTGTGCAGCAGGGCGGGGCCGGCCAGCAGCTCCGATCGGTCGGTGTAGGAGCGCCAGCGGTCTTCGGCCTGCTTGACCTCAATGACGGAGGGCAAGGTGACGTCCTGGAGCTGCCGAAGCGCGTCGGCCACCTTCGGAAGGTCGGGAGAACCCGGCCGGTAGTCCGCATGCGCCCCAGGCGTAGGTTCGTAGCCAAGCAGGCTCCACGCCTCGTCGGCTGCGGTCCACTTGAGCCGGGGTGAGACGTGCCGGACCAGCGGGTTGACGGCTTTCTCGCGTTCCTGCGTCCACGCCCGGGGATGACTGGCACGGCGGCCCTTGACGAACGTCGCTTCGCCGGCAGCGTGGACGATGACCGAGATCTCGGAGTTGCGCCCGGAGGAGAGCACCTGCACGGAGGTAACGGGGCCGGTTTGCGTCTCGATCAGGGCGCGTGCTTCTTCCCAGCTGCCTTTTCCGGGGGTCATGTTCTCCGATCCTAGAGCTGGAGCCCGGGGCGGCCCGTTGTCCGCTAGGGCCGCCCCGCGGCGTGTCGCGGCTAGTTGTAGGGGTTGTCGTTGCCACAGCCGAGCATCGCCTCGGCGCTGCCGAGCGCGTCGATGTCGTCGATGATGCTGACGTCGCAGTCGTCGCGCGGGGGTGCCGTGATCGTCACGGGAACCGGGGTCATCCTGTCACCTCCCTCTTCCGTCCGTGCTGGCAGAACCGCTCCAGCGGGGCGCGGGCCTTGCGGTACTTGGCCGCCAGGGGCATGCAGGTGCCGCACGAGGCACTGAGGCCGCAGCCGGCGCAGCCGCCCTGGCGGCGCAGGAGGCCGTCGGCGATGCCGCCCAGCCGGAGCAGTCCCTCGGCTCCCTCCTGCGCCAGGGGGATGCTGGGGTCGCGGCCGATCTTGCAGATGCTCGCGTTGCCGTGCGGGTCGACGTGGAAGGACGTGTGCCCCGCGTCGCAGCCGGTGAACGGCCTGGGCATGGTCAGGTGCGGCAGCGACTGGGAGGCCAGGGGCTCGGCGCCGCCGTGGATGGTCGGTGACATGTTGCGGTAGTCCCGGTGCGGGATGCCCAGCTGCTCGCCGATCGCGTGCATCGCGTCGACCTCACCGGCGTTGTCGGTGGTGACCACGATGTTCAGCTCCAGCGGGAGGCCCGCCTCGTGCGCCGCGCCCAGTCCCTTCAGGAATGCCTTGTAGGCGCCGCGCCGCTGGGTGAGGCCGTCGTAGCTGGCCTCGGTTGCGCCGTAGACGCTCAGCGTGACCTTGTGCGGCGGGCACGCGGTGAGCAGGTCCAAGATCGCCGGGCTGGACAGCCGCGACCCGTTGGTCAGTATCTCCATCAGCATGCCGTGGTCGAACGCGCGGGCGTAGGTGGCAGGGAACAAGCGGTCGATCAGCGGCTCTCCGCCGGTCAGCTGGAGCCACAGCACCCCGGCCTCGCGCATCACTGAGAGGATCTGTTCCCGGGCGGGCCAGTCCAGCCCGGCGAACTCCTTAAGGCCCAGGTAACAGTGCCGGCATGCGTAGTTGCACCCCATATTGACCTCATATGAGGCCCGCCCGTACCCCAGGGCAGACGGCGCCCGCACGATGACGCACTCGCTCAGCGGCCGGCCGCTGATGCTGATGCCCCAGGCACTGCCCGCCGCTTCGGCCAGCCAGCCCGGGACAGTGGCGCCTGCCGGGGCGGAGCGCAGCTCCGCGTACCTGGACGGC
>Ga0335075_10019048_pt1 | contig 10165 bp, 14 predicted proteins | sample Lox_Sample_24_FD_206723 | JGI IMG/M metagenome (GOLD analysis project Ga0335075, IMG submission 206723) | Soil microbial communities from Loxahatchee National Wildlife Refuge, Florida, United States - Lox_Sample_2.4 | ecosystem: Environmental > Terrestrial > Soil > Wetlands | place: USA... | reverse complement strand
TGTGAGTCACCCATCTTTTATCGGAGCATCATTTATCGGAGCGCCGACCTTCCAATACAGTCTCACTGTCATTCCGAATGGGTGGTTATCTCCTTTTTTGTATCCGTATGCATTGGAGGGTGAAATGTTATCATGCTTTCCATGTGTACCATACTTGGCGTCATCAGTACAGTATAGACGCATCCTCATCCGGCCTGTCGAAACCTGTAACTCAAATGGCCGGTGATCTGCTTTCGAGAGAGCGCAACGAACTGGCCGCCTCCCAGCCAGTATGCTGCTGGCCAGTCTCGGTAGTTTTTGCATAGTCGCCAATTCCAATGTTCCTGGCAACGAATAGTTTTAGATGCTACTGCGTGGTGCGTTTCAAAAGGTATTTTATATTGGTTTATGATCTAATTGATTTCATCTAACTGCTTTTATGTATCCGCGTTGCACATCGGAGGCTGTTTTTTTAATTTTATTTCTAGTTTTATTTATTTCGGAGCCAGTCTCTGGAAAAAAACATTCCATCTGAGAAATCATTTTTATCTTGAATTGGACACGTACTCAATGGCGAAGAATTAAACCGGCATCACCCCTTACCCAAAAGTCCACAGGACCCATTCCTAATTGGGTTTTAAAATGGAGCTTTTTCAACTGATGCAGACACCCTTTGGCCATTAAAGTCATTAGTGTTCCCCCTTTAACCCTACCCCCCCACGCACAACCTGTCAGCCTGACCCGTTCTCGATGACAAGGATGACCTCCCACAAAGTCACCATGAACACACCCGTCTCTCGTGCTCAGCGTACTCCTACATCTCCGAACCAGGCCACTCTGAGACATCGCGTTCAACTCTTTGTCGTCCCGCCTCGGTTTGCGGATAGCACCAGTAGTACATCCTCTGCGGCGGCGAGGCTAAACTTTGCTCGTTTCTATATTGATCGGAAATGTTCAGCATTCGCAGGATCGCCCCCAGCCACCACACCCGCCTTGTGCTCCAGACAGTCCGATAGAGGCCTGGATTTTCACGGCCCAACAGTTTGTTTGGGCTCGTCTAAGACTTCGGAGTCACACATCGGTTCGTGGATGATGCAGGTGGGTCATTTGTCTCGTTCCTACAGACGTCATCTAAAGACCTCAGTGTAAGGGGAATGGCTCCCCGTACAAGGGTTCGACCTCTACCAAAGGTCGGGTGTACCACTGTGTCTACCTCTCGGACAGTATGACTATCGCATGTATCCTCCGCGATGCCCTTTTTGTCATTTGCCTGTTCATTCGCGATTCGATCCCGGTCTGGTTGAGGCGTCTCGGTGACAGAGTAATGGACCTGGTGTTCCCAGAATCTGCCCCACAGTTTGATGGAGTCACTTCGATTCCGCGAGTGCTGACGCCCCAGAGCATAGGTAACCGCCATGACCAGGCCTCCTCCACTCTCGTTGCTCGCTGTTGCCCACTCCAGATTCCAGTTCCTTCTCCGCCGTGTATCCCTGGATCGTCGAGACGAGTGGCGCACCTAGAGCCGGCAAGTACCTTCCCTCGACACCTAGAAACAACTTCGTCAGGTTCATCCTTGAACCCCTCCTCTTCGCCAACACCTATGTCATCAACAACGAGGGCTGTCCTGAAACGCAGGTCACTTGTTCCTTACCAGTCACAGATTGATGTCTCTGCGATCAAAGCCACCAGCCCCCCGTCCTCCCGTCAGCAGACCCAAACAGACTGGACCATCCCCAGGGACACCCCTTTAGATCCGAATGTTGTCATTACCCTTATCCTCTTTTACCGAGATATGATATCGGACGAGACCCTCATGAGAACCACAGCACTTTGTGCCCGCCAGGACGGGCTCTTTGTGATGCAAGATCACGAGGGCTCGCTTCTCGAAAATCTGGGTATTCACAGAGCGTTGGGCGAAAGCATCTACAAACTATGCGACGATGAGATCTCCTGGGAGAGGTTGAACTGGGTTGGGGGATACAACATCAAGAACAACGATTTGGTCATTTTGAAACGCGGCGGGATTCAGGTCTCAGGTTTCAGTTTCTAGATGAATATATTAAGATAGTACCATAGATAATATTGTCCATTCTCTTACAGTTACAAACTTTTATAATACGCTCCAAACCTAACTGAGAGGCAAACCAACATTTTGTATTTATATATGGACTCCGCAGAACCACGCCCATAGAGCCCAAATTCCTTCAAACCACTCTGGACTCGAGATACCATTAGAGGTGATACACCAACCAACAGTTGCCTAGGGAGACCCCGGTTTAGGCCACTGTGAAAAGTCGCAGGTTTGAAGGCACCGGGGTTTCGGACATCCACACCAGCGATACAGTTTTATGCCGAGAGACAAGCTTTACGTCCTACATACATACATGAAATTGTCATATTTGTTATTAGTATGTATGTTTTAGAACACACTAAAGGGGGGTTACATAATATATGTGTTACATACGTCCACATTCGTTCAATACATTCGACAAACAGAGAACATGATAAAAGTAAGGTGGTTACTAGTACACAGTTTCCGCGTCAAACCTGCTCGGTATTGCGTAGAATAAAAAATTCATCTTCTTAGAAATCATTTGGAAGGTTCCTCATTGGGACAGACATGCGATCGAGTTTGGAACTAGAAATTATTACTTGCGCAACGACGAATGGACACCCACCCCTAGGGTATTTACACATGATCCCTGTAGGGTCACGGAATATATCGGGATCCTCGAAGAACATAGAGCAATGTACCGAGGGAATCTCTGTGCTGGTTGCGAGTATATAAACCCAGCGGGTCCTGCTGTCGAATGGATACTCCCCCTCAACTGTTTTTTGTGAGATTAGCAGCAAGATCTATCGCAACACAGAATTACCCATCAACGCAGATATTGCATCTCCCATGTCCACACGGTAGCAGAAAAGGGTCTCGAATGATCCATCATGACGCCTCGAGATGAAAATCCGTGGGACGAGTAATAGCTGTTGGTGGCATGTGATGAAGTCTACGTGCGAGAGGCGTAAAAGGAACGGACATGAGATCTGAAAGGAGAAACATACCCCCAAGCTCAGTGGGTTTCAGCCCCGCAAGCTGAGATGGGTTATTCAACCCTTTCACAGGAATGGTCACCATGGCTTCGACATATTTATGAGGAGCTTTTCCACCAGCAAAGACCACACCAGGACGCTTGACCGACTCGTCAACGACTCGCATTTTGAGCAAGTCGAGAAGCTCGCGGGCCCTCCTCACTTCTTCCGAGTCATTGCAGTGTTCGGTATCAATAACGACGACTGGTTTGATCTCAATGACTTTGCCCTGGACCCAGTTCATAACCACCCTCTCGTCTCTGGTTTCTTGAGGTCCTGTGTTGGGTACGAAGAATTTCATGGTAGTTGTATGGGGCCTGGTTGATGGGACTGGTTTGGGGAGGTGGGGGGCGGGGCGGAGAAGGTCCTGGATCGGATCACAGATTATCATGGACCGCCCCAGATCCAGCCTTTTTTTTTATTGCCTTTCGAAAGAGATTCGGCTTGCGACACAATTGGGTTTTAATTGGTTTTTAAATAACATTTATCACAATACAGTTTTAATTGGTTTTTAAATAACATTTATCACAATAGGCGCTTTCTTGGTAAAGTGAAAAAAGGGTTCTATTGATTGACTACGAATAGCATGGAACTAAAAACCGGCAGGAAATCTACCTGTCTGATCAAATGTTGTTTCCATTGTATCCTGAGAGATGAGGACAGATTCGAAATGGAAACGACAGTGTTCATACCGACAGACGGAGTTACCCCCATCAATCAAATAGAAGGCGAATGGTGATTCGAAGAACATTGAACAGAAACCCAGAGGAATGGTGGGAGTGCAAAGACGAGCATAGATCCTTGGTAGACTGTCCCCGAAATCTTTATCGACAATTCCATACGCTACAGATCATGTCAGAATACTTATGGAATAACAAGTTGAGAGATGGACCAAGGACGCGTGTAACGATCAGCATCAATTTTGCTCGGTAACGAACGGTACAGTGGAAGTGATTTCGAAAATCCTTGTAAACAATGAACCTTGGGTTCAGGTCCAGAGCATCCAGGCTGTCTAAATTCGGAGGATCAGTGACTTCAGGCGATCACAGACATGACGGTACCTCTCAACTCAGTCTCTGTCAGCCTCGGTTCGGGTACGGGAGAGTGGGGTATACAGACGACGGCCTCGATGTGGGGCTCTGGCCTCTCTCTTCTCACCCACTGGACGTTCGGTGTGTCGTTCGTGTCGAGGGAGGCCCTGAACTTCGTATGGACGACAATCTCTCTTACCGTACCACACTGCCATGCGATCGGTGGTAGTTCGACAATGTCCTCGTCATGGGGCATTGTAGTCTCAATGATCGGAGTGTTTTGGGTTTAGGAACGAAGGAATGGAGGGATGTGTTGCAATGAAACCCGCAGCGTGGTGTCTGGGAGGAGCGAGTAGGGAGTGACCAGGAAAGACCCCAGGATATGGACTATAGTGGGTATTGAAAACCTTTGGGGGAGAAGCGATAAACCAGAGAAATGGAGCTTCCCGAAACCGGATGTGGTAACCTCAGGGTCGTTTCCAGTTTATATGTAGACATACCCCTTCCTCATTTATGCGGGTAACATGTTGGCTCTTTCAAATAAGCGACACCTTTTCTGACGATGTTAACTTAAATGCAATCAAAGTAGCCATTACTACTGTTTCATCCCCTCGCTCTCGATTACATGGCACCTCTAAGACCAAACTCCCCAAGAAAGAGAAAAAGAGCACCAAACTCACCAGAGAAGGAGAAGGAGAAGAATGGATCCATCAAACGTATCCCGTCATTTCACTCTGAACATGTACTCCACTATAGGACCACAGACGGCAATCTGGTCGAAACCGTCAGTTATATCGATGAGTCCCCGGCATCATCAAGGTCAAATGCATATGTGGGTAAAGAACACAATGAAGAAATGCGCGAACCTATTGCAAATGATCGGAGCTCAAATGATGAAACATACCATGCCAACCGTCATGACATACAAGATGGGATCGAGAAGCCAAAGAAGAAGAAGGTGAGAAGTAGTTGAGCAGTAAAGGGATTGACCGAAGATGAATGCACAGAACACAACGTTTCAGGAGATGCTAGGCGACATTGATGTGATCACAAGTGAGTTTCTTCGCCAAGAATTACTCCCAGACGTCGGACAGGTGTGTTCATGTGGATGTGGCGAGAGGCGTCAGGTTATGTGCGAAGACTGTGCCGATAGCACCCCAACATGTACGTCGTGTTTCGTGACGGAGCATTCACGAAACCCATTCCACTGGGCACGGCTGTGGGATGAAGACAGGGGCTTTGCAAAGAGGATGGATATTTCAGGATTGAAACCCGGTGGATACGCAATCCCCATTGGACACAGTGGGGAAAGGTGTCCCTTCCGTCGAACGAACCCCTCAGAACCAATTATCGGAACCTCGTTCATTGTGCTTGCCGAGAATGGAGTCCACAACACACTTGTCGAGTTCTGCGACTGTATAGGAGCCCAACCTCACAAAGTGCAGCTTCTGCGATCAAGATTGTTCCCAGCGACGATCAAGGATCCCAAAATGGCGTTCACCTTTTCACTGTTGAGAGCGTACAGGATCCATAGTTTTGAGTCTAAAGGGAGTGCTCATGACTATCTCGGGGCGCTGCAACGTCTAACGAACAATGCTAGACCATCGACTGTTTCGGTAAGTGCACTACAGAACTACAAATGAGTGAACATCGGGCTTATTTAATAAATGCAGTACCCAATCCACCAGTTTCTCATGGTTGCTCGCTTCTGGCTCACAATTAAAACTCGAATGAATGTGGGATTGGTTCATTGCCTAAATTCGGTATATCCCAACCGTTCTATCATCGACATGCGAGTCTTCTGTCCGGTCTGTCCAGAAATCGGAGTAAACCTTACCATCAAACAGCTACGGAACCTACCATCTGAGCTTATGTAAGCAATTTCTTACATCGCCACATGTGCACTGCCTCATACGTCAGTAGACACGTGGTTCAGCTGCAGTTGACGTCTGATGGGAACTTCCAATTAAACCAGTACAAGAAAGGATGGAATGATGAGGATGCAGAGGACACGCTTTGGGATGGATGTGGTTACTTTCCAACGGAGGTGGAGTTTGCAGCGTTCATGAGAGATGCAGAGAATGTCTTGGAGGTTAGTAACAGAGTGGGGAAGCGAATAAGTCGATAACGCCCACTACCACTTTCAGAAGTCAACGTGCTCATATTTAAAGGTTGTGAACCATCAAAATAATTCAAAATTCAAAAACGTTCGTGTGAGTGGGGTCGTAAATACCCAGTGTGGGCATGTTATCGTTTCCTCGTCGGTAGATCTCCAGAAGGGAGAGAGGTACAGTGCTCGGAGTATATTGAAAGGACAGTTAACTAATCATGTCACAGATACTGCAACACGGACATGGGTCTGGCAAGAACTTTGCTACAACGGATACCCAAATGCTCATGTGAAAAAAATAAACAACCCAATTACGGTGACTCGGAAACCATGGAAAGATCCCTCCCTAAGAACCTCACGTTACACGATGTTATCAAGACGAACTTTACTCCCACTAGGCCATGTCTTTGTTCCCTCCCAGTCTTGTACAGTTACGATTGTAATTGTCAGTACATTGTGAAGCTCCCCGAGCGATTTGCAAAGTCCGCACCGGAACTTCTGGACCGCCTTATGGCAATGAGATTCTCCGTACCTGTAGTCCACCTGAGAGACCACAAGGAGCTATGTGAGTACATATTCGGAACCTACTACATGCCAGGCAGCGCACATTTTTATGGAGAACAAGCCGAGTCCATCTGGGCTGTGTTCAACCAGTTGGGCGGGAGAACACGCCAGATGAAAAAGGGTCATCGTCATGATACTATTAACGAACATTATGGTGATTGGAACTGGAGAAAGATTTGTTTACTTTGTAAGCGAAAGTTGGTTATGAATGTTTGACACTCACTCACACTCGACCATGACACCTGTAGGTGACCTTACAGCAGCAGAGCTCGACGTGTCCAAGGGCCTGCTCGAAACTAAACACGTGAGTCTTAAAGAGCTCACTAAGCTTCATTTGGATAAAGTGCCGCGATGGAGGGAGATGGACAGGACACCCACACTTTCCGGAGGAAATGACATCATCAGCGTATACAAAATGTCGACAGCTAGGCAACTCACGCGTAAGCAGCTCCGTGCCGCTTCCAGACTGGAGAGTAAGGGAAGCACGGATGGGAGGCCCATGTCACACAGCACCATCGAGTTTCTGGATCAGGGAATTCAGATCGAGCATCTGCAGTGCGTAAATTGAACTTAAACTAAGAAGAATACTAACCATGAGATTAAAGGCGTAAGGTCAATCAACTACGACGCCAGCAAACTGAGCACCCGACTGAGTGTACTAAGAAAGAGCTTGAGAACGTGTCCAGTAAACTGATTGCTATGGCGAGAAGGTGGATCACATGGAGAGATCATTACGCGTCTTCGAAATTGGTCTCCCCGGATACTATAACGACAGATTTCGATCTGTGCCTACCGTCTGGATTAGTTGCACAGGGTGTTTCTGATGAAGGTATGGAAGCACTTAGGTCGGACGAGGTGACTTTGAGATTTGCGGAGGCGTCGGAGGCACTAGAGAGCGTTCGAAAGAGTGTTCGGATGCTGGAGGCTAGCCAACACGAGAAGACTGTCCATTCACGAGGACAGGCACAGAACACGAGGGCCAACTCAATTATACAGGATCTCATTCGCAGGCGTGACTTTTTCATAGAAACGTACAACTATGCGAGAGTCGCACTAATCCAACTTGGAGCGATCGATGCCCAGATACGGGACAGTTTCCCACAACTCTCAGTGAAGGACACGTATCGTCAAGACCCAGGAGCTAGGAGAGAGGTTGGAGCTTCGAGACTGGCGAATGGCCTTCTGTGGAGACCGTTCTCCGTTCCGTCGGGTAGAGTCGTTACCGATTCAGGAGAAGGGCGTGACAAAGAAGACGATGAGAATGCAGTGGCTGGGGTAGATGAGGCACAAGATATGGGAGAGGCGAGAAGGGTGGAAGGGTGGATATGGAAGCCACAACGACCGTTTGCTACTGACTCTATTGATGTGGACACGACTACCTGGGAGGAAGAAGGAGATCGTGTTCAATGGTTCCGAGCGGAAGCTGAGTTCCTCAGATGGCTGGAGCAGATGGAACTCAAACACTTCGAGTTCCAACGTCTCATTAGTTCATTCGCGTTTGCGACCTCTGCATGGAAACTCACTGCCGAATCCAAACCTCCCCCAGAGGTTCAGGAAGTAGACGCTGGATTTGCAGCATTCGCGAAGCGGAAGTCTGATATGTTCTCGTCTATGCAAACATATGCTTCTAATACTTTTCTGAGGTGTGGGCACAAGGATGTGGTCCTGGGGGAGACAAATGCAAAAAACTTGACGCATGATGTCTTGGTAGAACGATGTCTCGCTCTACGTCGCAAGTACATAGAAGGCATTTATTCTAACGTCTAGATATCCTAGGGAGATTCCTTGTATCTATCTATCTCGACTGGATTTCTATCTCTATTGACTTTCCTGTGTCAAACAATTATGGCCTATCCACCTGAAGCTCCGGAAGATTGAGCGCTTGAGCAGCCAGACTCAGACGATTGCCTCATCTGGAACATGACAACTGTTACTATGGCGCATTGATCACGGGTCGCATCACACACTTTTCATAACACCTCCCGCCTTCAAGTCCATTCTCCCATTCCACTTGGTTTGGTACTCCCTAGTAGGGTGGGGGTCCGAGTGTTCGTAATATTGATGGTATTTGATGTGTTAACTGTACGTTGCACATACAAACCTTTCCTCTCTTCTGAGGAGTTGACGTTCCGGCCCGCCTTGTCTTGGTAGAGAAAAACTAGTGGGTTGACGTCCCGGACGCTCTGGTCTCACTCACCGAAGAATGGAAGGAAGAGGTTTCCTCTCCGCTTCATCCTCTCTGGCCTCTGTCTCGGTTTCAACGAGTTCCTCTGTCTCGGTTCGGGAACTTGCGCTCCAATCTCACTCGACGAAGAATAGAAAAAAGTCGTTACGTCTCCGCTTCCTCCTCTCTTCCCTCCATCTTGGTTTGAATGGGTTTTGGGAATTGGTGTGACGAAACAGTTTTAATTAATAATAGACCTCTCAACGATTGGTAAGCTTCTACGGTTTTAACTCTAACTCCTAGAGATTAAAACCTAGGTTTTAATTCCCAGTTTTAATTCTCGCGAATTAATACCTAAGTTTTAATTCTCGCGAATTAATACCTAAGTTTTAATTCTCGCGAGTTAATACCTAAGTTTTAATTACCGTTTAACCTTGGTGGACCTCTCAACGATTGGTAAGTTATTATGGTTTTGATTCTCGATATTAATTCTCAGAGATTAATACCTAGGTTTTAATTCTCAATATCACTTCTCGCAAATTAATATCCGAGTTTTAATTCTCAATATTAAATGGTTTAGGTTCTCGATATTAATTCTCAATATGAATTCTCGCGAATTAATATCTAACTTTTAATTGGCGGTTAACCTCGGTGGACCTCTCAACGATTGGTAAGTTACTCTGGCTTTAATTCTCGATATTAATTCTTAGTTATTAATCCCTAGGCTTCGGGTTCTAGTTCTCAATATTCATTCTCGTGAATTAAACCGGGTAATAATCTTTCTTAATTAGTTTTCGGGTGCAAGCCTTCATCTTCGATGCAGGTTGCGTAGGTGCGGCATTTGTTCTGGCTAATAATCCCGAGTTTGATTTGTTTTCTAAGTCTTAATTCCTCAGAAACTGTTCAGACTTTTAAATCATGGATTTAATCCCCGCTATAATTATTTATGTCCTTTTTGAGAGTTCCGGCCCCTTGTTTTATCGTCGAACGAGTGAGGGGGCGTCGTCCTCAGCGTATTTCTTTCTTCAGCGTGTTGAGTATTTGAGGTAATTCTCGGCGTTTTGTGCAGAATTGATTATTTTGTATTAAAACCGTGTGGAATTAATTATGCGGAATTAATTTGGGATTAATATTTTGTCACCAGCGATTATAATAAATAATAACTCGCGGTGCAACTTCTTTAAAGTAACGCCAATCGGATACCTCACATCCTTTGGTTTATGCCACCAA